>Ga0105055_10006199_pt1 | contig 16524 bp, 9 predicted proteins | sample BON03_FD_78090 | JGI IMG/M metagenome (GOLD analysis project Ga0105055, IMG submission 78090) | Freshwater microbial communities from Lake Bonney liftoff mats and glacier meltwater in Antarctica - BON-03 | ecosystem: Environmental > Aquatic > Freshwater > Ice > Glacier meltwater | place: Lake...
GCCAGGTCGGCACATTCTGCAGGATCGCCTTTTCTCCGGTATAGAACTGAACGATATCGGGCATATAGCTGTAGATCGCCTTGTCATCGGCGATGCCGGTACCGGGCGCGTTGGCGATGGTTATGCCGCCCGCGCGGTAGACATCCATGATGCCGGGCACGCCCAGCGCGCTTTCGGGATTGAAGTTGAGCGGGTCGAGGTAATCGTCGTCGATGCGGCGGTAAAGGACGTCGATCGGCTGATAGCCCTGGGTGGTGCGCATGGCGATGCGGCCATCGACGACATGCAGGTCGTGCCCTTCGACCAGTTCGACACCCATCTTGTCGGCCAGAAAGCTGTGCTCATAATAGGCGGAATTGTAGATGCCGGGGGTCAGCACGGCCACGACAGGCGGGCCGTTGGTGACGGCGGGGGCGCAGGCGGCAAGGCTTCGGTGCAGCAGTTTGGGATAATTGCTGACCGGTTTGACCCGGTTGCGCGAGAAAAGCTCGGGAAACATCTGCAACATCGTCTCGCGGTTTTCCAGCATGTAGCTGACACCGGACGGGGTGCGGGCGTTATCCTCGAGCACGTAAAATTCATCATCGCCGGTGCGCACCAGATCGACGCCGACGATATGGGTATAAACGCCGCCGGGCGGGGTGACGCCGATCATCTGGGGCAGAAAGGCCGCATTGCGGGCGATCATCTCGACCGGCAGGCGCCCGGCGCGGACGATCTCCTGCCGGTGGTAGATGTCATGCAGAAAGGCGTTGATCGCGCGGACCCGCTGTTCGATTCCGCGGGCCAGCCGCGACCATTCGCGCCCCGAAATGATGCGCGGGATGATGTCGAAAGGGATCAACCGTTCGGCCGCCTCGGCGCGTCCATAGACGTTGAAGGTGATGCCGGTCAGGCGAAACACCTCTTCGGCCTCGCGTTGCTTGCGGCGCAGGCGGGCGGGATCCTCGCCTTGCAGCCAGGTGTCGAAGGATTGGTAGGGGGCCCGCACATCGTGATCGCGGCCCCACATTTCGTCAAAGATCGGTTCCTGGCTCATGGTGTTGATCATATTGCGGATTTGCCGGTCCACAATCTCTCATATGCCGGATCGGTGCATTGTCGGGGCGGATGCCTGAAAAAATGGCAGGGCGGGAGATCTTGTTGGCGTGGCCGGGGGCGCTGCCCCCCGCCTGCGGCGTCCCCCGGAGTATTTGGGCCAGACTGAAACATATCCTGAAAGTCTGCAGTTTCAGTCTGGCACAAATACTCCCGCGCGGAGCGCTCCTGCCGCGTGTGCCGACGCTGTCAGTGGAAATCGCGGCTTTTCGGGATGATGCGCGCGTTGCGCGGATGGCCCCGGTTGGGCGCGGACATCGGATCGGCCAAGGGCGAATGTGGCGGGCGCGCCACTTCGTCCGCATGGGCCAATGGGGGTGCCAGCCCGTCCGGTGCCAGCCGGAGGAGTGCGTCAGTCCGGTCGTCGAGCCGCTCTGCGATCACATGGATGATCTCCACATCGCGCTGCACGTATCCATGGATCACCAGCAGCCGCGATTGCATCACCACCTTGCGATAGGCCTCCATCACCTTGGGCCAGACCACCAGATTGGCCACGCCCAGTTCATCCTCGATGGTGATGAAGCAGACGCCTTTGGCGGTGCCGGGCCGTTGCCGGATCAGCACCAGTCCGGCCAGTTTCACCTTTTGCCAGTTCCGGCTCCGGGTCAGATCGGCGGTGCTGATATAGCCTTGTTTGCGCAGGCTTTTGCGCAGGAAACCCATCGGATGCGCCTTGAGTGACAGCCGCAGGGTCTGGTAATCGGCCACGACCTGTTCGCAGACCGGCATGACGGGCAGGGGTACCGGGATTTCGGTGCCCTCGTCGCTGCGGTCCTGAAACAGCGGCAGGTCGGGCGCGTCGCGCAACCCCTTTGCCTCCCACAGCGCCTGACGCCGGTCGATGAACATGGAGCGCATCGCGTCGCCTTCGGCCAGCCGCCGCACCACGGGGGCGGTGATGCGGGCGCGGGTTTGCAGATCGGCGGGGTCGGCAAAGGGCGCGTCGCGCGCCGCCATGATCCGCGCCGCCGCCTGCGCCGGAAAGCTGCCGATCTGGCGCAGCCCGAGCCGCACCGCATACCCACCCTGCGAGACGGGTTCGAGCGTGCCGTTCCAGTCGGAATAATTCACATCGGGCGCGCGCACCTGCACCCCGTGCTGCACCATGTCCCGCACGATCTGTGCGGGCGCGTAAAATCCCATCGGCTGCGAATTGAGCAGCGCCACGCCAAAGACGCCGGGGTAATGGCATTTGAGCCAGCTTGAGACATAGACCAGCAGGGCAAAGCTTGCCGCGTGGCTTTCGGGAAAGCCGTATTCCCCAAAGCCCTTGATCTGGTCAAAGCAGCGCCGCGCAAAATCGGGGTCATAGCCGCGTGTGACCATGCGTCCGACCATCTTGTCCTGCAAAAGCTCGATGGTCCCGCGCGAGCGGAAGGTGGCCATGGCCTTGCGCAACTCATTCGCCTCGGCGGGCGAAAACTGCGCCGCTTCGATAGCGATCTTCATGGCCTGTTCCTGAAAGATCGGCACGCCCAGCGTCCGTCCGAGGATATTCTTCAGCTCTGACGGGTCATGCGGTGCGCCGGGGCTGGGGTATTCCACCGGCTCTTCGCCAGAGCGCCGGCGCAGATAGGGATGCACCATGTCGCCCTGAATCGGCCCCGGCCGCACGATGGCGACCTCGATCACCAGATCGTAGAACTGCCGGGGCCGCAACCGGGGCAGCATGTTCATCTGCGCCCGGGATTCCACCTGGAACACGCCCACCGAGTCGCCCTTGCAGAGCATGTCATAGACGCGCGGATCCTCCTTTGGCACGGTGGCCAGATCATAGCGCTGTCCATAATGCGCATCGATCAGGTCAAAGCATTTGCGGATGCAGGTGAGCATGCCGAGCGCCAGAATATCGACCTTGAGGATCCCCAGCGCGTCGATGTCATCCTTGTCCCATTCGATGAAGGAGCGGTCGGCCATCGCGCCGTTGCCGATGGGCACGGTTTCGGTCAGCGGCCGCTGCGTCAGGATGAAGCCGCCGACATGCTGGCCCAGATGCCGGGGCATGCCGATCATCTGCTGCGCAATCGCAATGGTGCGGCGCAGGAGCGGGTCGGTCATGTCGAGCCCGGCCTCACTGACATGGGCTGCGCCGACCTCGGTCCCCCAGGAACCCCAGACCGTCTTGGCCAGCGCGCCGGTTACATCCTCGGAGAGGCCCATGACCTTGCCCACCTCGCGGATTGCCGAGCGGGGCCGGTAATGGATCACAGTGGCGCAAAGGCCGGCACGGTCACGCCCGTATTTGGTATAGATATGCTGGATCACCTCCTCGCGCCGTTCATGTTCGAAATCGACGTCGATATCGGGGGGTTCGCGGCGTTCCTCGCTGATGAACCGCTCGAACAGGAGCTGATGCTGCGCGGGGTCGACGGCAGTGATGCCCAGCACATAGCAGACGGCGGAATTGGCGGCAGAGCCGCGCCCCTGACACAGGATCGGGGGCGTCGCCTCTTCGCGGGCATAGCGGATGATGTCGTGGATGGTCAGGAAATAGCGGGCGATGTCGAGCTTGGCGATCATCGCCAGTTCCTTGAGCAGGGTGGCGCGGGTGGCGGGGGAGATACCTTCGGGATAGCGCCAGGCGGCACCTTTCCAGGTCAGTTCCTCCAGATACTCCTGCGGGGCGCGCCCGCCCGGCACCACCTCGCGCGGGTATTCATAGGCCAGTTCCCCGAGATCGAAATCAAGGGCATCGGCAAAGGTGCGGGTGGCGCGGATGGCGTGGGGCCATTCGGCAAAAAGCCGCGCCATGGTGGCGGGGGATTTGAGATGCCGCTCGGCATTGGCCTGCAGCCGGTGGCCCGCTCCGGCAATGGTGCATTTCTCGCGGATGCAGGTCATCACATCCTGCAACGGGCGGCGTTCGGGCGCGTGATAGAGCACATCGTTGGTTGCCAGGATCGACATGCCATGCTGTGCGGCCAGCCGGTCCAGCCGGTTGATCCGTGCCCGGTCATCGCCGAGGTAAAGAAAGCGTGCCGCGATATGGCGCAGCGTCGGCAGGCGTTCGTGCAGCCGGGGCAGGAATTTTTCAAAGCGGTCCAGATCGGTATCGGGCAGGGCGATCAGTTGCAGCCCCTCGCTTGCGGCGGCCAGATCATTGAGGGTCAGATCGCAGAGACCTTTGGCCTGCCGGTTGCCATCGGGATCACGCATCTTGCCCTTGGACAGGAGTGCCGAGAGCCGGCCATAGGCGGCACGGTCGCGCGGATAGGCCAGAAAGCATTCCCCGCCGACCAGTGCCAGACGGCAACCGATGAGCGGGCGCATCCCGGTCTTTTTCGCAGCGACATGCAGGCGCACCACCCCGGCGAGCGAATTGAGATCGGTGATGCCGAGCGCATCATAACCAAGGCTCCAGCCGGTCTGCGCCAGATCGACGGCATCAGAGGCGCCGCGCAGGAAGGAAAAGCAGCTGGCCAGCCCCAGTTCGACAAAATCGGCGCGGCTGTTGGGCGGATAGATCCCGTCCTCTGGCAGGGTCCGGCGCGGGAAGGCGTGATCATTTTCAGGCATCGGGTCGCCCGCCCGTGATGCGCGCGCTGGGGGGCGCTGCCCCCCGTCTCCTGCGGATCGTCGCCATTGTCACTCGGACCAATGGCGCAACAATGGCGACCCCGGGATATTCAGGGCCAAAAGATGCAAGGGGCGTCGGGCAATATGGGCAACTCCCCGGCTGTGACACTGGGGGGCCATCTTCTGGCGCGGTCATCAGCGTCCCCGCCTGTACCGCCCCGTCAGTATCCCCAGACAAGGTTAAAAGACTGTTACATCTTTTGGCCTCAAATATCCTTGGGGGGGCCGTCAGGCGGGGGGCAAAGCCTCCCTCGCGCTTTGATAGGGTGTGCAGGGTGCGGGTCATCCGAACACCCCCTGCATGAACCAGCGCGGCACCGCGCCGCGTCCGTCATCCACCAGACCCTCGCGGTAGATCCAGAACCGGCGGCCGGTCTGATCCTCGATCCGGTAATAATCGCGCAGCCGCGTGCCGGGCCGGTCGCGCCACCATTCGGGGGCGATCCGTTCGGGCCCGGCAAAACGGGTGATCTTGTGCGTGACGCGGCGCCAGACGAATTGCGCGGGCGGTCCTTCGGGGACCGCGTAGATAACGCGCAATTCCTCGGGTGGTTCAAAGAGCCGGAGCGGGCGGGCGTGCCGGTCGGGCAGGGGCTGTATGCCGGGCGATGCGGGCCGCTGCACCCCGGTCATGGCGGGCCCCCAGCTCTCATGCCGCTCGGGGATATGGCTGTCCTGCGGCGCGGGCTGGCGCAGCGCCTGTGGCCCGAAGCGCGCGCCGATCCGGTCGATCAGCCGCGCCAGTTCGGCCCCGTCATCCGCCCCGCCGTCGAGCCTTGTCTGGATGGTGGAGAGTTTCTCGGCCACGCTTGCCGCAAGCGTGATCAGGTCAAAGCCGAAGCCGGGGTCGATCCGCTCCAGCTTGTCATCAAAGAGGCGGCGCAGATGCTCGGGGTCGCGGCTGGGCTGTGATGTGGCGGCGCTGACATGGCTCACCTCGCCATCGCTGCGATAGACCGTGACGGTGATCCGGCGCGCGCCGTAGCCGGCGGCGGCGAGGCCAGAGCACAGTTCGGCACAAAGTGCCGGCAGATGCGGGGTGGGATCCTGCACCGCCTCGGCCAGATTGGCCTGCACGGCAAAGCGGGGTGGCTCGTCGGGGCAGTTCAGGGGCTCGGCCAGATGCCCCATCATCTGATCGAGCCGCAGCAGCGGGTTCTGGTGCAGCGCCGCGCGGGAAAAACGCCGCGCGAGCGAGATGCGCGGCACGGCGGCCAGATCGCCGATGGTCTTGAGCCCGAGCCGTTGCAGCAGGAGTACAGTCTCGCCATCGAGCCGCAGCGCACGCACCGGCAGGGGCGCCATGCGTCCGGCCAGATCATCCGGTCCGCAGATGTCGCGCAGCCCGCCAAAGCGCGCCAGCGCCCAGGCGGCCCCATGGGTGGGGGCGAGGGCCAGGCTGCTGCTGAGCCCGAGGACCGCGAGCCGCCCTTCGATCTCGCGCAGCATCTGCGCCTCGCCTCCCCAGAGGTGATCGGAACCGGTCGTGTCGAGGATCAGCCCCGCCGCCCCGTCGACGGCGGACCATGGGCACCAGCGCCGCATCCAGAGCATGAGCCGCCCGAGCGCCGCCCGGTCCGCTCCCGGATCGGCGTGATCGACGCGCAGACCGGGGCAGAGCGCGCGCATGTCCACCACCCGCGCACCCCGGAACACGCCCTGCAACTCGGCCGCCCGGTTGGTGGCGCTTACCACCGGTCCATGCGTTCCCTCGCTGGCCAGTGCCAGTGGCAGGTCATCGGGGATCGCCTCGCCTCGCCGTGTGCTGTCGCGCAGCCAGCGTTCCATGGCAAAGCGCGGCAGGTGCACCGAGAGGATGCGCCGGGGGGTGTTGTCGTCGGTGGGCCCATGTAACGGGCCCTGTAACGGGCGGCCGGCGACTGCGCGTTCCGCGGCACCCGCCCGCCCGGCCCTGTCGGTTGTGCCCCCCGTTGCCCCCTGTGGCAGGCCGGCACCGGCCCGCCATGCCGGGCCCGGAGTCCCTATTGGGGTGCCTGTCGGGCTGAAGCTTTCCTCGCTCTGCGCCGGGGGGGCCGGTTTTGCCCGCGGTTTTCTCAGGCCGGCTTCGAGCGCACCTTGCAGGGTGGCGATGGCGCGGGCCAGATCGGCGCGGTCCGTGCGCGAGATGGTCCGGGTTTGCGGCTGGTCTGGCGTGAGGCGGGGGAAGGCAAGGACCGGCAGCTTGTCCTTGCCATTCATCGCGGCACCGGGCCTTGCAGACAAGCAAGGATGAGTATTTTTGCCAGTATGAAACTGCTTGGTGGCGGTACGCCTCTTGGTTGAGAGGCTTGTGTTTCAGTCTGGTATAAATACTCAAAAGACAGCGGTTGCCGAAGGGCTGCCTTAGCCTGCGGCGCGCTGCTGTGCTGCAATGATGCCCGGGGCCGGTTGCAGCCCGTGTTCCAGCACCAGTCCGCGCCCGTCATCGCCATGGCGTGCCACCCATTGCCCGGGGCTGCGCCAGCGCGCCCGGAACAGATCCGCCCGCCAGAGTGGTAGGCCGGGGGCGCGCGTGTCGTGCGGTTGGGGCAGGGAGGGCAGCGAGGCCAGTCGCCAGCGCTCGCGCGCGGCACTCAGGTCCGGGGTGGCGGCCAGCCGGATCAGCCAGGCGGGCACCCCATGCGCCTCGGACCGCAGTGCCAACCGTTTGGTTGCGGTAAAGTCGAGTGCGCCCGCATTGCCCCAGACCTCTCCGATCACCGCGCCGAGGCTGGGGCAGCGCAGCCCCTCTTCCATGGCCCAGAGCACATCCGCCGCGCGGGAGACGGTGAGGTGCAGCAGATGCGGCCCTTCTGTGCTGCAGATGCCTGCAAGGCAGGGTCGCCCCGTCTCGCGCAGGCTGAGCCGGTCCTGAATCCAGAGCACCGGTCCTGCGTCGGGCTGCAGATGGGCCAATGCAAAAGCGGTGGCCGCCCCGTCCACTGCCGTCTCTGGAAAGATTTCGGCCAGGGTTGCCTGTGCTTTGTCCTGCTCTGGTCCATCCGTTGCACCGGATGATGCGCGTTGCCGCAGGAGTGTGGTATGGGTTTTGGGCGGCGGGGAGGCGCACTGCACGGGGACTCACTCACAGTTCATGTTCATCTTTTGTTCTAGCGCGAGTCCGCGCTTGCGTCAATGTCTTGCCAAGGCTTGTGGGGTGTTTCAGGCCGCGAGTCCGGCGAGCCCAGCGCCCAGCACCGCATCGGTGACGGCCGAAAGCGCAAGTGCTGTCGCCCCTTGGGCCCAGACCAGATCGCCCCAGGCGTGAATCTCGACCTTGCAGGGGGTGCGCCCGTCGGAGAGCGTCAGCATCCGCATCTCGGCCAGCACTTCCTCGGCATAGAGGTAGTCATAGCGCATCCGTTCACCGGAAAGGATGATGAGTTCCGGATCGAAGAGCTGGATCACATTGGACAGCCCGACCGAGAGATAACGCCCGGCCCGCCGGAAGATGGTGCGCGCTGCCTGATTGCCGGCCTTGGCCTCTCCGAACAAGGTCTCGAGCATGGCCTGCGGGCTTTGCAGGTTGCGCGCGTTGCGCCCCAGTGCGGTCGATGCCTCGCGTGCCAGTGCGTAATCGGCGAGATAAGCCTCAAGACAGCCACGTTGCCCGCAGCGGCAGAGTGCTCCGTCGAGTTGCACCTTGGTATGGCCCAGCTCCAGACCCATGCCGCGCGTGCCCCGGAAGAGCCGGTTGTTCAGAACCAGCCCCATGCCGACCCCGTGTTCGATGGTCACCACCACGAAATCCGACATGGCCCGCCCCGCGCCGAACCACAGTTCGGCCAGCGTCAGCACATTGGCGTCGTTGTCGATATGCACCGGCAGCCCGAACCGCGCCTCGAAAGCCGCCTTGAGCGGGGTGTCCCGGTCGGCCAGAAGCGGCGACCACGGGATGGTGCCGGTCTGGTGATCAACCAGACCGGAGAGCCCGATTCCCACCGCCGTCACATCCGCAATCGGGCGATTCGCACTGCGGAGCAGCGTGCCGATCAGCTCGGCCATTTCATCGAGAATCTGATCGAGCGTCTTGCGATAGGGGGGCGTTGGCAGCGTCGCGTCGGCCAGCATATTGCCTGCGAAATCAGTCAGCACGGCCGAATGCCGTTCGTCCGAAAGCTTGATCCCGATCACATGCCGGGTCTCTGACACCACCTCGAGCGCCACGGGTGGCCGCCCCCGCCCTGAGTCGCGCGCCCGCTCGGACCCGCCTTCGACCTCGCGCAGCAGCCCGACGCCGATCAGATCGGACGTAAGAGTGGTGACCGAGCCTGCACTGATCCCCAGCGCCCGCGTCACATCGGCACGCGCCGCCCGTCCGGCCGCGCGCACATGTTCAAACACCTGCTGCCGCAAAGGCTTGGTTTCTTTGCCGATTCCGGGCAGGATCGGACCGCAGCCGATGGGCGTGCCCTCTGAGTCGGGGCCGGGGAGCGCCTGTTCGTCATACATTGTTCAACCCTTGAACTATTTCTGCACCTGCAAAGGGCCCAAGACCGACTGTGCCCAAGATTCGATCAGCCGCAAAGCAAAAATTGTGATAAACGACCCGTTCGTGCAAATTTTTATTTTGACAACTGAACTAAATCTGGCAAGTTTGAGCCGTCGGGCGAATAGCCCGCAACCCCCATTGGACGGGGGTGCGTATCCAGGGAGGACTCATATGCGCAATCCAATTCTGGCTGCCGTCATTGCGACGGTTGGCTTCAGCTCTGCTGCTCTTGCTCAGGACCTGACCGTTGGCGTCAGCTGGTCGAACTTTCAGGAAGAGCGCTGGAAAACCGACGAAGCCGCGATCATGGCTGCACTCGACGCTGCCGGTGCTTCGTATCTTTCGGCTGACGCGCAATCGTCATCGGCCAAGCAACTGGCCGATATCGAATCGCTGATCGCGCAGGGCGTCGATGCCCTGATCATTCTGGCGCTCGATTCGCAGGCCATCGGCCCGGCCCTCGACCTGGCTGCTGACAGCGGCATCCCGGTCATCGCCTATGACCGCCTGATCGAAGACCCCCGCGCCTTCTATATCACTTTCGACAATGTCGAAGTGGGCCGGATGCAGGCGCGTGCCGTTCTGGAAGCGGCGCCTGAAGGCAACTATGTCATGATGAAGGGTGCAAACACCGATCCAAACGCAGATTTCCTGCGGGGCGGCCAGCAGGAGATCCTGCAGGCGGCAATCGATTCGGGTGCGATCACCATCGTCGGTGAAACCTATACCGACGGCTGGCTGCCCGCGAATGCGCAGCGCAACATGGAGCAGATCCTGACCGAAGTCGGCAATGACGTCGATGCTGTCGTGTCGTCGAACGACGGTATGGCCGGTGGCGTCGTTGCTGCGCTGGCCGCAGTTGGTCTGGACGGTATCCCCGTGTCGGGTCAGGACGGCGATCAATCCGCGTTGAACCGGGTAGCACTGGGCACGCAGATCGTTTCGGTCTGGAAGGACTCGCGCGAACTGGGTCGTGTGGCCGGTGAAGTCGCCACCGCGCTGGCCAATGGCACCGCGATGGCCGATATCGAGGATGCCGCGATGTTTGCGACCCCGGGCGGCATGGAAGTGCACTCGATCCTGCTGGCCCCGCTGCCGGTCACCCAGGACAACCTGTCGGTCGTGGTTGACGCCGGCTGGATCCCGCTTGATGTGCTGTGCCAGGGCGTGACGGGCGTCACCCCTTGCCCATAAGCTGATCTGATCCAACCGGATCAGACCGGCGCCGTTCCCCTTGGGGGACGGCGCCACTCCAATATGTCCGGCGTGAGGCCGCCAGATATGTCGACACGTTAGGGGAGGGATATGGGATGAGCGATACAGCTCTGGCATCTGGTGCCATGCAGCGTCATGGCCTGATGGAGACTTTGGGCATCGACTCGCGCCTTTTGGGCATGGTTCTGGCCTTTGTTCTGATCTGCTTCAGTTTCCAGATATGGACCGGGATCCGTGCGCTGGATGCCTGGACCTGGAACCCGATCACCTGGCTGGCCGAGGGCCGGTTCCTCATTCCGCAGAATACCTACAATCTGGCGATCCAGATGGTTTCCATTGCCATCATGGCCACCGGGATGGTGTTCATCATCGTGACCCGCCACATCGACCTTGCGGTTGGCAGCCTGCTTGCCCTGTGTTCGGGGGTAATGGCGATGGCGCAGACGGTCTGGCTGCCGCATACGCTTGGCCTCGGCCTTGGCAGCCCGCTGATCATGCCGGTTGCGGTGCTGATGGGCATGGTGACCGGTGTCATCATCGGCGCGCTGCATGGCTGGCTTGTCGGCTACCAGGGAATTCCGAGTTTCATCGTCACGCTGGGAGGCCTGCTGATCTGGTCCCGCGTGGCTTATTTCGTGGTGGGCGGGACGACGATCGGGCCGCTGGACCCGACGTTCAACATGCTCGGTGGCACCAACGGCACTATCGGGGCATGGGCGTCATGGGTCGTCGGCCTGGTCGCATCGGTGATGGCCGTCTGGGCCATCTGGGCGGGTCGCAGCGCCAAGGCCGGGCACGGGTTTGGCGTAAAGCCGGTCTGGGCCGAAGTGGTGATGTCGATCATCGCCGTTGCCCTGATTGTCGGGCTGGTGGCGCAGATCAACGCCTATCTGATCCCCGAGGGCCGTCTGATCCGGGTCTTTGAAGCGCGCGGCGAGGTGATGCCCGCCGGCTATACCGAAGCCTTTGGCCTGCCGATTTCGCTGCTGCTGCTGGTTGCGGTCACACTGGTGATGACCATCATCGCGGCGCGCACCCGGTTTGGCCGCTATGTCTATGCCACGGGCGGCAACCCGGATGCGGCGGCGCTGTCAGGCATCGACACCAAATGGCTGACGGTCAAGGTTTTTGCGCTGATGGGACTGCTGACCGCCCTGTCGGCCGCAGTTGCCCAGGCCCGCCTGACCAACCATTCGCTCGATATCGGGCAATTGGACGAATTGCGCGTCATTGCCGCCGCCGTCATCGGGGGCACCGCGCTGTCGGGCGGATATGGAACCATCTATGGCGCCGTGCTGGGCGCGCTGATCATGCAGGCGCTGCAATCGGGCATGGCGATGGTGGGCCTTGATGCTCCGCTGCAGAACATCATCGTGGGTGCGGTGCTGGTCAATGCAGTGCTGATCGACGTGACGAGCCGTGCGCCGCAACGCTGGCCCGCGACCATTGCCCTGATCATCGTGCAGGTGACGCTGGTGCTCGCCTTTACCGCCCCGCTCTGGGTGGCGGCACTGTCGGGACTGATTGCGGTGGCGGTCTATGTCACCGGCAACAAACGCCGGAAAGGAGCCTGAGCATGGCCACGCCGCTTGTCGAGTTGCGCGATATCCATATTTCCTTTGGCGGGATCAAGGCGGTGGATGGGGTCAGCGTCGACCTTTATCCCGGCGAAGTTGTGGGCCTGCTGGGCCATAATGGCGCGGGAAAGTCCACGCTGATCAAATGTCTGTCGGGTGCCTATATGGCCGATCAGGGCGAGGTCTGGATCAATGGCAAACGCGTCACGATCAACAACCCGCGCGATGCAAGGTCGCATAATATCGAGACGATCTATCAGACGCTCGCGTTGGCCGATAACCTTGATTCCGCGTCGAACCTGTTTCTGGGTCGCGAATTGACCACCCGGCTGGGCTTTGTCGACGATGCGCGGATGGAGGCCGAGACCCGCCGGATCATGGCCCGCCTCAATCCGAACTTCCGCAAGTTCAAGGAACCGGTCAGCGCCTTGTCGGGGGGGCAGCGTCAATCGGTTGCCATTGCCCGCGCGGTCTATTTCAACGCCAGGATCCTGATCATGGACGAGCCGACCGCCGCATTGGGACCGCAGGAGACCCAGATGGTGGCCGATCTGATTTCCGAGTTGAAAAAGCAGGGATTGGGCATATTCCTGATCGATCATGACGTGCATGCGGTCAAGGCGCTGTGCGACCGGGCATCGGTGATGAAGAATGGCCAGCTTGTCGGCACGGTTAAGGTGGATGAAGTGACCGAGGATGATATTCTGGCGATGATCATTCTGGGCAAGAAGCCCGCGCATCTGGCGGCCTGAGCCTATGTATATCGGGCTCGATCTGGGCACTTCCGCGCTCAAGGGTATCGTAATTGATGATGCGCAGAAGGTGCTGGCCGAGGCGACGGCGCCGCTTGAGGTAAACCGTCCGTTCGACGGCTGGTCCGAGCAGGCGCCGGCCACATGGCTCGATGCGACCGATACCGTCATGCGTGCGCTGGCGGGGCAAGTGGATCTGGGTGCGGTGCGCGGGATTGGTCTGTCGGGCCATATGCATGGCGCGACCCTGCTGGATGCCGCCGATCAGGTGCTGCGCCCTTGCATCCTGTGGAATGACACCCGCTCGGCCATCGAGGCGGCCGCTCTGGATGCCGATCCGCGGTTTCGGGCGCTGACGGGCAATATCGTTTTTCCGGGCTTTACCGCGCCCAAGCTGGTCTGGGTCAGGGCGCATGAGCCCGCGGTGTTCGACCGGGTGGCCAAGGTGCTGTTGCCAAAGGATTATCTGCGCCTCTGGCTGACCGGCGAACATGTGGCCGAGATGTCGGATGCGGCGGGGACAAGTTGGCTGGATACCGGCGCGCGCGACTGGTCGGATGATCTGTTGGCCGCGACGGGCCTGAGCCGGATGCAGATGCCGCGGCTTGTCGAGGGATCGGAAGTCTCGGGGCATGTCCGCGATACATTGGCCGCGCAATGGGTTCTGCCCAAAGGTGTGGTCGTGGCAGGCGGTGGTGGCGACAATGCGGCGAGTGCGGTGGGTGTGGGTGTGGTCAAGGCGGGCGAAGCCTTTGTCAGTCTGGGCACCTCTGGCGTGCTCTTTGCGGCCTCGGATGCCTATCAGCCCGATGCGGCCAGTGCGGTGCATACCTTTTGCCACGCGCTGCCGGGCACCTGGCATCAGATGGGCGTGATCCTCGCCGCCGCTGATGCGCTTAACTGGTATGCCGGTGTCGTAGGCGAGCCTGCGGCGAAACTGACGGGTAAACTGGGCTCGCTGAAAGCGCCGGGGCGCACGTTATTTCTGCCTTATCTGGGCGGCGAGCGGACCCCGCATAACGATGCCGCCGTACGCGGGTCATTCGTGCATCTGGATCACGCGAGCGACCGGGTCAGCCTGACGCGTGCCGTGCTTGAAGGCGTGACACATGCGTTCCGCGACAGTTTTGATGCGCTGACCAGCACCGGCACAAGGATCACCCGGCTGATCGGCGTGGGTGGCGGGTCAAAGTCGGATTACTGGATCAAGGCGATTGCCACCTCGCTGGGCATGCCGATCGAACTGCCGGTGGCGGGGGATTTTGGCGGCGCATATGGTGCCGCCCGGCTGGGCATGATGGCCGCGACCGGGGCCGGGGCGGAACTGGCCACTGCGCCAGAGATCGCGCGGGTGATCGAGCCGGATACAGCGCTCAGCGATGATTTTGCTGCGGCACATGCGCGGTACCGCGCGACATATCAGGCGCTTCGTGCGCTGCACTGACCAAGAGAAAAGGCAAGACCATGACCGATTTTTTCAAGGGGATTCAAGCTGTTACCTATGAGGGGCCTGAGTCGGAGAATGATTTTGTCTTTCGGCATTACAATCCCGACGAGGTGGTGATGGGCAAGCGGATGGCGGATCATCTGCGCTTTGCCATTGCTTATTGGCACAGCTTTGCCTGGGAGGGCGGCGATCCGTTTGGCGGCCGCACCTTTGACCGTCCTTGGTTCGGCAACAGTATGGATCATGCCCGGATCAAGGCCGATGCCGCATTCGAGATGTTCGAGATTCTGGGCGCGCCCTATTTCTGTTTCCATGATGCCGATGTCCGCCCGGAGGGCGCAGATTTTGCCGAAAACACATCGCGCCTGCGCGAGATCACCGATTACTTACAGGGCAAGATGGAGGCGACGGGGGTCAAGCTGCTCTGGGGTACGGCGAACCTGTTCTCGCATCGCCGCTACATGTCGGGTGCTGCGACCAACCCGGACCCGGAGGTTTTTGCGTTTTCGGCCGCCACGATCAAGACCTGCATGGATGCGACATTCCAACTCGGTGGCGAGAATTACGTCCTGTGGGGTGGCCGCGAAGGCTATGAGACGCTGCTGAACACCGACATGGGCCGCGAGCGCCGCCAAGCCGGCCGGATGTTGCAGATGGTCGTCGATTACAAGCACAAGATCGGGTTCAAGGGCGCGATCCTGATCGAGCCGAAACCGCAGGAACCGGCAAAGCATCAGTATGATTACGATGTGGCCACGGTTTACGGGTTTCTCAAGGATTTTGGTCTTGAGGGCGAGGTGAAGGTCAATATCGAGCAGGGTCACGCGATCCTGGCTGGCCATTCCTTCGAGCATGAACTGGCACTGGCGCGCGAGTTGGGCATTTTCGGCTCGATCGACATGAACAAGAACGATTATCAGTCGGGCTGGGATACCGACCAGTTTCCGACAAATGTACCGGAAATGGCGCTGGCCTATTACGAGGTGCTGCGCGCGGGCGGGTTTACCACCGGCGGCACCAATTTTGACGCAAAGGTGCGCCGCCAGTCGATTGATCCGGCGGACCTGATCCTGGCGCATGTCGGCGGAATGGATGCCTGTGCGGCGGGCCTCAAGGCGGCGGCGGCGATGCTGGAGGATGGCAAGCTGGAAGCGGCGCGCGATGCCCGCTATACGGGATGGGATGCGCCTGCAGGCAAGGCGCTGATGTCCAGCGATCTGGCGGCAATCGAGGCCAAGGTGATCGCCGACGCGATCAATCCCGAGCCGAAGTCAGGGCGGCAGGAACGGCTGGAGAATCTGGTGAACCGCTATCTTTGAGCGTGGCGGTTCGTGATCGACCGCGGCCTCCGGCGGGAGTAATTTTGCCAGAATGAATACACGGGGATTTTCGGCGTTGGTCGGGAATCCCCGTCTTGTTTCGCAAGGCACCCCTGTTAGTGTCGCGCAAAAGAGGGGCGGGTCATGATCGGCGCGGCGATACGCAGTCTGGGCCGGCGATATCTGAATATCTCCATACGCTCGGGATACGCTCGGGCGCCGCAATGACCGTGCGCATCGTCGAGCGTCCCGGCCTGTGGATGTCGCAAGCTGAGCTAGACGCGCTTTGTGCCGATCTGCGGGTGGTTGCGTCAAAGACGCTGGCGGCGGGGAGCCTGACTTACGGGGTATTCTACGGTGAGCGGTCCCGGCTGGAAGCGACGATCATTACGCTGGTGCGCCGCGCCGACGGCACCCATGTCGCCTTCAATGCGCTGGCGGTGATGGAGGTCGCCATGGTGCCAAACCCGGCGGAGGTGCTGCATCTGGGTCTGGTCATGGTGGCCCCTGTCGAGCGGTCGAAGAGCCTGTCATGGGTGCTATATGGTCTGACCCGTTTCCTGATCTTTTTCCGGCGCCAGTTCCGCCCGGTCCGGATATCGAACGTGACGCAGGTGCCGGCGGTGGTGGAGGCGTTCCATGTGCTGGTGCTGATTGCGGCGGCGCTGATCCCATTGGCGGTGCTTATCATGACCGAAGGACTGCTGCGCGGTCATGCCCCCTCCTGGATCAAGGCAGGCGTCGGTGTGGGCACGGTGATGTTTGTAGTGGTTGCCTTTGTACCGACCGCGCTGGCCGATCCGGTGCGGATGTATTCGATGCTGAGCTTTCAGATGGCCGGGCTTCTGGTGGCGGGATGGCTGGTGTTGAGGCGCGGCAAGGCGAGTCTGTCCGCGCAGGAAAATCGCACGGTCGAGCGGTTGGGTCTGTCACTCATCCTGTTGATCCCCTTGGCCGCGGCGGATTTTCTGATGAATCAGTTGGGCCTGCAGATCCAGATATCGGCGCTGGCGGTGCTGTTCCTGTGTTGGCTCGCCATTTCGCTGGGCCGTGAGGAAGCGCGGCA
>Ga0105055_10006201_pt1 | contig 16516 bp, 18 predicted proteins | sample BON03_FD_78090 | JGI IMG/M metagenome (GOLD analysis project Ga0105055, IMG submission 78090) | Freshwater microbial communities from Lake Bonney liftoff mats and glacier meltwater in Antarctica - BON-03 | ecosystem: Environmental > Aquatic > Freshwater > Ice > Glacier meltwater | place: Lake...
CTCGAAATCGTGAAATCACTGGCCAAAGAATAGCTCCACGGCCGCAACGGCCACGGCTCACTGATCACCCCAATCGAAACGTCATCTGCGGCCTCCTTTGTTGAAACTCTTCGCAAAAAACACCGATTCCCACCGATGGGCTCAGATGGCAAGGATTGCTCCATTGCAGTGAGGGCTTTAGCCCTTGAGGACGAAGCCCGTGTCCGCCCGTCAAACGAAACGGCTAAAGCCGTCACTCCAACCCACCGCGGTGATCCTGTCTTCGCTTCGCTTCGCAGGGCATCCCTCTCCCATCCGTGAACTTCCGTGAAGCGAAGCGCATCCGTGGTTCCCCCTCTTCGGCCTCACCGGAAAAACACCGATTCACACGCCCGGACTTTGATTGCACGGATCGTTCCCCGTAGCGGAACATGCCAATGTTCCCCCGTTGCGCGCCCAACGAAGAGGGAACTTTTGCAAGTTCCGCTACACAGACAAACCCTCCCCGTAGAACGGGTCTCCAGGCCCGTTTTCCCAAGGAGCCGGTGCTTCGAGAAGCGAGCCGGGCCGAGCCGGGAGACTTGTTCCACTGCAACGCTCGCCAACGCAATGCGCCGACCCGGTGGCGACGTGGACGTCACCACTACCATTTCCCGGATTCCAACCGCCAACCGCCAACCGCTAACCGCTAACCGCTAACCGCCAACCGCTTTTCGTTTCAGCTTTTCCGCCCCCCCCTCTTGCCTCCTCCCCGATTCGCGGCTCCGTTGACTTGCCCCGGGGTGGCACTACGGTAAACGGGGTAAACTTCAATCTCTCCGTGCCATGATCGACTATCGCCAGCATATCACAATGGAAGCGGGAAAAAGGGGTGGCAAACCATGCATACGGAAGCTGAGAATCACAGTCTACGATATTCTCGGCTGGCTCGCATCAGGCATGCCCCCCGCCGAAATCATCGCGGATTTCCCCGACTTGAATTTAGATGACATAAAAGCGGCGCTGGCATTTGCTGCGGATCGCGAGCACCACCTCATTGCGGGGAGTGCATGAGGCTGCTGCTTGATCAGAATCTTAGCCATCGGTTACTGGAGGTTCGAATGGTTCCGCTCAAGGCGATCGGATACTCCGCCGGGAACTGGTGGCTCGACGAACGCGGGCTGCTCGCCTTCCAGAACGAGGTCGTGAAGTCTCTTTACTATTGGCTCCGCTACTGAGATTGTCCCGGCGCGCTTCCCCCCCTCTCCCATGAAACTCCTCGTCACCGGCTCTTCCGGACTCATTGGTTCGTCCTCTATCAATAGATCCAGGTGAGCCGTCTCCGTAAAGCTGCGAAAGCGGCAGTAGTCACGCAGTTCTTCAACTCTGCGGGATTGCTTCTGTCCCTCGTAACCGTTCCCCTTTACCTTATATGGCTTGGGCAGGAGCGTTATGGACTGCTCCTCACTGGACTTGCCTTCTCAAGCTACCTCATGTTCTCCGACGCGGGAATCAATTGGGCATCGATGCTCCTGATGGCGCAGGCGAATGGACGGGGCGACCGCTCCGAAATTGCCGCCATATTGAGAACGAGTTTTCCTTTAGCTGCATGCTCTGCGCTCGTCGTGATTCTGGTAGTTGCAGCCGTTTATCTAGCCCTCAGCATGGCAGGAGGTCCTCCCTGGCTTCCGGTTCATCCGGAATTCCCTGGGCTCCTCATCGCGATCGCAATTTCAGTCCTGGTCTCACTTGCTGCGTCCCCATTTTACAATCTTTTCATCGCGTTGCAGGAGACGCATATCGCCGCCATCTATCAAGGGCTCAGTCGTATTTTTGGTACTGTCGCTTCCCTGGCAATTGCCACGATGGGCGCTCCTCTTGGATGGGTCTTCAGTGGAAATGTTGTAATTGCTTTCTTTGTGGGAGTGATTGCCTCGATACACTGCCGTCGCCGCCATCCATGGGCATTTCAGCCGGGTCGGTTCTGGGAGACGACACAGGTCCGCCAACAATTGCGCACTGGAGCAAAAAGTTTCGTTATGCAGATCGGAGCCGTTCTTTCAGGAACCGCCCCTGTTCTAGCTATCAGCTTCGCGGCTGGAGCACAGTTTGTACCCTATTATACAATCCCTCTAACTCTTATGCATGCACCCTGCGGAGTTCTCTCAAGCTTCAGCACGAGCCTGCAAGCGGGATACGGAGAGGCAATGGGCCGGGAAGAAACCGAATGGATCGCCGAGACGGTGCGACGGCTCCTCCGACAGGTTCTCCTGATCCTCTGTTTGCTGGGATGCGGATTCCTCCTCCTAGCGGAACCCTTTATTCACCTTTGGACGCATGGTAAAATTGAGCTGTCGGCCGGAATGCGAATGGGAGTTTTTGCCCTGGCAGGGATCGGCACCGTTTTGACTATCTTTCGTTTTGCTCTTACTGGAATCAACCGGCACCGAGTGACCTCTCTCAGCGATCTTATTGGAGGAATCCTGACGATGGGAATCGCAATTTCAATCGCGAGCTTCTACGGTTACGAGTGGGTCGCCCTTGCGGCGGCAGTCGTAGCAACCCTGAACAGCGGTTGGTTGCTTCCACACGAATTGAAGCGAGCGCTCGGTGTAAGAAGCTTGTGGCCCTCACTGGCGTTCTGGGGCCGCTGGCTGGTAGTCTGTATTGGAACCTTCACTTCGGGGTGGGTTACCCTAAATGCGTTAGATTTTCTGACCGGATGGATCAGGATCGTCGTCTCCGGCGCAGTGACAACAATTGCCTTTGGCGCCTTAGTTTGGATTCTTCTCCGAGACGAAACGGCCATCTTGAGGCGGTGGCTTCCATTTCCGGAAGGCCTCAGGTAATTAAAGCAATCGACAGATTAACATTTCAAATTTAACACCAGGTAATTGATCGAATGAAACACCCCTTCCGGAACGCACTAAGAACCGCAGCAAAGAGAGATTTCGTTTGGTACTTCCTTAACCAGACGCTCTTCAGACTTGCCGATTTCGGGAGGTCGCTGAGGGAAACAGAAGAGAGCCGGTTCTACACTCGGGCAATCAGTTCATTCTTAACTAACACCCTGCGTTCCGGATCACCGGAAGTTCAAGTGTGCCACGGGCCATGCAAAGGAATGATCTACCCCGTCCCCGATTCACTTGATCGGGCAATGATACCCCGGATCGTTGGGTCCTACGAGAAAGAGATCCAGCCTATTATCGAGGAGATCTGCTCAAAATCGTACGAAAGCATTTTTGACGTGGGTTGTGCCGAAGGATACTACGCGGTCGGACTTGCCTTAAGAATCCCAACAGCCAAAGTCTTTGCCTACGACCTCCGTGATAGCGCCCTTCTCGCATGTCGAAAAATGGCGCAGGCCAATGATGCTTCAGACCGGATCGTGACCGCCTCATTTTGCGACTCAGAAGAACTTCGAAAGAAGCTGACGAACGAGAAGTCACTTATCGTAAGCGACTGCGAAGGGTTTGAAACCTCTCTATTCAATGAGAGTGTTATCCCGTTTCTCACCAACTGTGACATCCTTATTGAGACTCACGATTTTGTTGATATCGAGATCTCATCGCAGCTGCGAAAACGGTTTGAGCGCACGCACCTGATCACCGCGATTCAGAGCTGCGACGATATCACCAAAGCGCACACTTACTCCTACCCCGAACTTCAGGGGTACACTCTAGCCGAGCGAAGGGTTCTACTTTCAGAAGAGCGCCCCTCCATCATGGAATGGCTCTATCTGACACCGCGTTGATCGACCCTATCTTCGTGGCGCTGGATAGGTTCGAGATTCGCGAGACAGCCCCTTAATACTTTCTCTACCTTTCGAACATCCTATTCTTCCTAATCGGCAGTTTCGAAGGCCCGCACTCACATTTCTGGACGCTCGCGGCATCAATGCTCTTTGATGCAGTACCCGCAGCCCTTCTGGGTTTCGCGTCTACTGTCCTCGCCTTCCTCTTCACGGCCCGGGGGATCGCCCACCGCCTGGGTCCGGATCACCACATTGTCGGGATGTTGGCGAAGGTGCCGGGATGGCGTTTCATCAAGTCGAGATAATCAAATTAACGACGAGGTTTACATTCGCTTCCAGTGCTATGCGCCCCGCAACGTCAGATCACTACCCTCAACTCGACGGTCTCCGTGCAATCGCGGTCGTTCTGGTTTTCCTCCACCATTGGAGCCTGCCTCAATTTGGGCTCGGAATCATTGGCGTGCAGTTGTTTTTTGTTCTCTCCGGATTTCTCATCACGCGCATCCTTCTCGACCTGCGAGACAACCGCAATAATGAGCTGCTCCAGCGCGTCGGCTTTTCGCTTCGTCAGTTTTATGCCCGGCGCTTTCTCCGGATTTTCCCCCTGTTCTACTTCTGCCTCCTGCTCTTTGTAATTCTGGACCGATTTGAAATTCGGGAGACGGCTCTCTGGCATTTCTTTTACCTCTCGAACGTACGGTTTTTCCTCCTCGGAACGTTTGAAGTCCCGTTCTCCCATTTTTGGACGCTCGCGGTTGAAGGGCAGTTTTATCTCATCTGGCCGCTGGTCGTTCTCCTAACACCCGCTCGACACCTTCCCCGTATTCTGATCCTTCTCATTCTCTTTGGTCCGCTAACCAGGGGCTTAATCTGGTTACCTTTGATCAGGATTTCGCATCGACCAGCACGCTCCTTCCCGCAAACCTCGATACGCTTGGCATGGGGGCTCTCGGTGCCTGCTGGATGAACCGCGCGGCATCCGCCCCATCACCCGCCATCGTGCGGAAATTCTTTATCACGGTGATTGCACTTGCCGCTCTTGAAATCTTCTTCACTCGCTTCCTTGCTCTGAGCGGACTGCTCGTCACCGTCCTCGACTCTACTGCCGTGGCCATTGTCTCCCTTGGCCTCGTCCTCACCGGGATCAAAGGCTTTCCACCGCACGTCGGACACTTCCTTCTAAATCCGCTTATCCAGTATCTCGGAAGGATTAGTTACGGACTATATGTCTGGCACATGTTTGCCCCGGCACTGCTTCGGAATGCATTAAAGCTTTCCGGACTTCCGGAAGAATGGAACCACGGCATCGTCGGGTTCCTCCTGCTCTTCCTCGGCACCGTGGTCATGGCTTCACTCTCCTGGTTTCTCCTCGAACGCCCGCTTAATCGCCTCAAGCGCCACTTCCCCTACCACCGTCCAAGCGACAAAGCCACACCCTCAGTAGTTGCATGATCTTTACCCGATTCCTCCAAACCCGGCCTCGCCTGGATCTCGCCTTGTCAGCGCTCGACAAAAAGAGACTCAGGCTACCCGTGCTCTCACTCGCAGACTACTTTCCTGATTTTTCCGAAGTGCCCGTATCGTTTTACGAAGTGCCGGCGGGCTCGTGGTCGTCACCCGTCGCCGACGTGCTCATGCTCGCGAAAATCGTTGGCTGCACGAAACCTCGGAAACTGCTCGAAGTGGGCAGCTTCCGCGGCTACACCGCCCTCACTCTCGCCCGCCACATGCCCGCCGACGCATCCCTCGTCACGGTCGATCGCGATCCGCAACACGGCGAAGCGTACGCGGGCACTGAATTTGCGGCGCGCATCGAGCGCCGAGTCACCCCGGTCAAACCCGATGCATTTACTCCCGGGGAAACCGGAAGCTATGACTTCATCTTTCTGGATGCCGGACACAAGTTTGCCGAGGTGAAGTCGGACACCGAGATCCTCCTTCCCCTCCTCTCCCCGAGTGGTTTTTTTCTGTGGCACGACTACGCCAACTGGGGGCGTTTCAACGGATACAATGGAGTGCCCGAATACCTCCACGAACTAAGCGCCACCCGCAAGATCGTGAAACTCGACGGCAGCGACGTTGCCGCGTATTCGCCTCAATGGGATACAAGGGAAGGAGTCGAACGACTTGCAGAACTCCTCCGAGGCAACAGTGGGAGACCCGGAACTGACGCCTGGGTGGAGAACTCACTCCGGTAAAGAAGCGTAATCCTCCCATGATCTGGATTTTCAGTGACTACCTCACGACTGCGGGCGGAATCGAGACCTACCTGCACGCACTGTGCATACATCTAAGGTCAGAGAAGATTCCATTTCGAGTCGCCGTTTGTGAAATGGCCTCCTGCCCCGTGGTCGATGAGCTCGAAGCAGTTGGCATTCAGGTGTATCGGCAACGAAGGGTTCCGGGAGATCGGTGGAGCATTCGACAGCACGTCCTTTGTAGCTGGCTCTTCCGTCATCTCCAACCAGGTGATTGGGTATACTGCGTTCGACAACCGCGAGAAGAAATTTACGAGCGCCTCGCCAGCGGAATCCATAAAAAGGGAGCCCGGTTAGCGGCCAGTTGGGCGTTCACTCCTGACGCTCTCCCCGTGAAGGCAAAATACCAGAGTTCTTTTAATCGCGCTGTTGCACAGACCGATGCGGTCATATCGGTATCACGGTGCGGGGCCGGAATGTACCGGGAAACCTACGGCTACACGGGAAAAGTCCATGTTGTCCCCTACCACAATCTCCCCCGCTTCGACACGGCACCGACATTGCCGCCTTCCTCACCGTGGAAGTTTGGGTTTTTGGGGAGAGTTGAAGAATTACAAAAGAACCTCTTCGCCCTGCTCGATGCGTTCGCTAGAGTCGCGGAGGCACGGAAACATATATCACTCGATATCTACGGCGGCGGACCGGATCTGGAGCGTCTTCAACTCCACGCCAATAAACTCGGTCATTCCGACCGTATTCGATTTCATGGCCCCTACGACAATAGAACTGATCTACCAGGAATCCTCGGCGATCTACACTGCGTCATCTACACTTCCAGATTTGAAGGAGGACCTTGCTTCTCGCTCCTTGAAGCGATGCAAGCCGGCCGCTTTGCAATCGCAAGCGCTGTCGGCGGAATACCTGATCTTTACGACAAACATCCCGAAGCTGGTCTTCTCATTACCGACAGTTCCAACGCCTCTATCGCCAACGCGATAAGCGAGGTGGTCCGGATGCTCGATCAGGGTTCAATTACAACGGCAGGCCCACGAACCGTCTACGAAAACGGTTTCTCCCTGAATATAGCACATCAAGCATGGTTGACGGCACTCGAACTCACCGAAGCTGATAACGGCCCTACAATTACGCAAGCGTCAAAATCTCTCCCATGAATTTTCCGGAACAACGCATTCTTCCGCCTGACGGCCTAAGCGCCCGATTTGCCCACTACTCCACGCGCTACGGATATCTTCACGCCGTATGTTCCTTCCTCGGGCGCAAAAGTTTTTTTCTCTGGAAACTCCTCGGACCGGTGGTTACTAAGGGTTATCTTAAAAAATGGCTTGCTAGCACGGAGTTCAAGATTGTGAATCTCGGGGGTGGAAGCCTCCTCTATGAACGATGGCTCACTGCCGATGTCGATCCGAGGAGTGACGCCTATGTGGACATCAAAAAGAATCTACCGTTTCAGACGGACTCAATTGACGTCGTTTATTTAGAAGAGGTCATCGAACACATTTCGAATCCAGAAGGGATCGCTTTGATGCAAGAGTGTTATCGAGTGATTAAGCCGGGGGGATGGATTCGCATCACGACACCCAGCCTGAATTTCTTCGCGCAAGAGTTTTTTTCCAACCCGAAAGAGACAAGGAACATCAATGAAATTTTCCACCTTCACGGTCACGAGCATATTTACAGCGAAGATGAATTGATGGGATTACTGTCCACAATCGGATTCACGAAGGTCATTCCATCGAAATACAGAGACAAAGCCTCCCGTTTCGGATCCTTCGACACCCACCCCGAACGGTTCAGCTTTGCACCACCGGAATGGTCTCAGTATTGGGAGGCTGAGAAGTGAACTGCCAGCATTACAACCAATTTTTTTATCTCAAGCCCACGAATCGATTCCGATGTAGGAATACTTCAGCTTTTCCCCCATCCAATGCAATTCCTCAGTAAAGTTTTTACGGCGTTAAGAAACCCGAAAATGGCGATCGCTTTCGCCAGATGGATCAGCTCACGGATATTCGGAGGCTCACCCCGTGTTTGTTTCCGAAAGATCGACGGTCAAATTTCAGCCGCGTCGATCGGAGGCTGGATCTCGTTTTCTGAATATTGGACCTACCAAGGGCTGATCCCCGACTCAGAAGAGCACCTACTCCTCAGGTCGATGTCCCGCCAAGACGGGAAGGCAGGTCTCGCGCTCGATATCGGTTCAAACGTGGGCATCTTCGCAACTCGTATTGCGTCACTTGGTCACCAAGTCCACGCCTTTGAACCGATGCCCGACACCTTCGCCCGACTGGAACAGAACGTCACCGCAAACGACCTAGGGGACCTAATCCGGGTTAAACTTCTTGGGGTCGGAGATCAGGAAGGTTTCGTCGATTTTGAGCGCCCCAGAAATTCACCCGGTCAGAGTCGGATCAGCACATCAGGAGGTCCGAGCGTGATTCAAGTGCCGATCACGACTCTCGATCGCTATGCCGAGGAAGAAGGTCTCGCCTTCATCGACTTTCTGAAGATCGACGTCGAGGGAATGGAAACGCGAGTGATTCGCGGAGGACGCAAGATGTTTCTAGAGAAACGCGTCGGGGTCGCTCTCATCGAAATCTGCCCATGGAACCTGAATCACGCAGGAACATCGATGACGGAGCTTTTCGCCGAAATCGAATCCGTTTCCTATCGTGCTTACCGCCTCCTTCCCGACGGCACTCCCGGAGAGGAGCCGAAGAACATCGATCTGTCGATGATCGTGTTGGAGAACTTTGTACTCCTCCCGAACTGACCGGCGATCCGGCGAGTCGTCAATTGCCCTCGAACGCATGCCTGTCCTCCACGTCATCGACGCGAATGCTCCCTGGGTCCGTTCCCTCGTGAACGCGCTCCCGGACGATTGGACTATCCGCCACTATCGGATCTACAACCCGCTTTGGCTCCCCGGTGGCATGCACGATGTCTCGCGGCTTGGCCGATGGAAACGCCTCGATGAACGAACGGAGGAGATCTACCTCGTGACCCCGGGTTGGCGGCGTTTCGAATCCCTTTCTACGGCAATTCTAAATGCCTTCCTGCCAAGTCGGAAAACGTCGTCGATGGGTTCGGTTTTCTTATTCACCTTCCCTTACTATTCAGCGGTCGCAGCGATAATACGGAAGCGACTGCCCGCTTCCCTTGTCGCCTATTGGGCTCACGACGCATTCGCCTACTATGGTTTTGCGCCGGGTTACGTGAATCACCACGAGGAACTTCTTGTTCCTCTTTGTGATGCCCGCTTCGCCATGGCGCCGCAGCTCGTTCGCGACTATGCGAAACGCTACCCGGAGTTCCCTTTCGAACTTCTGCACGACGGGGTTTCCGAGGACTTCATTTCCGCCCAAAAAACACCGATACCTTGTCAACTCGACTCGATTCATCAACTTGGTGGTCCCGTCGTCGGCTGCATCGGCCAGATCAACGGTAGTTATGACTGGAACCTTCTGGAGGCGGCCTCCGCCGTAAATCCGAAGACTCAGTTCGTCTTCATCGGCAATCTTTTTGAGGAAGGGGAAATCACGGAGAGTATCCGACGTTTTTTTGCGCGGAAGAACGTCCATTGGCTCGGTCGCCTCGAACACGACCGTCTCCCCTCCTTCCTCCGTGGATTCGACATCTGTCTCAATCCCCTCGCAGTCTCGGATCATAATCATCGCCGCGATCCTCTGAGGATCTATGATTACCTGACGACAGAGGTTCCTATTTTTTCTACTGATCTTGACGGCGTGCGGATGCATCGCGAACACGTAGATCTCTTCGAATCTCCTGAATCTTTAATCTCACGGCTCGCCGAAAAGCCGGCGGCACTGAACCAGTCAGTTCTCGAATCCCGTCGCGCCTACATTACCTCTCACACCTGGAAGTGCCGGGCGCGACAATTCGCTGACCACGTCATGGGCGAGGCTGGAGCTCAATCGGAATCAGAGAACCCAAAACCCAATTTCCACAAGTGAACTCAGCGGCACAGGAAGATAACTTACCGCGAAGCGACTCGGGTATTAAGTCCCCTCTAGAGATCGCGATCTGGAACGCATCGGGCCTACCCCCACAGTTTACCACGGGCGTCGGCAAAGTCTTCATCAACATGGCGTTGGAATTCGAGAAGATGCACGATCTTCGCCCGACCCTGCTGCTCCCGCGGACCGATCCGGTGAATTCGGAGTCCGATCCGTCCCGGTCACCTCTCGGGCACCTTCCTCGAAGGCGTCTTCCCTTGGATCGTATTGAACTCGAGATTCTCTGGAGAACCATTGGTCGCCCCTTGATCGACCGTTGGGCGGACGGCGCGGATTGGATCTATTGCCCGCGCGAACTTTGGTGTCCTCCGGGCCGCCTTCGGTACGCGATCACCGTCCACGACGTTTTTTTGTTCGAACCTGAGGTATGGTCCGGATCACTGCGCCTCCGCCTTCAAAAGAAGCTAGTGTGGCAACGCGCTCTCGACCGCGCCGACGTTGTCTTCACGGTATCGGAATTTACCCGGCAACGAATCCTGGTTCTCTTCCGATGCGATCCAGAGAAGATCCAGGTCACCCCGAACGCAGTAGATTCGATCTTTCTGGGACCACGCTCTCCAGGCAAACAGCCATTGCCGGAATCGATCTCCAATGCCCCCTACATCCTCCAAGTTGGCGGACTGACCCGAAAGAAGGGCGCACCCTCGATCATCGCGTTATCACAGGAACTGGACCGTCGAAATTCGCCATTAAAGGTGGTGGTCATCGGGCCGATTGATCCCGAGTTCCAGTCTGCTGCGGCAAAATGCGCCGCGTTGACGGTGATAGGGCGGGGACTCGCTCCCGAAGCTATCCGCTGGGTCACAGAAGACGCCCGAGTTGCGATTCTACCGTCGGTCTACGAAGGCTTTGGCATTCCTGTCCTCGAAGCCATGGCCGTCGGTGTCCCGGCGATCGGATCCTGCCATGCGTCCCTTCCTGAGATCATGGGCCCGGGCGGATTAGTTGTAGATCCCAGTGCCACCGCTAAATTCGCCGATTTGGTTGAGTCGCTTCACTTCAATCTTGGCGAACGCGCCGCTGCGATTGCGTATGGCCGACGCCGTGCATCGGAATTCTCTTGGCAATCGACAGCAGCTAAAATCCGAGGCGCTTTCCTTGACTTCGGATAACTTTCCTCGTCCTCCTCGACACTTCCTCCCAGTCCACTCAGTCCCTAACACGCCTATGTTTTCACGACTCAAACTTCTTCTTCCAGACCGTCCCATTCCCCTGCGTGTGCTCCGCGGGCCGTTCCGCGGTGCCAAACCGGTGATGAACCCTCGCCATTCCCTGAGAAAGATGATGGGTCTCTACGAACGTGAGTTGAACGATTGGATCGAAGACGCACTGAAGCAAGTCTCTTCGGTCGTCGATGTCGGTGCTAACGACGGATATTTCGCATTTGGATGCGCGGCCGCGTTCCGTCGCCTGGGAAAATCCGGCCGGATCGTTGCAATCGAGGCTCAGACGCAACACATCGAGAAACTCAAACACTCGCTCAGCGGAGAAATTTCAGATTTAGTTTCCATCGAGCTGATACACGCCTTTGCCGGGCGAGAAAGTGGAAATGGATTCGTTAGGCTCGACGAGCTCGATCCGACTTTTCGGCGCCACAAAACTCTCATTAAAATTGACGTCGAGGGTGCCGAGATTGACGTGATTGAGGGAGCGAAAGACTGGATGCATCCCGACAACCTTTTCCTTATCGAGGTTCACCACGAAGAATACCTCACAAAGCTCCGCCAAATCTTCGATGAAGCAGGATTGAAACTCATCCAGATCGATCAGCAACCGCACCCCATCCTTGGCCGGGAATGTCGCGACATTGGAAACTGGTGGCTGGTTTCGGAATTTCCTCCACCAAACGTCCCATGACGCCTTACGTTTGTGCCTTCCGCGGACGCCGCGATTCCTATCAGGTTCCGTTAGCTCTTGCCGAAGCCGGTCTTCTGGACCACTTCATCACCGACGCCTATGCGGGTGCAAATCTCCGTCGCCTCGCGAAGTGCCTACCGGAAACACTCAAGGAGAAGGTCGAGTTCCGGCAAATCGATGGAATCCCGGACGGGCTCGTGAATTCCCTCTGGCCGGAAACCGCCCTTGAGCATCTCAGACACAAGCTCGGATTTCCTCACGGCAGCACCTACCAACTTCTCGACAAGCGTTACTCGCTCGCTGCCGCAAAACGCGCCGAGACTTCGCAGGCCCATCTATTTCTCTATAGTTCCTATGCCTGGGAGGCTTTTCACCATCGCTACTCACATCACCCTCGTAAGGTTCTTTTCCAATATCATCCCCACCCCGACTTCGAGTCCGAGATTCTTGCCCATGATCGCCGAGAGTTTGCGGGCCGGATTACCTTTGATCCCCGCCATGACACAGGAGCTCGGGATCAGGCACGTTCCCGCAGTGACCGCGAGGCGTGGCGACATGCCGACCTCGTGATCTGCGCGAGCACCTTCACGAAACAATCCCTACTCGCGTACGGAGCGGAAGAATCCAAGTGCCTTGTCGTTCCCTACGGAGTCGATCACGGGTGCGATCCCGGGACCAGCCTCTCCGCTCAAGCACCTTCCGAAACCGGATTCCATGCCGTCTTCGTTGGATCCGGCGTGCAACGCAAAGGTTTGCATCATCTTCTCTTCGCCTGGCGAGCGGCACGTCTTCCAAAGGGTTCAACCCTCACGCTGATTTGCCGGAATATTGAGGCCCCTCTCAAAGTTCTCGCCGAAACTTCGCCGGGTGTTGAATTGATTCGAGGAACCTCCGCCGTAGCGCTACAGCAGAAGTACGCAAGCAGCCATTTGTTTGTGATGCCGTCACTCGTCGAGGGATTTGGACAGGTCTATCTTGAGTCCTTGATTCAGGGATGCCCGGTTTTAGGAACGTTAAACACCTGTCTTCGCGATCTTGGGACGGAGTTAGACGGAGTGTTTCTCACCGCACCCGGTGAAGTGGCGGCACTGGTATCCGAATTGGAACGACTTTCCTGCCTACTACCCGGCAATGCACCCCTGCGCCAGTCCACTCAGATAAATGCGTCGCGGTGGACTTGGTCACGGTTTCGGCGTCTCCTCATCAGTCACCTCAAGGATTAATACACTTTAAGACGAAGTTTATCGAGCACTTACATGAAAACAAGTAACGAGGTTGAAGCGCAGCGAGATTATTACGCTGACACGGCGTTGAATTACGAGGAAATGCATCTCCTCGAGCGGGATGAGCACTTTCTCGCTCTGGCAGTCCTTGTCGGAGTGATTGATTATCTTGAAGTCAAATCGGTTCTCGATATCGGGTCCGGGACAGGGCGTGCCATTCGATATCTCAAGAAGTATCGGCCAGATCTCTACATCGTCGGTATCGAGCCAGTGAAAGAACTGCGCGAAGTCGGCTACCGTAGCGGGCTGTTCGAAGATGAGTTACGCGACGGTGACGCGCTCTCGCTTGAATTTGATCCCGGAGAGTTCGACCTGGTCTGCGAATTTGCGGTGCTGCACCACGTTAAGCAACCGGAGAAGATCGTAGCAGAAATGCTCAGGGTTGCAAAAAAGGCTGTATTCATTTCCGATGCGAACAATTTCAGCCAGGGTTCACCTCTTTCCCGCGCTTTAAAACAGTCCCTGGCTGCGATTGGGTTATGGGGCCTTGCCGATTGGGTAAAAACCCGGGGTAAAGGTTACACATTCTCTGATGAAGACGGAGTCGCCTACTCGTATTCGGTTTTCAACAATTACGATCAAATCAGCTCAAAATGCGAGAGCATACACCTCATGAATACAGGTAACGGAGGCCGAAGTTTGTATCGCTCGGCACCTCATCTCGCTCTTTTAGGAATCAAAAAGGAAAAAAGTTGAAAATTACGGTAGATTGAGCCGTTCAACACGCAGTTTACCGGAGAGCCTAGGCGAATAGTTCCGCTAGTCATCCGCTGACTGTTTTGGGACTTATGAACTCATAGACTTCGGTCTCCCTGATCCAATAACGACCGGTTTCTAGGCTATTCTAAAGGTTTTTCTTATCACATGATTGAACGCTTTAATGTGGCTCCCTGGACTTTCTGGCTCCATCTTGTTGTGCTTGCAGTGCTACTTTTTGAAAGCCTGCGCAAATGGCATTTACCATGGGCGAAGCCGGCAGTCGTAGTTTACGGGACCGTGATTTTTTGGTATACGGGCGACTTTTTACTTTCTACTTCAATCGCCTATCAGGTTTTTGCGAAAGAAGTGATCACTCTTGCCTTTTTCCAGGTCAGTATTTTTCTTATCGGATTCCGATTCCTTTTAGGATACTTTTCCCGCCGCTTTTGCGAAAAGCCCCTTCGGATCCGAAAAAACCAGTTCATCCGAGGAACCGTCCCTAAACACGATTCGTTCTCGCCCCGTTTGCTGAAATCACTTCTTGCTCTGCTGATTTCCGGATGGTTCGCGATTTTCCTGATAGGTGTTTCCTTTTCGCCATCCGTATGGCCGGCGTTGATCTGGCCTCCGCTGCTGTCGGAGAAAATTGGCATGTATCCGCTTGAACGGGTGGGAAGCGGAGCGTCTTTTATCTTCAACGCCATCGGTTATATTCATATTCTGATCTGCTCCCTGTTTGGAGTGATTGCAGTGACGGCCCGCGGTCCAATCCGATGGATTGCGATCATGATGGTTTTTTTAACATGGCCCTACTTCTGGTTCGACCGTTACAGGAACCGAATGCTTGCGCTTTTGCTTCCAGGTCTTGCTGGATTTCTACTCCTTGGGAAGCATAGGCTGACGACTAAGATCGCAGTTGGAGCAATTTTTTCCATTGGTCTCTCCGTTTGGTTTTCGAAGGTGATGGAGTCCCGATCCGAACGCAACCTAACCGCTTTCCTCGAAAATGGAGCCGTCGAGAGTGCTGGAGGGGTTCCCAAGAAGAGCGAAGGTCGCGAGGGACAGGACATGCTCAAAGAACTCTGCTGGATCAACACGTATGTAGAGTCAGGTCGATACAGGCCCAACTGGGGCGCTCGATATTTTGGCGAAATTGTCAATCCAATTCCACGAACGCTTTGGCCCGGAAAACCAATGGTAGGAATCGATTACTCTATTGCGCGTGGGTTCGGAGCAAGCCGTGAGGCAGCGGGGGTCAACACCACGATCTCTACGGGGATGATAGGTCAGGGCTGCGTCAATTTCGGGCGTTTTTTCGGGCCGCCTGTCGCTGCCTTACTCTTTGCCCTCTGGGCGGCCTTTCTCGCCCGACTCTGGTGCCAACGAGCCGTTTCACTTCGTCTTGCGCTTTTCCTTATCGGAATGGGCTTAACTCTGAATACAGGGCGCGACCTGACATTCCTCGTCTTGTTCCCCTTCGCCTTCGGTTACATCGCTCTTAGGCTCTTCGAGTTGTCACGACATCGGAGTCCTGACGGGACGGCTCCTCGTCGATCATTATCGAGTCCTCAGAACCCGATCCGACCAGAGAAACCATGAAGGTCCTGATCGCTTTCCTTCATTATGGCCCCTACCATCGGGCTCGCCTCGCGGCTGCCCGTGAGGCGGGCCTCGCCGAAGGGGTAACGGTGACGGGTCTCGAGATGGCCCGCTCGCAGGGCGAATACGCCTGGACCTGCGAGGAGAAGGATGAGCTGCTTTGCGAGAACGAAGACATCCCTCTCGAGAACGTAGCGGCGGCGTTATGGTCAACCCTCCTGGGTCCGGCACTCAACAGGGTTGCGCCCGATCTCTGCGCCATCGCGGGCTACAGTCATCCGGCGATGCTCAGCCTGATCGCCCTCTGCGCCGAGCGCGGCATCCCGTGGATCCTGATGAGCGAGAGCCAGGAGATCGACGAAGTGCGGAAGCCCTCGCGTGAGTGGATGAAGTCGAGAATTATTTCCTTAGCTTCGAGCGCGCTCGCTGGGGGGAAACCGCATCTCGACTACCTCGCCAAACTCGGCCTGCCCGCGAGCGAATGCGAGGTCGGCTACGACGTGATCGACAACGCCTATTTTGCGAGTGAATCCGCGAAGTGGCGACAGTCCGAAAGCCCGCCCCCCCCCTACTTCCTCGCCTCGGCCCGCTTCATTCCAAAGAAAAACCTCTTCCGCCTCCTCGAAGCTTACGCCGACTACGCCCGACTCAAAACGAGCCAGAAATCCGAAATCCGAAATCCCCAATCCGAAATCCACAATTCATGGCCCCTCTGCCTCCTCGGCGACGGCGACCTGAAATCCGCTCTCCTCACCCACGCCGCCGACCTCGGTCTCACCGTCATCGAACGCGCCCCCTGGGAACTTCAAGCTTCAAACTTAAAACCTGAAACTTCAAACTTGAAACCTGAAACGGCGTCAGCCCCGCCAACCGTTTTTCTACCAGGCTTCCGCCAAATCGCCGAACTTCCCCGCTTCTACGCCCACGCCGGAACCTTCGTCCACGCGAGCACGACCGAGCAGTGGGGTCTCGTCGTCAACGAAGCGATGGCCTGCGAGCTGCCCGTCCTCGTCTCGGACCGCTGCGGCTGCGCGCCGGATCTGGTGGTCGAGGGGGAAAATGGCTGGACCTTTGATCCGACCGATCTCGAAGGGCTCGCGGCCCTGATGACGA
>Ga0105055_10006210_pt1 | contig 16504 bp, 16 predicted proteins | sample BON03_FD_78090 | JGI IMG/M metagenome (GOLD analysis project Ga0105055, IMG submission 78090) | Freshwater microbial communities from Lake Bonney liftoff mats and glacier meltwater in Antarctica - BON-03 | ecosystem: Environmental > Aquatic > Freshwater > Ice > Glacier meltwater | place: Lake...
CAAACGGAACAGATGGTGTTGACGGAGCAACTGGTGCTACAGGCGCAGCAGGAACTGACGGAACAGATGGTTTAGACGGAGCAGTAGGTCCACAAGGACTTCAAGGAGTGGCTGGTGCTGATGGACCAATTGGCTCTCAGGGTTCACAAGGTGCCCAAGGAGTTCAAGGTCCCGCTGGACCAGCCGGATCCGCAGGTGCGGTGGGAGCTCAGGGTCCTCAAGGCCCCGCAGGCACAAATGGTGCTCCCGGAGCACAGGGACCACAAGGAGCAGTAGGAAGCCAAGGGCTCCAAGGGACACCTGGAACTCAAGGGCCTGCCGGGCCTCAAGGAGTGCCTGGAACCACGGGTACGACCGGTCAAGGTATCAGCTATGTATCATCAGCCTCTGAAGTTCAGATTATTGGATTGAACGATGGTTCTTTCAGTACCTCTGCGGCTGCAGGTTATTCGCCCGGTGCATTTCAAGATGTGAACGCCATGTCCATTTCCCGAACAACTACAGCTGGAAGTTCACTCTTGGTCTCGTTCAGTGGTCACGTAGAAGTTGACGACAATACTTATTACGGGCCCGACCTGGTTTATTTCAGGATTCTGAGGGATGGTTCAGAGATAGGAAGAACGGCTATTCATACAAATGATCCGGATTGGTATTTCACTAATTCGAACGTATCAATCGTGGTCAGAGACGTTCCTTCTGCCGGTGGTCATATATACTCTGTCCAATGTTGGATCGCAAATACCTGGACAGCTGGAACCGAGTCCATATTTATGAAAGAGAGATATTTGACGGTTACTGAGATCCGACCTTAATTAAAACTGTTATATAAGACACATACCATGAAATCAATACTATCATTAATACTTGGAACTTTCCTCTTGGGATTTATTTCAAACGAGAGTTTAGGTCAGGGACAGGAAACAAAAATCACGCGGAATTATAACTTTGAAGTCGGAGACATTCTTAGTTCATCCACCGGAACAATTACCGGTGAATTGAGGAAAGCAGAATCTGGAGATGACGAGATTGTTGGAGTGTTCATGGGTTTGAACTCCAACCTTAGGAGTGATGTGGTCAGAAGTGAAGGTGTGGTGGAGGTCAATGTTCCTAGCAAGGATGGAGATATAAAAAGAGGAGACCTGCTTGCGGTGGTCGGAGACGGACATGCTGGAAAAATGAATGGAGACGGAATGTCAATTGGAATCGCACTCTCTGAGCCTGTTAACGGTAAGGTCAAGGTAAGATTGGATATTGCATTCATTGCATCCAAATAGAAAAGTAGTTTCAACTGTTTGATTGGCACTTTAAAACGTAAAGCATGAAGAAGTATGTAAATAAGATCGGTTTGGTTGCAGTGGCCATAGGGCTGCTCAATGTCCATTTATCCATGGCCCAATTCGTAGTGCACAACAATGGTGCGAATGTGGCAGTTACATCTGGTTGTATTGTCACAATTGTAACGGGTGACCTCGACAATGACGCAGGTACAATTGATAATGCTGGTCGTATTACGGTGCAGGGAAACTTGACCAATGGCGATGTCCTCACAGGAGCTGGTAGTTCCACTGGAATTTTCAACGTTTCGGGAAATTGGGAGAACAATGCTGTTTTTTCTGCAGATCAAAGTCTAGTTAACCTGAATGGTGCAAACCAGTTGGTAACAGGTTCTGTGGCAAGCAGTTTTCACAATCTTAATTTGCTTGGTACAGGAATTAAAACGCTAGGAATTGATGCTGAAGTACAAGGCATATTGCAATTAAATAACCTTCAATTTGCTACTGCCACTAATACGCTTCGAGTTCTTAACACTTCATCAACTGCCATTACCGAAAATGGAGGTTTTGTAAGTAGCCTAGGCACTGGCCGTCTTTCTTGGGCAATGAATAGCACCAACACGTACGTTTTTCCTTTGGGTAGTAGTGTTGGAACCTTGCGCATTCGACCATTGTCGATTGCACCATCTTCTGCATCACTCAATACATTTGCTGCCAGAATGGCCAATGTGAATGCAACTACAGAAGGATTCGATGTAAATCAAACTGCTCCTGAGTTGTGTTTTGTAAATAATCAATTCTACCACCAAATAGACCACGTTTCTGGTGCTGATGCTGCTAACGTAACTCAATACTTTGTACCTGCAAACGATGGCAACTGGGCAAATGGAGCACATTGGCAAGGTACTCCGCAATGGGAGGATATGGGAAGCGAAGTGGCCGGAACTAGCGGTGGTTACAGCACCATCACCAATTCAGGTTGGACAGATTTTAATCAACCAGCATTTGCATTGGCAAACGCATTGCCTGATGTAAGTATTGCGGCTGTTTCGCCATTGTGCGCATCAAGTTCTCCTGTTTCTCTTCAGGCATCTCCTTCGGGGGGCTCGTTTTTTGGGCCAGGCGTTAGTAATGGTGTATTCGTACCTGCTTCTGCTGGTGCTGGTTTGCACACGGTGTCTTATGTTTATCAGGATGGTTTCGGTTGCGAGAATTCTGCCGATATTCAAATAGAGGTTAATCAAGCTCCTGTGCTTACAATAACAAGCAGCAACAACGGTTCGCTTCAGCTTTGCGCTGGACAAACGCTTACACTCACGGCTTCTTCAGGATTCACCAATTATCAATGGAACAATTCTCAGCAGACACCAAGTATCGCTGTAAATTCAAGTGGTCAATACTCAGTTATCGGTACGGCAGCTAACGGATGTCAGGGTTCTTCAGCTATTGCGAACGTAACCGTTCAGCCTTCGCCAACACCTAGTATTACATCCAATGGTCCGATTGCCTTCTGCGAAGGGCAAAGTGTTACGTTATCAACGGCAACTGGGCAAGGAAGTTATTTGTGGAGCGGAACAGGCGGTACTACTGCAAGCACGCTCATTCTTCAATCAGGTACATATTCTGTAACGGTTACTAATCAATTCGGATGTCAGGGTGTTTCTAATCCTATTACGGTTGATGTTACTCCGCAAGATGAGGCCGTTATTCTTGAAAATGGGAACGACCTAACCGTTTCTCCTCCAGGATCAGGCTACCAATGGTTTTTGAATGGAGACCCAATCCCAGGAGCAACTGGAATTGACTATGCAGCTATCCAAAGCGGTAACTATCATGTAGAATATATTGGGCCAAACGGATGTCCGACTTCAACATACACGCTTGAGTTTACACTTCAGGTTGGAGTTGATGAATACAGCATATTTGATGTGCTGGATGTTTATCCTAATCCAGGAAAAGGCGAATTCACTATCAGAGGGATGATGCCAACAACGGAAGATGTGACCATCGAATTGACAAACATGCTTGGACAAGTACTTCAACCTGCTGTTAGAATAAATAATACGAATGATTTTAGGCGTCCGATGGACATCAGCAGATATGCCAATGGAGTGTACTTCATTAGGATTACGGCTGGAGACAGCATGGTAACTGTGAGGTACTTGAAGAGCTGAACAAACCCCTAATTGCACCGTTACTAAAGCCCTGAACAGATATTCTGTTTAGGGCTTCACTTTTATAGAATGAACCGCGAGCTTATATCGTCAATTCTTATCCCTTCCATTTTGGTTGCGGCCTTTGTGTTGGTCAAATTGGCTGAGATTGTGTTTGGAATTGACCTTGTTCAGTACGGTATCTTTCCAAGAAAAACATCTGGGCTTCTAGGTATTCTGACTTTTCCATTCATTCATGCCGATTGGAAACATCTGTTTAATAATTCTACCGCCATTTTCGTGCTCGGAACCATGCTCTACTATTTCTACAGAGAAGTGGCCTCCAAAACCTTGCTTTGGGTGTATCTCCTAAGTGGTGTTTGGCTATGGATTGGCGGACGGGCAAATTTCCATATTGGAGCAAGCGGCATTGTCTATGCGTTATTCGGGTTTCTTTTCGTGAGCGGACTTTTGAGAAAAGATTTAAAGCTGATGGCACTTTCGTTGCTCGTTGTCTTCCTTTACGGAAGTTTGGTTTGGGGTGTTTTTCCTGTTGATGAAACAATTTCGTATGAAGGCCACCTGTTTGGGCTTTTGGCTGGAGTGGTGGTAGCGTTCGTCTATCGCAAGCAAGGGAAGCAGCGCCCAAAATATTCTTGGGACTACGTGGAGGAAGAAGAAACACCCGATTGGTTCCCCGACCCAGAACGAGATCTTAGTGAACTAGAGGAGCAGGAGCAGAAATCACAAACTGTGAATGTGACCTACATTTACAAAAAGAAGGATGAAGGAGCATAAAATTGGACTAAGCGACAAGGCAATTTCTTTTGCCTTATATGGTGGGTTAGGCGTTACCACAGAGGTATTCTTCACGGCTATAGTTGATCTTATTAATGCTGGGAATCTTGATGACCTTGGTTTGAAAGGGCATAGCTACATCTGGATGTTCCCGATTTATGGATTGGCATCAATTCTGTTCCCGTTTTTCTTTAGGTTTTTAAAAAAGTGGGGCAGATTACTGAGGTATTTGACTTACGGTGTTTCAATTCTTTTAGTTGAGTTGATAACTGGTTTTCTGCTTGAACAATTAACAGGACGATGTCCGTGGGAATACCAGACAGGTTGGCATTTTTCTGGTTACATCCGATTCGATTATCTGCCGCTTTGGATGGTCTTTGGAGCAGTGATTGAAGAATTCCATCACTTCAATATGCGAATAGGTTTGGTCAAATAAGCAAGGTGGTAGACACAGCCAGTCTAGCTGCCTTATTTCGGGTGGGGTACCACCAAGTTTCGATACCTTGCGCGCCCAAATCAGACATAGGTATTGGCACGAAGGGTAAGAGAAAATTCATATAAGATACCTATGCGCATTCTAAGCGCAATTATAGGTATTCTGCAACCTTTTGGTCTGACCCCGAAGAGGGTTGATGCAGATGTCATTACTCGCAAGGCGAAAAAAAGAACTGGACTTACCGATTTGGGCGATGGAATGCATCGAGTTGGGATGGAACAGTTGGTAAGCGCAATCGCAAATTCGCCCGTTACAGATTTCGGAAAATTTTCGTCTACTGGGTTTGGGGTCGATGCACTTTCGAACAGACTGATGATGCTTGATTACATGAAGAAGCATCCGGAAGTTGCGGATGTTAAAATTGAGCGTCCCGTTTTTATCATCGGCTTTCCCCGTACAGGGACAACTTTGCTTCAGAACCTACTTCATTTAAGTGAAGACAGACGCGCGCTCGAGTTTTGGGAATTGACTAATCCCATTCCAGTTTCGGACAATCCTGAAAAAGATGTGGCGAGAAGACAACGGAGAACAAAAATGAGGTTAGCCTTGGCCAATTTCGTTGTCCCTGAAATGAAGTTTATTCATGAGGTACGCCATGATTCGTTGGAGGAATGCTGGTCTTTGTTCGTCCCGCAATTCACTGTTCCCAATTGGGGGATGACCAGTCGTTGGCCCGATTACGGAAAGTTCATCCTAGAACATGATATGAAGCCGGCCTATGAAGAGTATAAGAAGTTCCTTCAGGTGATGGTTCATCGCGTGCCTGATAAGAAGCTAATCCTCAAATGTCCGGACCACATGTGGCATTTAGATGCGCTTTTAGAGGTTTTTCCGGATGCTTGCATCGTCTGGACTCACAGAGATCCGAGCCGCAGCCTACCAAGTTACTGTAGCTTGGCCTCGCTTAATTGGCGCCTACTATATGGCGAATTTGAACCAAAGGAATTGGGCCCATACATTGAGGAGCGATTCATGACCGGAATTGAGCGTGGTTTGGCCGTTCGAGATAGAGTTGGGGAAGAGCGCTTTTTGGATGTCAATTTTAGAACGCTCTTACACGAGCCCGAGGCTGCAGTGAATAGAATCACTTCTCATTTCAACCTTTCTCCTGTAAGCAGTAAGAAAATGGATGCCTATCTGAACCGCGATAGGCCAGATGATCGTGGCAAACACAAATATGCAGCAGAACATTATGGATTGGATGTTGAAGCTATTAAGCTTCGGTTCAAGGACTATGTCGAGCGGTTCAATATCTCAACCAAGTAAAATCTGTATTCAGATTATTACATTCGTGATTGAGGAATCTAATAAGAGATGAGTTTGACATCAAATGATTTTGTTAAAGTAATCAAAGGCTTATTTGCCAATGAAGAGCTAGTTGATGCCAACGTTCGATTTCGGGAGTTGGAAGAATGGTCGTCTATGCAGGCTCTCATTCTTATTGCTGCTGTTGACGAGCATTTCGGAGTTATACTTCCCGAAAAGGAATTCAGGAAAGCAATCACGGTTGAAGAACTTTTTCTACTGACCATTTCATTAAAGGAAAATGCCTGAGCTGTCGGTTTCAGGTGTTTCCATCAAGGGAATTTCAGCGGCAGTTCCTTCCAATCGAGAGGACAATAGTACCTTGGATTCCATTTCTGAGCGTTCTCGAAATGAGATTCTCAATCAGGTAGGAATACGATACAGACACGTTGCAGATGATGCAACCACCGCTGCCGACCTCTGTTTTTCTTCAGCTGAAAAGCTACTACAGGAATTGAACTGGTCAGCGAATGAGATTGGTCTGATGGTTTTTGTGAGCCAGACACCTGACCATCTTGTTCCAGGTTCAGCAACCCAATTGCAAGACAGACTTGGTCTTCCTATCAACTGCATCTGTTTGGACATCAATCAAGGCTGTGCCGGATATGTATATGGATTGTCGGTGATGAGCGGAATGATGCGGTCATTCGGTATCAAACGCGGACTGCTTCTGGTTGGAGATACCATCACCAAAATGATTTCTAAAGAAGATTACAGCCTACGCCCCATATTTTCGGATGCAGGAACGACTACCGCTTTGGAATTTGATGCCGATTCAACGGAGAAGATGGTTTTTAGATTAGGGTCGAATGGCTCATCCTATCAAGCCATTTACACCAAAGAAGGGGGCTTTCGGAATCCATTGAATGAGGACTCGTTGAAGATGAAGTCAATATCTGAGGGCGTTTCCCGACAAGCGAATCAGCTCAACATGAACGGACAGGCTGTGTTTACGTTTGGACTCTCCACAGTAGCTTCGGAGATTAAGGAGCTTTTGAAATCGGATAAGATTACTGAGGCTGAGATTGATTATATCGTTCTTCATCAGGCCAATCAATTGTTGAATGACTCTATAGTGCGTAAGGTTGGATTTGATAAGTCGAAGGCTCCAAGTTCGTTGCACGATTTTGGTAATACGAGTTGCGCTACAGTGCCTATTACACTGGTTACTCAGTTGCGAGAAGACCTAACGGCAAGTAGAAAAATAATGCTCCTTAGCGGTTTCGGTGTTGGATTGTCGTGGGGTAATGTAATTTTAACAACAGAAAACATAGTCTGTCCAACATTGATTTACTATTGAGCCAACCCCTAGAAATAACAGTTGTTGTTCCCGTTTACAATTCGGTTGAAACGCTAGAGCCGTTGTACAATGGGATAGAAACGTGTCTGTCAACAGAAGGTTTATCGTTTGAAGTTCTGTTTGTGGAAGACGGTGGCTCGGATGAAAGTTGGAATGAGCTTGAGCGACTGAAAGGTCTTCATTCAGATTCAATTAGGCTTATTCGGTTGGCAAGAAATTACGGGCAAAATGCGGCCACCGTTTGCGGAATTGCCAACGCCAAAGGCGCAGCGGTCATAACCATTGATGACGATCTTCAAACACCGCCAGCCGAAATATCCAAGTTGCTGAAGCATCAAGAGGAAACGGAATCGGATATTGTTTTTGGTATTACCTCAACCCAAAGTAATCCGTTTTTGAAGCGTGTTGGCTCCGATATTATGAAGCGAGTTTTCCTTTGGGCCGATGGTGCGGAAATTGGCTCATCGTTCCGCTACATCAGCCCACAGTTGAAAGAACAGTTGGCCAAGCAAGCACACGATCAACTCTTTCTCAATCAAGTGGTGCATTGGTACACCGAGAGAATCGGAAAAGTGGTTGTAAAGCACGAATCTCGGACAGAAGGTAAATCTGGTTATTCATTCTTGAACCTCGTTGGCATGGCCATGCGGCTCATAGTGTTCTACACCGATTTTCCATTGAGGATGATGAGCATTTCGGGAATTCTCATCGCCATGGTCTGCTTTGGTATCGGCATTTTTTTTCTATATGAACGGGTCATGATTGGTACCGAGCCAGGATTCGCTTCCATCATCACGGCAATCTTCTTTACGACTGGAATCATGATGATTTGCCTAAGCATTCTTGGCACATACATCAGTCGTATTTATGCGGATAGAATCAAAAAGCCAGTTTACGCAATCAAAACCATCGTTCAGTGAAAATTCAACGCTATGGACTTGTGCTAGAAACCATGCGCGAGGAGCATCTTGAAATGATTAGGCTTTGGCGTAATCAGGATTATATCCGATCCAGAATGCAATTTCAGAAAGTGTTATCGAGTCAAGATCAGTTGCAATGGTTTCATGGGCTTGATTCCCAATCTAACCTTTATTGGGTTATTCTTAATGCTGATTATCCAATTGGACTGGTGCATATCAAGAATATGGATGGAGAATCTGGCGAGGCAGGAGTTTTCGTTGGAGAACCAAGTTTTTTGGAAACCGCACAACCAATGTTGGCGATTTTGGTGATGATGGAAGTGGCGTTTTACTTGGTTGGACTGAAGCGTTTACGGGCCAAAATTCATCACGAGAATTACAAGGCAATCCGATTTAATAAAGACCTTGGATATGAGTTGGAACCGAATCAACCAGATGGATTTCAATATTATTCTGTAACGTTTGAAAAATTTGAAGCAGCCACGCATGCGTTGCGGACAAATGCAGCCAGAATGTTCGGAAACAAAACTGGCATCGGCCTACGGCCAGATTCGGTCTGGACAAAGCGGTTTAAAGATTTGACGCTGGAAGCAGCAGATTACCTCAAGCCCTTCTCAATCAACTTCTGATTCACCTATTTGATTCCAGCTTCAACGCAAGTCTGATTGGGAAGCACGGATGAAGTCCCCAATAAATCATTCTTAAGGGAAACAATGCGTTGCCGTAAGGCCATTTACGGGTATTCAACTTAGGCCATATTTCAGTCATAGCCAGCCAAAATTGAACCTGATTGTATCGGTAATATTCCTTTGGAGCACGCCCTTTGAAAATCTCCATTCCGATATGGAAAGTGAGGTGTTCATCTGCGAAAACCATTGGTTTTTCCGCAAAGCAGAACAGATTCTGAGACAGCGTAATCTCAATGAAGGGAACACCTATGCAAACCTCTGCCAGTGAGAATTTCGGATACAATTCACGCTTGAAAACAAAGCAATCGAACCCAGGATGCTTCTTGCCTTTTTCGGCCAGCATCTCATCCAACTGATCCACAGAATTGAATTTTTCAGGAATCCGCCTGCGATTAATCATGAACGCATCGTGTCCCTGTTCAATAAGCCAGTTCACCGCATCATAAAAATGAGGTTGAACTCCCATGTCAACATTGCTAAAAATCAGATATTCAGCTTCAGATTCGTTGTAGGCTCGATCAAGAATATCTTTCAGGATGGGTAGGTGCATTTTCTTTTCAAAACCTTGGAGGTCGGTCACATCCCCGTCAAGGTTTTTGGTGGATATGAACCCTTCAGGAACCATCTTACGGTCTTCCGCTGTCTGTGCAGAAAGCAACGTAATGCTTGCGGGATTGGCCGAATTTCCCCTCGCTCGAACCATAGAAGCTATGGTCACTTCCTGCGCCAACTTCAAATCTGAAGTATCCGCAGCTTGGAAAATATTAATGATGTGCGTGATTGAATGCATGATGAAGCTTTCCGAAAGAAACGATTTTATGGTTTTGCTTCACAGCATGACAGTGCAATAAAGCGTTAATTTGTACTGGAATAAGAACGGTAAGAGAAAAAAATGAAAACGAATATCACAGCAGAAAACGATACACTGACCGAATATTTCGGGAAACTGTGGCACCACCGTTCGTTCATTGTGGTGCTGGCCAAGCGTGATTTAAAAGTCAAATACGCCCAAACCTTGCTTGGCGTGGCTTGGACGGTAGTTCAACCGTTGGTGGCGATGGTTGTTTTTACACTTTTTTTTAGCCTTCTTTTAGATGTTAAAACGGAATATCCTTATGTGCTCTTTGTGCTGAGTGGAGTAGTTTCCTGGAATTTGTTCAGCTACATTTTCAGTCATGCTAGCCAAAGCTTGATGAACAATCAGGATCTTATAAAGAAAGTGTCGTTTCCTAAACTTGTGCTTCCCATTTCGAAGGTACTGGTTGCTTTTGTTGAACTCGGAATTTCGTTGGTGCCCTTGTTTTTGTTGATGATTTGGTATGAGGTTCCGCTAGGTATACAGATTATTTGGTTTCCGTTCATTCTGATAGTGGTAGCAGTTTTTTCATTAGGACTTAGCCTAATTCTAGCGGCCAGCACATTGCGTTATCGAGATTTGCATCATATCATACCATTCTTGGTCAATTTTGGCATCTGGTTCACTCCGGTTTTTTATCCTGTATCTTTAATTCCCGATCAATACAAGGATTATCTGTACATCAATCCCATGGCAAGTTTCATCAGCATGTTCAGATGGAGTCTTTTTGGAGATGCCATTTCGGTAGTGGCGCTTTCAGGGGTACTGACGGCAATCATTTTTCTGTTGATTGGATTGATATACTTTAAGCGCGTTGAAGACAGAATATCAGAAACGATATAACATGAGAAGAGTTTTTAGTAATCCTAGCATAGAAGAGGAGTTTCAAAGAGAAGGGTACGTAGTGGTCGATTTTATGACCGCGCAAGAAGCCGAAGATCTCAAGTCTAGGTTCTTTGATCTCCTCCCCGAAAGTGGAGGAAATATTACAGCGTCAGATTCTGGATTTGACACGGATATCTCCTATGATTTCACGTTTATCGATAAAAACATTGACTTTAAGAGAAAGGTCTATGATGAGATTACCTCCAAACTCAATGTTCATATGGCCGAATGGTTGGACAATTATGACCCAATCATAGCCAACTATATTCGTAAAACACCAAATACTGGCGAGGTCCCTTTGCACGAGAATTGGGCGTTTGCTGATGAAAAGAAGTGCAGTACGGTTTCAATATGGTGTCCGCTGGTTGATGCCACGGTCGAAAATGGGACACTTCAAGTGGTTCCAGGAAGCCACAAACGATTTGGAGAGATGCGCGGTCCAATGCTTCCTTGGGAATTGGAAGATATCCGCGGTGTGATTGTAGAAAAATACCTGAAGCCAATTGAGATTCCTGTTGGCAAAGCAGTCATACTGGATGATAGCATCGTTCATTATTCTGCACCGAATCGTAGTTCAGGTCTAAGACTTGCAATTCAACTTATTTGTATTCCAAAAGAATTTCCCTCGATTCATCATCACATGAATCCAAATGATGGAGATGGAAAAGTGAAAGTTTTGCATGTCGACAAAGAATTTTATATGAACTTCAATCCTTGGCAATTCCCTACTGGGTTGCCTGAGCTTGGCACCGCCAATTTCAAACACAAGTTGATGGACGAACCTACCTTTGCATCAAGACTATACGGAAAACGTTTTGATGAGCAGAAAAAACTATCTAAGATGAAACCACTATTCAAAGACCCAGACCATCAAGCCTTTTTTGAAAAGAACGGCTACGTGAAATTTCCAATGCTGAATGATACAGCGGTAAAAGAACTTTACGAATATTTCCATGATCAGAACCTGAGGGATCGCTCTGGTTATGGTTTCAATATGAGTATGGAGGATGATGACAAGGAAAAAGTAGCACGAATTAGAAAGAAGATTTTTGAAGTTGCGCTGCCGCAAGCCTTGCCTCATTTTGATAATGCCAAGGTCATTGCAGGAAGCTTTGTGGTGAAAGAGAAGAATCCTCAGGGCGTTGTTCCTCCACATCAAGATTGGTCATTTGTTGAAAATGAGGGAGAGCATTACTCGGTCACTTGCTGGATTCCGCTGGTTCCAACCAATATGAAAAATGGTTACATGGGAGTGATTAAAGGAAGTCACGTGATGCTCGATAATAAGAGGCCTTCCCCATCACCGCAGGTGCCAACGCCATTGATGAATCATCTGTTCACCATCTTCCCTTATTTGGAGATGTATGAGATGCAACCGGGAGAAGCATTCATTTTTGACCACAGAACTTTCCACGCCTCAACTCCGAATATTACGGACGACCCTCGCATTGCAATCGGGCTAGGTTTTACTCAGGCGGATTCTGAAATATGCCATTACAACCTGAAAATGAATGGCAAAAAAGACACGTTACTTAAATACAATGTGGACGATGATTTCCTGTTGAAATATGACAACTCCAAGCTTTCGAAAATGTATGATGCGGGAGAGAGCATTGAAGGATATGATGTGGTTGAAGAGTTGCCCTATGTTTGCCCAGATTTAGATTCTGACGAACTACTACAACAAATAAAAGATGCGGGGAACGTTTTCAATATTGAATTGGCTGAACATATGGCCAAACTGTTCAATTACAGTATGGACGGCTCAAAAAAAGAAGAAGTTCCCGAACCAGAACCAGAGCAGTCTCAACCAGCAGCGGTCGAAGAGGGTCAGCCGACTGATCAACTGCCGTTCTGGAAGGTGTACACACCAATGAATGTGGTCCGCGAGATAAGGTACCGAATCACAGGAAGTTAATTTCAGACCATGTTCAATTTTCCAAAAATGAAAAAGGTTTTCCGCGATGCAGTCATGCAAGCGGAATTTGAAGAAAACGGTTTCGTGATCGTTGACTTTTATACGCCCGAGGAAATTGAGGAGGTTAAAGCGCTTTATCAAATACTTCACCCTAAAGATGAAGAAGGATTCTTTCCTAGCACTTTCTCGCAAGACAAAAACTATCGGGAAACGACAGATTCAGAACTGAGACGCATCGGAGACAGAAGATTCAACGAATTGCTCGTTGATTTTCAGGTCATCAATGGTAGTTTCATAGTGAAATCACCAGGACAGGACAGTTATCTCCATGTTCATCAGGACATGACGCTTGTGGATGAGGCAGAATTTACTGGAATCAACATTTGGACAACAACTGTTGACCTTACCGATGAGAATGGAGTTCTCTATGCACTTCCAGGTAGCCACCGTTTTTTTCCAACCTATCGAGGCCACACGCTTCGCGGATTTTACGATGGGATACAGGAGGAGATAAAGGATTACATGACTGCCTACTACCTGAAAGCAGGTCAGGCCGTCATCTTTGATCAGAGTATTATTCATTTTTCACCTCCAAATTTGGGGAATGAGGTGAGGATTGTGTCAAATGTATACTTCACACATACAGACGCCCGTTTCATGATTTGTTATCATGAGAAAGAGAATCCTGAGTGGAAGAATAGAGTGGAACTATTTGAGCAGGATCATTCGTTCATGACCAATTACGAACAGTTTGGAGCAAACATTTACAATCGTCCCAGAATGGGTAAAAGCCTTGGAGTTGTGGCTTATGATTTCCCGGAGTTGACAATTGAAGTATTGGAAAATAAGTTCGGGAAACCACGGTTGCGAGAATTCACACCCACCAAGAAAGTGGAAATAGTTGAGGAACTTATAACGGAACCTTCCGAATTAGAATCAATTCAGACGGATTCAAAAGAGAGCTTGCCTTTTTGGAAGGTATATACTCCAATAAACATTGTGAAAGAAATCAGATTCAGACTCACAGAAAGCTAATACAAAATGGAAAAAGTACCCCCAATTTTCAAAGACCCAGAGCAGCAAAAGTTATTTGATAGGCAGGGATTTCTCGTGGTTCCTCTTCTAAATCAAGAAGAGATTGCCCACATGGACCAACTCTTTGATGAGGTGCATCCCGAGCTGCCGGAATATGGGTTTTATGCTGGAAGCTACTCAAGTGATTTTGAATACAAAAAACGCGTCAGTGAAGAGATAAAAGTGGTTTTTAAACGTGCGTATGATAGCATTTTTGAGAATTACGAAACGTTCGGAGGTGCTTACCTTTTCAAAATGCCAACGCCTGATTCAGACCTATTTATACATCAGGATTGGACTGTTGTTGATGAGAGCAGACAGATTGCGCTGAATGTTTGGGTGCCACTATGTGACATTACCCCTGAGAACGGACCATTAATGGTCTTGCCTGGCAGTCATTATCCAGCATATCCGGTACTTCGAGCTCCGACCATGCGCTACTTTTTCGACCACGATTATCAGCAAGCCATGAATCAGTTGATTCCAGTAATCGTTCCTGCTGGAACAGCTGTAGTATTGAATCAATCGCTCATTCATTATTCTCCTCCTAATAGGTCAGACAAGATTAGAAAAGCGATAACGTCCGGGGTAAAGACTAAAGGCGCGCAGATGATCTTTCATTTTAAAGAAGCTGGAGCGGCAGATAATCTGATTGAGAAGTTTGAGATGGACGATGATTTCTTCATTCATTTCGAGGATTTCTTTAAGGATATTTATAAGCGGCCGACAGTTGGAAAAAGCATTGGAATGGTCGAGTATTCAGTGCCGATGCTCAGTGGCAATGAACTTCAATCTGTGCTCAGAACCATGAAACAAACAGCGGGATACGAGTTTGTTGAACCCAAAATTCCTGAAGTTCAAGAACAACTATTGGAGAAAGAAATGGTGGAAAATGTACAGCAGCCATGGGTTGATGAACGAACATTCTGGGAAACCTACAAGCCTGGAAATATTTACAGGGAGCTCGTAAGTCGAATCAAGAAATAACAGCGAATGATCAGACAGTATTTGAAAAATCCAACACTTGATGCCCAATTGGCGCAAGAAGGATATGTGGTCGTTCAGTTGTTGGATGATGCAGGAGTGAAAGGTCTAACTGAACTTTTTAATGCTGCTCACAATTCTGAGATTAATCCGTTCTATGCAACCGCACATCACGAAAGTCCAGAGTTCAGAAACTCGATGAGCGAAGTAATCATTAGGGCAATTTCTAATCCGGTAGATGAGCTTTTTGACGACTGCAAACTTCTAGGAGGTTCATTTATCGTGAAGACACAAAGTGACCATAGCCTGCTCCAGCCGCATCAAGACTGGAATATTGTGGATGAGAATGAATTCCGGTCGTTCAATATTTGGATTCCTCTTGTCGATTTGAATGAGAATAACGGAGCCATAGAAGTATTGCCGAAAAGCCATGATTGGGTTCGAGGATTCCGACATTCAAGTATTCCATGCGCTTATCAGAGCGTGCATCATCTGGTTTGGGAAAACATGAAGCCACTTTACCTCAAAGCTGGTGAAGCTCTGATCTACGACCATTCGCTACTCCACGCGTCAAAAGCTAATAATTCGGCAGGATGGAGAATTGCCTGTGCAAGCGGAGACATTCCAAATAAAGCACAGATGTTTTTCTACTGGAATGAAAAGGGAACCATTGAACAATACGAGAGCAATCCTGAGTATTTCATGTCTGAGAACATTTTTACGCATCCGGTCGGTTTGAAAAAGGTTGCCAGTATTGAATATGATTTTCCTTCAGTTGATGCAAAGAGATTCCATGAACTCGCAGGGCTGGAAATGCCAGCAGTTGATCCGGTCAAACCCAAGGTAATTGTTGAACCAGTCGACAGCACACTGGATAAACTACCCTTTTGGAAAGTGTACACTCCTGTGAATATTCTGAAGGAGATACATTATCGACTTACGTCTGGGAGTTGATGATTGACCACAAGCCAATTTTTAGAGATTGCGCCCTAAACGAATTACTATTCACCGAAGGTTATATCACGTTACCTTTTCTGAATACGGAGGAAGTAGCTGCTTTGATTGACCTGTTTTGGCAAAATCATTCTGAACAGGAGGTTGAAGGACTATATGTAACGTCTCACATCAAGGACAACGCTTCAATTCACAAAATTAGCGATGCTATTCAAGCTATATTCAAGCGAAGTATTGAGGAACACATTGAGGATGGAATGACATTGGGAGGCACTTTTATATGCAAATCGGCCAACCAGACAGAACCATTGCAGCCGCATCAGGATTGGAGTATAGTAGATGAATCGCGTTTTCGTTCATTCACCATTTGGGTTGCACTGGAAGATGTGAATGATGAGAACGGTTGCATGTATGTTCTGCCGCGAAGTCACAACTACGTAAGAGGCTATCGGCACATAACCATTCCAAGCGTTTTTGGTCAGATTTATGATACAATCTGGAAATACATGAAGCCCATTCATCTCAAGGCGGGCGAAGCAATTGTGTTTGACCACGCTCTCGGACATGCCTCAAAACCCAACACATCAGGGCGTGTAAGAATTGCCGCCACCCATAGTCTTGTTTCTCCGAACCCGGAAATGCGTTTCTATTGGAACAACAACGGAGTGGTGGAGGAATATGTTGGCGAAAAGGAGTACTATATGGCTGACGAAGCGAGAAAAGGCCCTGGTCACTTGAGTAAGATTGGCATAGTTGATTTTGAGCCGCACCAACTGAATGAAGAAGAGTTTTATACTTTGGCCGGTGTCGAAGCACCTATGTCAATCCCTGAACCGATAATGGATAGTGGATTACGAGCTTGGTTTCAAAAAATATTCAGATGAGCATGTTCGAAAAG
>Ga0105055_10006211_pt1 | contig 16500 bp, 19 predicted proteins | sample BON03_FD_78090 | JGI IMG/M metagenome (GOLD analysis project Ga0105055, IMG submission 78090) | Freshwater microbial communities from Lake Bonney liftoff mats and glacier meltwater in Antarctica - BON-03 | ecosystem: Environmental > Aquatic > Freshwater > Ice > Glacier meltwater | place: Lake...
CGTGATCGCCTTCTGGCAACGGCTGGAGCCACATCTCACGGGAGCCCGCCTGCATTGCGTGCGCCTTTATGAAACCCCGCGCAATTTCGCGGATTATTTTGGACCCGAGATCAGCTAACCCCGGTCGGCGCCGGGGCTACGGTTATCGTCACAACCGCCTGATCCCCTAAACAAAAAAAACGACATGAAGAAAAAACCATTGTATCTCCATCGCTCACGAGGCGGGATTGAACCCAAGATGAAACGCGGTTACGACAAAACCTTCAGTGTAACGCCCGGCTACCGCGCAGAACTGCCCGATATGATGGACGCCGTGGACGCGATTCAGGGCGCCAATGTGCCCATCCAGCAGGTAGGTGTTTCGAATTTCAAACTACCCCTACGCCACCGCACCAAAGGGGGCGAGATTCTCACCTTGGAAACCAGCGTGACCGGCAGTGTCTCGTTGGAGGCCAACCTCAAGGGTATTAATATGAGTCGGATCGTGCGGTCGTTCTACGACCACAAGGATGGTGTCTTCACGCTCGCATGGATGGGTCGAATACTGCGCACCTACCTGCTCAAAGTGGTGGCCAAGGACGCCCGCCTACGGCTATCATTTTCTTACCCGATGATGCAGCGGAGCCTGCGCAGCGGGTTGGAGGGGTGGCAGTATTATAAAGTCGCCTACGAGGGTATTATCACTCGCGCCGGCAAGTATCGCCGCTTGGTGCACTTCGACTTTGTGTATTCATCCGCCTGTCCCTGCTCGGCCGAGCTGACCGAGCATGCCCGTGAGGCTCGCGGAGTCTACGGCATCCCCCATTCGCAGCGCAGCAAAGCGCGGGTGAGTGTCGAACTCGCCCCAGGTCGCAAGCTGGCCATCGAGGACATCCAGAAGCACTGCCTCAACGCCCTAAAGACGGAGACCCAAGTCATGGTCAAGCGAGAGGACGAGCAGGCGTTTGCCGAGCTCAACGGCTCCTACATCAAGTTTGTCGAGGACGCGGCCCGGTTGCTTTATCAGGAATTTGCCCAGGATCGGCGCATCGTTGACTTCCAGATCGCCTGCTCGCATCTGGAGTCATTACACTCCCACGATGCGGTCAGCGTGATTTGCAAAGGGGTAAAAGGCGGCTTCACGGCCGACTTCACTGATTTCAACTCGCTGATCTGCTGAAGCGATTTCTGTCTTCCCGCAGATGACGCTGATTAACGCGGGTAAAGGCAGAAGTAGATAGGGCGATTAGCTGGCATTCGTCGCGGTATCGCACCTTGAAAGTGACGCTGTTTGAGCCGGTGATTTAAATGGTCGGCACCGGGAATTTAGGCAGGGAGCCCAAGGCCGGGAAGGTTGTTCACGGAAACTAGAAGAATCCGCGATCATCCGTGAAATCTGCGGGAAGGAATTACCTCGGGATTAGGCCCCGCCTAAGCCTCAGATCGCGTTGACTTACGCAGAGAATGGCCTAGATCCATGAAAAACTAAGCAGAGAGATCATTCGGGCGGCGATGACCCTGCTCAACGAACCGGGTCCGGGTTTGGAAGAGAAGCTGTATGAGCGCATCGTAGTCATCGAGCAGCGGGAAAGATGTCATCGGGTTGCGCGGCAGCAATCCTATCTGGTCTACTTCTCAGGCGAACTGATCGGGGGACCTTGATTCCGGATACGATGGTCGCCGATTTGGTGATCGACGATCCCAAGGCGGTCGAAACATTCCCTGAAACCCCTACTCGGCAAATGATCGACTATTTGGCGATCACCAAGCTCAAGCTGGCGTTGTCGCTAAATTTTAAGCATGCCAAATTGGAGGGAAAGCGCATTGTCTGGGATCCTCATGACTAATCCGCGACCATCCGCGAAATCCGCAGAGAAAAACTACGCCGTGATCCTCATCACTGGGGCTTCGCAGGGGATCGGGGCTGCGATTGCTAAGGTGTTTGCGCGCGAGGTGCCGGGAGTGCGGCTCGCGTTGGTAGCGCGCAATGCGAAGAGGCTCGCTGCGGTGCAGCGCGCTTGCGCGAAGCTCGGCGCTAAGGCGGAGGTATTTATTTGCGACGTGAGCGACGAACAGGCGGTGGCCGGGTTGAAGCGGGCGGTCGCCAAGCAGCTTGGCGCGGTCAACGTGCTCGTGAATAACGCCGGAGCCTTTACCGGTGCGCCTTTGCTGAAATTTTCGGTGGCGGAGTTCGACCGGTTGATCGCCGCCAACCTGCGCAGCGTTTTCTTGATGTCGCGGGCGTTTGTGCCGGCGATGGTGAAAGCGAAGCAGGGCGATGTGTTCAACATGAGCTCGATCGCCGGGCAGGTCGCTTATCCGGGGAGCGCGGGCTATTCGGCCGCCAAGTTTGGCGTCACGGGCTTGTCCAAGGTGATGCGCACGGAGCTCAAGGATAAGGGGGTGCGGGTCTGCTGTGTGTATCCCGGCGCGACCGTTTCACCCTCGTGGGACGGCGCGGGGATTCCCCCGGCGCGTATGATGCCAGCCGAGGACGTTGCCCAGATATTTTATGATGTTTATCGGATGAGCCGCCGGACCGTAGTGGAAGAAATCGTGCTTCGTCCGCAGCTGGGAGATTTGTAAACGATTTTGGTGGAGGGTCTCGCATCGTGATCGATCTGATTTCGTTCACAGCATTCGAAGGGATTTAGCCCGCAGATTTCAGGGCGCTGTGAAAGCCATGGGACTTCAGTAGGGAAGTCAGAGCAAACCCACCCGGGAAAGGTCGCTCCGCCCGGAACCGCCCGGAGGGACGGTGGAGGCAACCAAGCCGTTCAAGCACTCCGGGAAAAGGCCCCGTCAGGGGGCCAGGCAGCGCGCAGGCCATCATTGAATGAACACCGAGCAAGCTTGGAAAAGGGCAATGCGGACGCCGACCCCGTTGGAATTTTGGGAAGGCTGGTATCCTCCGGGAAGAACACCCGGATTGAGGTCAAACCGGACGAAATGAGCGACAAGTGCACTGGAGGAGTCCGCCGGAGTCGTGGTGATGGCCTGCGTGCAGGGGAGTCCCCGAGAAACACGGGAAGTCCGCCGCGGTGGGGCCAAGCTGCCTCAACTGGCACCCGCGAGGGGCCGACCGGACCGGGGCGGATGACGGAGAGGCTCGTAGGAGTGAGGAAGCGGGTAACGACCGTCGAGCGAAGGGGCCTCAGTTCCAAGGCAACGTGAGCCGCCGCCAAGGAGCGGAGATTGGCGCAAGCCTAGTAGGCAGTAACGTGGAGTCCTTCGGATTGAGGGCGGGACCGCTGGGACCGCCGCGACTAAGGACAGTTGGCTTTCACTCGTGGATCTAACCGGACGGCCCGGCGGTCCGTCCCTACCTTGCAGCAAGCTTTCATACGATCAATCATCGGTTACTGCCTACTAGCACCTCCCCACAAGCTCCAGGAACTGCAAGCAGCGTTGCCTGCCAAAGCGAAGAAAAATCCGGCCTACCGGTTCTACGCGCTCTATGACAAAGTCCATTGTAAGGACGTGCTGGCGGCGGCGCGCCCGGAGTGGACGGCGTCACGTTCGGGCAAATCGAACAGCGCGGAGTGGCCGCATGGCTGGAAGAACAGCCGCAAACGTTGCGGACGAAGCCCTACCGTCCGCTGGCGGTTCGTCGGGTGTCTATCCCCAAACCCAACGGCAAGCAGAGACCGCTGGGCATACCGACCATCCAGGATCGCGTGATCCAGATGGCGGCGGTTCTGATGCTGGAACCGATCTTCGAAGCCGATCTGCAACCCGAGCATTACGCCTATCGGGCACAACGCAGCGGGTTGGACGCGATGCTGGCGTTGCTCAAACGAGGGTTGCAGATGCCGGTGGAGGCAAGCGACGGGCGAGGCGGCCAACGCCGGAGCAATCCGGCTCGCCGCCACCAGCGGGACACGCCGCAGGGGGCCCATCTCACCGTTGCTCTCAAACCTCTCCATGCGACGGTTTGTGCTGGGGTGCAATATCCGGATTAGCGGCGGCTGATCCGGTAGCCGGTGCGGTCCGGGCTGAACACTCGATCGTGCAGTTTGACGCCGAGGCCGGGGCGGGTGGGCACGGTGGCGAGCCCGCGCTCGATTACGGGCAGCTCGTCGATGAGTTCGTGATAGAAACTGCGAATGTGCGCCCGAACCGACTCCTGATAGCAGCATCCCGCGACGGCCGCATTGACGTGGAGGCCGGCAAAGAAGGTGAGCGGACCCGTGCAGTCGTGCATCGTCACGGGCACGTTGTAGCCTTGAGCGAGATGGGCGATGCGCACGGTTTCGGAAATGCCGCCGGCCCAAGTCGGATCGACCATCACGTAATCGGCGCCGTGGGTTTCGAGCACGCGTTGATATTGCGGACGGTTCAGCAACATCTCGCTGACGGAGATCGGCATCTGACTCTGCCGACGGAAGTCCGCCAACTGCTCGATGTTGTCGACCTTCAGAATGTCCTCGAGCCAGAGAGGTTGAATCTCGCGCAGCGCGTCGGCGATGCGCAGCGCAGCCGGGAGCATGAAGAATCCGTGGCCGTCGACCATGATCTCCAGCTTGTCGCCCACGGCCTCGCGGATTTGCTGGAGCGGTTTGATCGCCGCGTTGAGATCGGCCAAGCTGATGCGCATCCCGCCCGAGCGATGAGCCGCGCTATCGAAGCACCACACTTTGAGACCGGTGTGACCTTCGGAGAGCAGCTCTTGGGCGAGCCCGACCGGATCGTGAAAGAGTTGGTAGCTGTCGTTGAGCGGGCCGGGTTCGCCGAGCGAGCCATAACCGGGCCACCCGGGTTTGCCGCCGGGTCGCCGTCCGTAGTTCGGGTTGCCGCAACTATTGTAGACCGGGACTTGACCGCGCACCGGTCCTCCAAGCAAGCGGTAGATTGGCTGCTGGCAAACTTGTCCGAGGATATCCCACAACGCGAGATCGACGGCGGAGATCGCGCGCATCTCCGCGCCGCCGATGCCGAAATTACTGAAGCGCTCGTAGAAAAACCGCCAGTGGCTCTCGACCGCCATCGCGTCGCTGCCGAGGAGTCGCTCGGACATCCAATCATGGATCAGCGCGGCGACGGCCGTGGGGCCGTAATACGTCTCGCCGTGACCCACGATGCCGGCATCGGTGTGAATCCTGAGCAGCATCAAGTTGCCCATCAAGTCGGAAGGAGTGACCGTTTCGATCGCCGTAATCTTAACCTTGGCGTCAGGAGAGGGGGTGAGATAAGGAAGCATGAATTCGGTGGACGGGGGATCGGCTCCGGATTGAGCGAACTACGAATGGACGCCGCTGATCACGAATGCGAAACGAAACCGGACCACGGGGGAGATTTTTCAGGCGGCGGATGACCGGAATGGAGTCTGGGCGCTCGCGAGCTTGGTCACCGTGCGCCGAGTTTTGCATAGGATGAACTATGCAGAGTGGACGCGGAAATATCTTGGTTGTCGAAGACGAAGAGGCGATCGCTGGGACGATTGTCTATGCCTTGGAAACCGAGGGTTACACGCCGATCTGGAAAGCGACGGGCCGCGAAGCGTTGCAAGCCATGCGTGACAGGAGGGTGGATCTCGTGGTGCTAGATGTTGGTCTGCCGGACACGAGCGGTTTGTAGAACGGCCGGATGAAAAACAGAGCAATGCTAAGATGTCCGAAGGCCAGCTCGTCGGTCCCCTAGGCCATGACGGGGAATCGGGCATGGGTTTGGTCCAAGCCCGACAGCACGTAGGCGATCCAGTGTCTGAGGCCTGTCAGTTCGGCGTAGGCGGCCGCGTCGGTGATGCCCAGCGACGAAGCCATCAGGCGAAGTTCCGTGAGAAGCGGAAAGACGGTGAGTCGCTGACGATCAAGCCGCAGATGAAAAGCCCCAGCGCGAGGCGATGGTGAAACAGGAGTGCGTTCACCAGATTACCTTGAGTCCGCGCACACCGACGAGGTCGTGAATTTTTTCATCGATGCTCAGCAGTGGAAGTTTGTGCACGACTGCGGTCGCCACGATGTGGCGGTCGCAGGGGTCGCGATGCTTCCAATCGAGCTTAGCGGCAAACAGGGCGATGGCCGGGGTCACCGGGAGCACCCTGATGCCAACGATGGCAAATTGAAGCCAGCGCGAGGGCGGTAGGGGCGTCTTTATCCGTTTGGCGATCAAGTGTCGGGCCAGCTCCGTGAGGGTTACGTCTGTGATAGCTGATTCGCCTGGCCCGACCTCCGAGAGGATCGAGTGAATCTTCGGTGACAATCGGTCCACGTCGTTTTGAATCCAGTCAACCACGTGGGTGTCGAGCAGGTATTTCATTTGCGTTCGAAATCCCACTCGTCGATGTCGAAAGCGGGCTTGGCCGGATCGTAGGTTGAGGGGCCGGTGGAATATTGCTTCAGGCGACCAAGCAGGAACCCCTTGCCTTCGACAGGGAGTTCTTTCTCGACGGCGTTGCGCACGACTTCGGAGACCGGCAGCTTGCGCTCGCGAGCAACCCGCTTGAGCCGCCGTTGAAATTCAGCGGTTACTTTGAGGGTCAGCGTAGGCATGGGTAATACCATGGTAATACTACCGATGGCTGTCAAGTGAAGGGAGGCGGCGGCACATGGCTTGCGCTGCCTTCGTCGTATGACTGGTTCACCTCTCCCGATCCCGACTCTCTCGGCCGCAGCTGAGGATAAACAGGCGCACACCTATAACAATGATTGCTGGTCTCCGGTGGCGGCCTTGAGGCCGATGGCGGCGTAGCCTTTGGGGGTGATGACGCGGCCTTGGGAGGTGCGTTGGAGGTAACCTTCTTGGATGAGGTAGGGTTCGTGCACCTCTTCCAAAGTCTCCGCCTCTTCGCCGACGGCGACGGCGATCGTGCTCATACCTACGGGACCGCCCTGATAATTATCAGCGATGACGCGCAGCATGCGTTTGTCCATTTCGTCGAGGCCGGCGGCATCGATCTCGAGGAGCTCGAGGGCGGCGGCGGCGACGGGTTTCGTGATGCGACCATCGGCGCGCTCTTGCGCGAAATCGCGCACGAAATTAATCAGGTTGTTGACGATGCGCGGCGTGCCGCGGGCGCGGGTGGCAATCTCCTTCGCGCCGGCGTCATCGATCTGCACCTTGAGCAGACCGCAGCTGCGGTGGACGATGTGGGTGAGGAGCTTGGCGTCGTAATAATCGAGCCGAGTTTGCAGCGTGAAACGGGAACGCAGGGGGGCGGTGAGCAGACCGCTGCGCGTGGTGGCGCCGATGAGGGTAAAGCGCGGAATGGAGAGGCGCACGCTGCGAGCGTTGGGGCCCTGGTCGATCATGATATCGAGCCGAAAATCCTCCATCGCACTGTAGAGGTATTCCTCGACTGTTTTCTGGATGCGGTGGATTTCGTCGATGAAGAGGATGTCCCCTTCCTCAAGATTGGTGAGCAGGCCCGCGAGGTCGCCGGCCTTTTCGATCACCGGGCCGGAGGTCACGCGCACATTGCGGCCCAGTTCGTTGCCGAGAATGAAGGCGAGGGTGGTCTTGCCAAGACCGGGCGGGCCGGAAAAGAGAATGTGATTGAGCGCCTCACCCCGCTTTTTTGCGGCGCCGACCATCACCTGCAGGCGCTCGACCGTCTTGGCCTGGCCGGTGAAATCAGAAAAGGAGAGCGGCCGCAGCGCGGCCTCGGCCTGCGTGACTGGTTCCGTCAGGGTGTTGGTAATGAAATCGGTGCCTTTGTTGGGCTCTTTGGCCATGGGGAGATGAGAGGTGAGCGCGGGCGCGGTGGCAAATTTACTTTGCACGCCACCGTGCACTCCTTGTGCGTTGCAGGTAAGCTAGGATGGTCTTATCCAGCGGCACCCATGGCAAATGATCCTCGCACCAGCGTGCTTTGCGGGGCTTGAAAGACGGGGGCTGGTCGAGGGTGGCCAAGGCGAGATCGAAAGTGGGTGAATTTGCCGTGGCTTGAAACAAGATCTGGGTGCCGCAGCAGGGGGCGAAGGACCTTATCCGTTGGGCAAAGCGCGCCTGCTTCAACTTGCCTCGGCGTCGCGAAAAATTGCTGCGGTCGATCGTGCCCCGGCTGATGTCAGGTGCGCCCGCACTGCGCCGGCAGTCGATGCAGTGGCCGTCGAGGATATTGTGCAGAGCCCGTTTGAGCTCGTCGCGCACCTGGCCGCAAAGACCATCCCCGGTAAGCATGTTATTGCCACTCGACCTCAGCCCCGAGGCTGCGGAGGTTTTCGACGAAATTGGGGTGGGCCCGTTTGATGGTGTCGGCATTTTTCACGACACTGCGCCCGGGAATACTGGCGGCGATCATGTAGAGGGCGATGGCGGCACGAATGATATAGGGTGCCTCGACCGTCGTGGGGTGGAGGGGCTTGGCTCCGAACATCGTGATCCGGTGCGGATCGCTGACGACGACGTGCGCGCCGAATTTCGCGAGTTCAGACATCCAAGTGAAGCCCCCTTCATAAACCTTGTTCCAAAACATGATGGTGCCTTCGGCGCGAACCGCGAGGGCGATCATACACGGGAGCAGGTCCACGGGGAAATAAGGCCAGGGGGCGGCCTCGATCTTGGCGAGCAGGTTCGAGGTGAGCGGCTCGGCGATGACGAGTTTTTGGTTTTTGCGCACGATGGCGGTATCGCCGTCGTATTCGATTTGCACGCCGAGCTTGGCAAAGGAGCGGTTGATGAGGTCGAAGTGGTGCGGGAGCGAATTTTTCACCCGCACTTCACCTCCAGTGATGGCCCCGAGGGCAAGGAAGGTGACAATCTCATGGTGATCGGAGTTGATCGTGAAAGTGCCGCCGCGGAGGCGTTTGACGCCAGTGATGGAGAGTTGGCTGGTGCCGAGTCCGCTAATTTTAGCCCCCATGGCGGAAAGGACGGTGCAGAGGTCCTGCACGTGAGGCTCGCTGGCGGCGTTAAGGAGGACGGATTTGCCCTCGGCCAGTGCCGCCGCCATCGCAAAATTTTCCGTGGCGGTGACGCACATATAGTCGGGCCAATGGCGCGCCCCGTGGTAGTTGTCTTTCAGGCTCATGGTCAGCCCGTTTTTATGCGAGATGCGTGCACCCAGTTTGGCGAGAATCTCCAGATGCGGGTCGAGTTCGCGGATGCCGAGTGAGCAGCCTTTGGCGTTGGTCGGCAGCTTGATCTTCTTCATCCGTTGCAGCAGCGGGGCGAAAAGTAACACGGACGAACGCATGCCTGCGGGCAACTCACCGTTGAGGCGGCGCGGGTCGAAAGTCGCATGCTTGAGCGTGATCGTGTTGTTCAGGCGGTCCCAGTTCACCTTTGAGCCCTGCTCAAGGAAGAAGGTGACCAGCTTGTCGACATCGGTGATGTTGGGAACGTTGTGCAGGGTGACCTCGTCATCCGTCAGCAGGGTCGCGCACAGGATGGGCAAAATGGAATTTTTATTTCCAGACGGGGTGATTGTGCCGGAGAGAGGTCTGCCGCCATTGACGATGAGGTCTGCCATGAGAGAGAAGATGTAAACGGGCGGTGTGAACCGTGTGAAGGTAATACTACCAATGGGCCGTGGGATAGTTTGTCTTTGCGAGTCCGCCAAAGGCGGGCGCGGCAGTCCACCAAGAGGTAAGAGGGATCCCCGTGTTAATCGTGGATGGCCGCTCCGCTCCGCTCCTCGCCATGACGGAAAGGGTCGGGTTCATCGCACCCTCCATGCAAGCCGGGTCGGTTAACCCTCTCGCAAGGACAAACTATTCCACTGCCTATCATTTCGTTTTTTCACCGGTGACAGGACATCCGGGCCGGACGTCCCTACCGCCTGTCTCCACGGGGGGGCATTTGCCTGTGTATTCCCACAAAAAAAGCGCCCGTGTAAAACGGACGCTTTTGAAATGCGCTGCGCCGATGAGGCTTTGGCGAGGATTAACGGAGCTTCAGATTGCGCCGCCGCCCTGCTGACCTTCGGAGCGAGGGGATCCGCCGCGACCTTCGCCGCTCGGACCACCGTGGCGGTTGCGACCGCCACGACTGCGCCGGCGAGGCCGATCCTCACTACCGCGGGAATCGCCGCGATCCGATCCGCCCCGATTGGAATCGCCCTCTTGGGCTTGTCCGTCACGGGGACCATCGAAATTGCGGTTGCGACCACGGCCGCCACGGCTGCGACGACGACCCTGCTCATCACCGCCACGACTGGAGTCGGTGGAGGGTTTGGCTTCGGGGGCAGTCGGCGCGCTGCCAAAGAGACCCTTCAGCCAGCCGATGAAACCGCCGGACTTGGCCGGTGCGGATTCGACGGAGCGCGGGGCGCGCGGGCGGCGCTCACGGATTTCGCTGGGATCGCGAGGGGAGCGGGGAGCCCGCGGTTCGCGGGTGCGAGCAGCACGAGGTTCACGGGGAGTCCGCGCCTGATTGTCCGACGATTCACCGCTGTCTTTACCAGTGGCCTCGTGGCGACCGGCGCGGAACGTTGGGCGATCTTCGCGTTGACGGCGGGGAGACTCCGAGGCGGAGGCGGGAGCTTCCCACTTCTGCGCCGGATGTTTGATCTCCGTGGGAGGGAGGATTTTGATTTCCGCTTTAGGCTCTTCAGCTTCGGCGGGAACGTCGGCGACCGGCTTGGGAGCGGGTGCCACGGGGGGCTGCCCAGTTGCCACGGGCGCAACTGGTTTTGGCTTTTCGACGACGACGATAGGTGCCTCCGGAGCCGCCGGTTCTTCGCTGGCGAACGGATTTTGGTATTCGCTCTGAGGCTTAACCACTTCGATCGCGGTGGGCGTGTAGGCGGTCGTCGTGGAGGCAAGAGCAGCCGCGGGGGCTGCCTTGCTGTTTCGTTTCCCGCGGGCTAGACCGGAGCCGCTGGAAGCGCCGAACGCGAAGGTCGGCTGGGTGTCGCCTTGGGCATCGCTGGGCGTTGCCTGGGCGGTCGCGGCGGTCTCAGTGGACTTATCGCCGGACGTATCTGGATCTGACATGGTTTTTGTTTGTTTTTGGCTAAGGCGCTCATCCCAAGATGGGAGAGCCGCCGAGTTGTGAGAAGGCTAACGGAGCAACGGAATCCGCGCTCAACGTCAGCCATAAGGAGCCTTTATCGCGGTCGCGGGTAGAATGAGCAACCTCAATCTCCTAGTCAGGAGACCCTTTCGGGTCCATTTTGCCTTAAAACCGCGCGGTTGGGCCCGGATATGACGGGGTCGGCCGTGCGGGGACTTGCCAGCCGTCATGGCGAGAGGCAGGGTCGGCCCATGGACAAGCTTGAAGAAATCTTTCAAATGCAAGACGCGCTGAACCAGCGGATTGGCGTCTCGCTTCCCCCGGACACCGACGAAGAAAAAACCAAGTGGATCCTCAATTACACTCGGGCGATGCAGCAGGAAACCGCCGAGCTGATCGACAGTGTGCCGTGGAAGTGGTGGGCGAAGTATCAGAAGTTCGACGAGCAGAATGCCAAGGTGGAGGTCGTCGATCTGTTTCACTTTCTCATCTCGTTGGCCCAGACGCTGGGCATGACAGCGGACGATGTTTACCAAGCCTACCTGAAGAAGAATGCGGTTAACCACCAGCGTCAGGACAGCGGCTACGTGAAGAAGGACGAGGCTGACTCGAAGCACATCTGAGCGGCTGAGGCCGGTCGCCCCGGTAGCAATGAGTCATGATCTTCCTCCGAGGCGTCACCCGGTCACGTCGCGAGGAGGCGTCTGCGCCGTTTCGGTTTTCCGTGCCGGCGTTGCGAGTTCTAGAGCGGATTGAATTCACCACGCCGGTGACTTTTCTGGTGGGTGAAAACGGTGGCGAGATAACTGTCATTGTGAGTTGCGTAGCGACGAAGCAATCCACGGTCACGGCTGGCCCGCACTTGGTTTTCGTGGATCGCCACGGTGAGCTTCGCACTCCTCGCGATGACAAAGTCTCAATCTCAGGCGCGCACGCCCACCCGATGGACGGGCACAAAAAAGCGGGGTTCGCATACCCCGCTCGGAAATTGGAGAAGCTTACCGGGAAACGACGAAGGCGGCGGTCACGTCGACAGCGGTTTCGCCTTGCTCGACGACCTTGGCGTGGAGCTTGAGCTTCGCTTTGCCATAGCGCGAGAGGGCATCCTTAAATTCGGCGATCACCGCCTGTGCAGGACGTTCACAGATCGCGCGCAAATCGCCGAGCACGGGCCGTCGATAGGCCGCGCGGCTTTCCTTGACGACGATGCGCCACTCGGCCTTTCCGGTCTCTTTCTCGTCCCTCATTAATTCCCAAACGACACCGTAGCCGGCGAGCGTGGCGAGCGAGACGAGACTGCCGCCAAACGCGGTATTGAGCGAATTCTTGTTCTGCTCCTTGGGTGCCTTCAACACAAGCGAGCGGTCGTCGCTGACCTCCACCCCGACGTCCATCGCCTTCGCGAGAGGGATCATCTCGTGGAGAAAGAGTTCGAATGCAGGGACCTTGACAGACTTCATGTGGTTGAAAGGTGTTCGCAAAAATGACCGGAGTCAAAGCAGGCGCAAGCAAGTTCGGTTTGACGCCGGAAGATCGCTGCGTTGACTCGGTGGTGATGATCGCTGTCGGACAGAGACTTAACCTCGATTTCAACCTGAAGGTCGTGCAAGGCGCGATCGAGCGGGAAGTTTCCTTCGAATCGTTGCTGACGCGGCCGACGATTGTGTCGGTTTACATGCGCAACAACACGCCGGGTTGCGACCGCCAAAACGAGAGTCTCGTTTCCCACGCCGCGGAGTTCGACGAAGCGGGCTACAATCTGGTCGCCGTGAGTCGCGACGCGTGCGGTTCCCATCAAAAATATTCGGCGAAGCAAGGCATCGACGACGTCTTGGCGAGCGATCCTGAGGATCGGTTCGCGATCGCGACCGACTCCGTGGTAGAGAAATCGATGTATGGGCGGAAGTTCACCGGCCCGGCGCGCGCGGCTTATGGGATCGCTCGCGACGGCACGGTGCTGGCGGTCGTGCCGAAGGTCGACCCGAAGGACCACGCGGAGCAGTTGCGGGCGGTGCTACCGCGTCTTTAACCGCGGCTCCAAGGATTTGGCAATCGCCGGCTGTTGTCCGCTGGCGCTGCGCCGCCCTCGGCGCGTCTAGTTACTCGCCGACTACTTCGTCCGGGTCGTGAATAATTTCACGAACTCGCCGGCAGCGCGACCGGGAGGGCGTTGTTTAGGCCAAGCAACGACGATTTTGCGTTCGGGTCGTGGGGCTTGGAGAGAGCGATATTTGGGCGAAATCGCGCGTTGGCTCCGCGTGGCCATCGCGGGCACCAACGAGATGCCGAGGCCGGCGCACACGAGTTCCTGCACGGTTTCGAGCTGGGCGCTGCGGAAGCTGATCTTGGGCTTTACGTCGCGCCGATCGCAGAAGCCCAGCACTTGGTCGCCGAGACAGTGCGCTTCCTTCATCACGATTAATTTCTCGCCGGACAGATCAGCGGCGCAGACGACACGTTTGCGGGCGAGGGGATGCCTGGGAGGCACTGCCAACAGCAGTTCCTCCGTGAACAATTCCTGCACCACGAGGCCGTCGTCCTCGATCGGCTGGCTGGCGAGCGCGAAGTCGATTTCGTAGGCATGCATCAATTTGAGCAACCGCGCCGTGGTGTCCTCGTGCACGGCGATTTCGACGCCGGGAAATTTTTCGCTGAACCGCGCCATCGCGTGCGGCAACATGTAGGGCGCGATCGTCGGCAGCACCCCGATGGTGACGGTGCCGCGCAGGAGGTCCCAAGCCTCCGTCGCTTCGCGCTTGGCCGCCTCCACTTCCTCGAGGATCCGGACCGCGCGTCGCAGAAACGCCTCGCCGTGCGCCGTCAATTTGGCGCGGCGCTGACCGCGATCGAAGAGGCGTTCGCCGAGTTCGTCCTCCAGTTTCCGGATTTGCTGGCTGAGGGAGGGCTGAGAGACGTAACACTGCTCGGCGGCTCGGGAGAAATTGCCCATGCGGGCGAGCGATACGAAATAACGGAGTTGATGGATTTCCATAGGCAAAAACTATGACTGCTAGAGGAACAAAGTATTCAGCAATAGCTCGCAACCTGAATTATTGAGAGGAGACTAAGTTATGCTTTCGTTTGAACACCTCGAGTTGCTGCCCCCATCGTGGCGACTCACTCTCTTTCCCGAAGCGTTGCTCGCTTCCCTCGGAACAACCTGAAGAATCCTTAACTGATCAACTCTATGGACGCACCCAATCAAGAAACTAGCGGCGGCAAATGCCCTTTCCCCCATCTGCATGGCGGCCAGCCCGCGAACACCCACCCCAGCGTGGGCGGTCGGTCCAACCGCGACTGGTGGCCCAATCAGCTCAATCTTAAAATCCTTCATCAAAACTCGAGTCTCTCCGATCCCATGGGCGAGGGTTTCGACTATGCTGAGGAGTTCAAGCAGCTCGATCTCAAGGCGATCAAGGCCGACCTCTACGGGTTGATGACCGATTCACAGGACTGGTGGCCCGCCGACTTCGGCCACTACGGACCATTTTTCATTCGCATGGCCTGGCACAGTGCGGGCACTTACCGCACTGGCGACGGCCGCGGCGGTGGCGGCACCGGCCAACAGCGCTTCGCCCCGCTCAATAGTTGGCCGGACAACGCCAATCTCGACAAGGCGCGCCGCCTCCTCTGGCCGATTAAGCAGAAATACGGCAACCAGATTTCCTGGGCCGACCTGATGATCCTCACTGGCAATTGCGCGCTCGAGTCGATGGGCTTCAAGACCTTTGGCTTCGGTGGCGGTCGCGCCGACACGTGGGAGCCGGAAGAGGACGTCTACTGGGGCGCGGAGGCCGATTGGCTGGGCGACAAGCGCTACTCGGGCGACCGCGAACTCGAGAATCCCCTCGGTGCCGTGCAGATGGGCCTGATCTACGTCAACCCGCAGGGACCAAACGGCAACCCCGACCCGCTGGCATCGGCCCGCGATATTCGGGAAACCTTCAAGCGCATGGCGATGAACGACGAGGAAACCGTCGCCCTCATCGCCGGCGGCCACTCCTTTGGCAAGACGCACGGTGCGGCCCCCGAATCGCATGTCGGACGCGAACCGGAAGCCGCTAGCATGGCTGGCCAGGGTCTCGGTTGGAGCAACAGCCACGGCAGTGGCAAAGGCCCCGACACCATCACCAGCGGAATCGAAGTCACGTGGACGACTACGCCGACGAAGTGGAGCAATAACTATTTCGAAAATCTCTTCGGCTACGAATGGGAACTCTCGAAGAGTCCGGCCGGGGCGCACCAGTGGGTTGCCAAGACCGACCAGGCCACCGTGCCCGACGCGTTTGATCCGGCCAAGAAACACCGGCCGACGATGTTGACGACCGATCTTTCGCTGCGGCTCGACCCGGCTTACGAAAAGATCTCCCGGCGTTTTCTCGAAAACCCCGACCAGTTTGCCGATGCCTTTGCTCGCGCGTGGTTCAAGCTCACGCACCGCGACATGGGTCCGAAGTCCCTCTATCTCGGGGTGGAGGTTCCGGCTGAAGACCTCATTTGGCAGGATCCCGTTCCCGCCGTTGCCCATCAGTTGATCGACGCTGGAGACATCGCCTCGCTCAAGGAGAAGGTTCTCGCCTCGGGCTTATCGATTCCGGAGCTCGTCTCCACGGCGTGGGCCTCGGCTTCGACTTTCCGCGGTTCCGACAAACGCGGTGGCGCCAACGGTGCCCGCATCCGTCTCGCGCCGCAGAAGGATTGGGAAGTTAATCAACCCGCTCGGCTCGCCAAGGTGCTCAAAGCGCTGGAAGGCGTGCAAGCGGCCTTCAACGCTGCGCAGAGCGGCGGCAAGCAAGTCTCGCTGGCCGATCTGATCGTGCTCGGTGGTGCTGCGGCGGTCGAACAGGCCGCGAAGAAAGCCGGACACGCGGTCGACGTTCCCTTCACCCCCGGCCGGAGCGACGCCTCGCAGGAGCTGACCGATGCCGAATCGTTCACCGCCCTCGAACCGATGGCCGACGGCTTCCGCAACTACCAGAAATCCAAGCATCCGCTCCCCACTGAGCGACTGCTGATCGATCGGTCGCAATTGCTCACGTTGACTGCACCGGAGATGACGGTGCTCATCGGCGGTCTGCGCGTCCTCAACGCCAACCATGGCAAGTCCCCGCTCGGCGTCTTCACGTCGCGGCCGGAGACGCTCACCAACGACTTCTTCGTCAACCTGCTCGACATGGGCAACGTGGTGAAGGCGACCTCGGAAGCCGAAGCCACCTTCGAGGTGCGCGACCGCGCCACCGGCGATGTGAAGTGGACCGGCACCCGGGTCGACATGGTCTTTGGTTCCAACTCCCAGCTGCGCGCCATCGCCGAAGTCTACGGGCAGAACGACGCGCAAGCGAAGTTCGTCAAGGACTTCGTGGCCGCCTGGAACAAGGTGATGAACGCTGATCGCTTCGACATCGCCTGAGCGAGCATCGCGCCCCTCAAGTAATTCAGCGCCACGCCGCGGTTCACCCCGCGCGTGGCGCTTTTTTGTGAGCAGGGGTTTTCTCAAACCATTTTATGGGTATTTACGTGACTCAACCGACCCCAACCCGTAGTGTTTTCGGCGATGGCGGAGGATTATCCGAAGACGATGATGGAACTGGAAAGTCGCTTCAACACGGAAGCGGCGTGTCGGAG
>Ga0105055_10006213_pt1 | contig 16499 bp, 13 predicted proteins | sample BON03_FD_78090 | JGI IMG/M metagenome (GOLD analysis project Ga0105055, IMG submission 78090) | Freshwater microbial communities from Lake Bonney liftoff mats and glacier meltwater in Antarctica - BON-03 | ecosystem: Environmental > Aquatic > Freshwater > Ice > Glacier meltwater | place: Lake...
CACATTCCCAACGATATTCTAGTGTGGCATTCCCTTCATTAGAATACTCGGTATCATGACCCTAGTCGCAAAGTGTGTAATGAATTAAGGTAGAAGGTTGATTCGTTCAAACAAAACTCCTTTGATCATGAATTTATTTCTTGGGGTCCTTATTGCAAGCAGTTGCTTTCATGCTGTACATTCTAGCCTCGTTATCCACCCTCTTCACGTTGGAACTTCAGACAACCATCGTTTCATTATTGAAGGCGGTCTCAGCATTGCCAATGTGACTCTTGGAAGTTCCATTTGCAACATCGACTCGAATCTCTCAAACAACAGGCGGGTAATTTGTTGGGCCTCACTTATTTCTGAAGGACAGTATCCCGTTGAAATCCTTGATCGAAATGGTGACATTCTAACTTGTGACGATTGCACTGTAGTTGCCAAAGAATCTCTCGCATCTCGAGCTCACATACAACATGATGCCCAAGGATGTGCAGGAGACCGTCTCCATGTTCACGGATCTGGCTGGTCTTTAGAAAATGAGCATCTGCAACTTTCTATGAAAATTGGAGTTCATCCGGTCATATTTGATGGTGTAGCTTCCAAGGTTCGAATATCTTCTGACGCTCAATTTAATAATACGCCTTTATTTGCACAAAGCAATGTGCACCAAATTAGTGCTCGAATTCCCACCGGATTAGCCGCAGGTCAATATCCTGTGACTGTCAGCATCGACGCTCATCCTGGTCATCTTATGGGCCATGGTTCTCTTAGGCTGGTTAACATGCATGATTTGGAATCGAATAATGTGGTTTTGATACATCCTTCGATTCATTCAATCTCAGCTTTGGGTGAATCAGTGGTAATCATTGGGTCTGGTTTTAGCCTAAAACCGAATGAAATGACTGTTTTAGTTAAGGGAGTTGTTTGTCAAGTGGTTCAAGCTGACTACCGAAAGCTGGTATGCAACTGTCATGGTGATTTTATGTCACACACTCCTGTAGTCGAATCTATCATGGACATTGGCGCCAGTATAATCACCTCGGAAAACAACGAAAGCCGTGTTCGGGGTGAAATGGAATGGCCTATTAGCAATCCTGCGGTGGAAGACAGGTCACACTACCAGGAAGGATCATTCACTGCACAATTCACTGAAGGCACTGTGTTTGTTGCGCCTATGGATGGAGACTACATGTTTGAATTACATTGCCAAGTTGCGATTCCTCTTCAATCAAAAGATGAATGCATGTTCTCGATTGGCGATGAGGTTTCCTTGTCAAAGGGTGAATCCTATCCTGCAGAATTGTTGTTCAAACATTTAACGCATGGTGACCATTTTCGTTTGAGTGCAAGTATCGTTAGTAAGGCCGGGGAAAAACATGTCTTTCACACAGTTCCTGCTTCATGGTTTCGACACGAACGAGAACATACTTCGGATGTGAGTGTCACTGTTAATGGAATGAAAAGTATTTGCAGGGGTGATTGTACTCTCAAGTACATCGTCCACAAAGCTCATTTTGAACCGATGGAATCCCATATGCAATTGGAACGTCGCGTTTTAAGGAATCTTGCGGTTACACTTCCTGCTGGTACCACGGGACTTTCGTCGTTCATTTCTTCAAATAATTGCTTAAGCGCCACTTCTGACTGTATCATTCCCCAGGGAGTTCATGTACACAATGATATGGAAGCACTTGATATCGGATCGCTTACCATTCAAGGCAAGTTCACATGGAGTGATGGAGGCATTGATCAACAACTACGAACAGGATACCTTGTGGTAACCGGAACAGGGGTATTCGAAATGAACGTGAAATCGAACAAGCATGTGATTTACATCAAGGATAACGGGAAATCACATTCAATGCTGGGGATTAGGTCTATGGGCACCTATTCAAGTCAGCAGTCCGATTCTCCAGTATTCATAATGAAGGGTGGAGATATCTCTAAAACGTTTTCGCTTCTTGCCAAGGATGCCAATATTGGAGACAATTCTTTAGAGTTGGATGATGATATTTCTGCCATGAACTGGAAAGTGGGGGATCGAATTGTTATAGCCCATTCCCTTCTACCAGTTGTTTCAGGTAACAATGTTCCTGGACCAGAAGTATTTGTAATTGGAGCCATTAACGGGAAAACCATTACGATTGCTAACAGCGCAACGGTGGGTCAAACATACTTTGGTCGACCGGCAACACGAATGCAATCGGAGGTAATCAACTTATCCCGAAACATCATTATTACCGGCGACGATTTCTCTATTGGGAACCAGGGATTACATATTGTGTCTCACTCCCCAGGTGGTTACATGAAGATAAAGCGAACCCGGGTTGAAAAATGTGGCCAACGTGGGGCTCTGGGTAAATACTGTTTGCACTTTCATCGCAAAGGTGTCTGCACTGAATGTGAGTTTGAAAACAACGCAATTGAAGATTCCCACCAAAGAGGATTGGTGATTCACGGAACTCATCGAAGCACTGTCAAAGGAAACGTCCTGTACACTGTTCGTGGAGCAGGAATATATATTGAAGACGGAAACGAGATCGAGAATGTCATCCAGGATAACGTGAATATTTGTCATGCATCCAGCCAGGATTCTAAAGCATGTGCTGCACCGGGTACTGACAACGATCAAGCTGATGATGTTCAGCAATCTGGCATATGGGTACTTTCAGTCACCAATTCATTTATTGGTAATCGAGTTGTAAATCATTACAACGCATTGTTCACTCAAACTACCGCATTCCCATACGGTAAGGGCTCAAGTTCATTCGAAGTGTGTACTAAACATTCTCCTTTGGGAATATTCAAGGATAATGTGCACCATTCCAACTGGCGATTTGGGTTCTACTTGGATTCCAACTTTCCTCGCCAGCTTTCAAGGTCTATTGCCACCGATGGACTTGTTAGTGATATGGCTGCATGCAATACAGCCAACGATATGGAAGCTTGCAGTTGCAGTACTTTTAAAGCTGACGGGATGCCTAATGGCTTAAAAGGTGTGGTAGAAGGCGGTCTGGATTATGGTAACGATTTCGTTGGGCAGTACGATCTCGGAGATGTCGCCTATCTAAGTTATACCGGTATAAACAATTTGAAGAATATGTATTGGAAGACCACCAATAACTTCCAGGATGGGGTATCTTCCCATATCAAGGATTCAGTATTTGGATGGTATAATGGTATTTTTGTTAATGTTAGACAAAATGACGGATCGACAACAAGAGTAAACTATCCGGGTGCAGGAGTGGCTCATATTCTTGGACCAGGTGGTCATGGAGCTTTCATTATTGAAAACACCCGGTTCTTCGGACACGTAAGTTAATTGTCATTTGAGGATAATGGTTTTAATTAATAACATGATATAGATGGTTGAAAGTGGTATTGCTGCGAATCAGCATTGTACGGTTGGTCCAGGAACTGGAGCTCTTTGCACACCAGAATATCTTTTGATCAATAATCAATATGATGAAATGCCCGATAATATGAAGTGGTTTCGTTTCGGAGTATCTGATGGAAACCCAGAGCTTCCCATGTTTACTTCCTTTGACTCTTTCCTTCCAGGTCATCCTACCATTCGTTCGATCGCATCCAAGTACATGACCCATCTGCTCACGATGCAAGACAGTCAAGGCGCGGCTATATGCAGACCTTCTTCCGAAATCAATATGGCTACTCAACTCGATAGTGGAATTGTTTGCACCAAACAGCTTCGTAGATTACAAGTATGGACGGACGGAGATAGGGGGCAACTAGAATTAGAAGCACCGGGTGGAGGTAAATACATGATGAAGTACATTGAGCCATGCCCAGGACCTGGAACTTCATGCATTCATAAACGAGGCTACGGCGCAGCTGTCATTGTCGATCCGGGTACCTCATACACATACAAGATTAATACTGCTTTGGCCAATACCGACGCCATCACCTTTGAATTCTCCGATATCATCTTCACGCAAAGGTTCAATGCCGAGGACGCAATCACATTATTGTATAACTCAGAGACTTGCTCAATAACGAGTTCTCATGACAGGTTGTTTATTGGACCATACGGTCCTTTTCAAGCAGGAAGAGGTGCATGCAAGGGAAATGCTGATATGGCCAATGATCCAGCGGTCGTAGTCACAGGCGCACCGGTTCAGCCTGGAGCCACACGCTCCCCCGCACCAGAGCTGACATTGGCCCCCACAACGGTGGCTCCTGATGACCATCCTTGCTTCAAAACAGATGTTGACTATTTCGGCAATGACTTATCTCACCAATCTGATGTCGCTAGTGCTGAAAGCTGTCAAGCAATATGTCGAAGCACACAGGATTGCTCCTATTGGACTTTTGTTGACCCAGCAAGGAGTACGGTTACGGGTATTCATAACTTTTGCTACTTGAAAGTCAAGGCAACACAGGGGTCGAACGACGAGAGTTTTTGCGTTGGTTGTGTATCAGGTCCAAAAGAATGCTTGATTAAAACGAATCAGCCATCACTCAGTCCTACAATCGGTATCTGCACGAAACGTGAAGAGGATCCATGGAGTACTGGTACTAAAGTTGAATGTTGCAATCGAGATTTCTCGTGTCTTAATAATTGGTCGGCAGCAGAACCTGACAAATTCTTTTATATATGTAAGGAGACTTGCCGGGGAGAAACGAAAGCGCCAGTCAGTGTTAGGGAAGTGACATTTTCTCCGACTACCTTAACTTCAGCTGCTACATCATCGTCTTTAGGCACAGGTGTTGGAATAGCCGTATTATTTGTGGCCATTGCTGGAGTGGCAAGTGTTGTTTTCGTCAGGCATAAGCAAAGAAGAATGGCTATGAAAGACAAGCAGATTAATCCATATTCTTTGTAGTAGCGTGGCTACTAGCAATTTGAAAGACATGTTTTCGACATGAAGGATGTAATCGAAAACAATGACACATGATCTATGTCCTTCCAAGTATTTGTTTTTTCAATTTAAAAAATCCATAAAAATCTATCTTTCGGCTCAAATTGTGAGTTCGGTTGGCTACCGCATTTCGCAATCGGGGCTATACCCAGCCACCACTCGTCAAATCTTCATCACACAAAAAGGCAGTTGAATTCTATGCCTTGATTGAAAGATTCACTATGCTCATTGCAATCGCTATGGTGTTTATCTTCGTACCGCGTTTTCAAAATATAAACCGCCGAAGAGTGATGACCAGACAAAGCCCACTCTGACTGAGCCATCGCTGAAATGTTGTTAGTTCCAAGAGTGCTGTTGGCGTCGTTAAACTGCCTGCTCACCAATAAATGGAGATGATGTGAACTGCATGCACTGTAAACATGAGAGAAGTTCAGATTTATCATTAGCTGGATGGTGGTAGCTGCTTCGACTTCACCATGGCGCATACGATTATGGCACGTACTTGGAGTAGCTGCGCCATAAGATTTATGCAGCATGAATATGGAAAATGAGTTGTGAATTGAATCAGTGTGGCTAAGTTTGTTGCCATAAAGTCTACAGGTGCGTTGCTATTCTGGTGCAATACTACTCTCGTACTTTGAGCGTTGTCGATAAAATACAGACAAGCTTTTGAACCTACCTGAAGCTATTTATTTAAAAAAATACCAGGTAAAATGTGCTACACCAATAGATCGCTGTAGAAAGCCCATGTGAGTCGGAGACTGTAAACCACATAGCGACGGGGACAGAATAACTTTCGAGAGACATTCAATAAACTGGTCAAAGTTGCTCACATTCCAACAACCCATATCGATATTGAAGGCAGTGGCATTAACAAACATTCGTCACTTAATCCCTTGTGTTTCAACTATGCTTATAGGAGGTCCAACGGCTATAGGTACTAACGGTCTCCTGAACTTTGTTTTTGAGAATAAGAATGAATGCTTCCGGAACTTTGATTCTAAAAATAGATTGATCCAATGTTTAGTTTCAAGAGGACCATGAATGTACCAGAAGAGTTTTCAGACGGAGGTTTTGGCCTCTTTTCTTTGTTCCTTTTTTTTTAAAAGCATTGCAATTGATTGAATAATAGGCAAGATGTCCACGAAGAAGAGCGGCAGGCTGTCTATGAATGGGCAGATCCACAAAGCTTACAAGGTGATGCTTAAACTGATAAACCCGAAATACGTTTCAAAAGATAAAGGAATTCCGTTAGCGATTCTCCAGAAAGCCAAGGGCATCGCCTTCATTACTTCCATCAAAGCAGGATTTGTGTTTACTGGTACTGCAGGATCAGGTATTGTGATTGCCCGCTTGGATGATGGGTCGTGGTCGGGGCCTTCTTCTATGGGTCTTGGTGGCATGGGATGGGGACTTCAAATTGGGGCTTCGTCCACAGACTCCGTAATCATCCTTAATACTACTGCTGCTGTGAACGCTTTCGCCGGTAAAGGGCAGGTAAAATTTGGTGCAAATCTTTCTGTTGCTGCTGGTCCTGTTGGACGTGATGCTGATGCTTCAGTCAATGCCGGAGATGGTGGTATTGCGGCATGCTACAGTTACTCGCACTCTCGTGGAGCTTTTGCGGGTATGTCCCTACAAGGGGCTATTATGTTTTGCCGAGGGTCGGACAATAAACAGTTTTATGGGCAAAGCGTGAACCCAACGGCCATTTTGAAAGGAATGGTAACCCCACCTTCCGATTGTGAAGATTTGCAATTGCTTTATAAGACCCTTCGAGTTGTGACTATGGCTAAGGATGCCAATATGAGCTATCGTGATAGTCAAACAGGATCCATTCATTTTGACGATGATAATGAAAGTGATTATGGTGGGAGTTATAGACAGTCGACAAGCTCTTATGACGGTTCTATGGAGACATTGGGTCCAGTTGCTGAAGAAATCGATCTTCCAAAAGGGTGGCAGGCTGTTCCAGTAGATGGGGGTTCATTCTACTATTGGAACCAGGAAACGAACGAAACTACTTGGGACAAGCCAACCCTTCAAGCACCTGTTGTGCAACCGCCGCTTGAGTCTCCTTTTCAAACCTCGTATGTTGCTACTTCCAAGCCTAATGCCTATCAACCACCTGCAGCATCAGTTGCACAACCGCCTCAAGAATCTTCTTTTTATAAGTCAAGTGTCAATCAACCACCTGCAGCAGCAGTCGTACAATTTCCTCAGGAATCTTCGTTTCGTAGCACAGATAATGTTGCTTCCCATCCAACCACTTGCCCACCACCTGTACCAGCAAGCAGCGAGTGGAGTGAACTCAAGACAGAAACAGGCCAAGTGTATTACTGGAACAAAAAAACTAATGAAACGAAATGGGAGAATCCAGACAGAAAATCCAGCATTCCTCCTTCTCATCAGTTGGAATTGCAGCGCGCAGTTCTTTCTCAAACTAACATTAGTACCCCTGACTCTGTCGGTCGGCCTCAAATCGAAAGTCGTCCTTCTTTGGCCGCTCCGAGCATTTCTAAACGCCCGATGGCCCCTACATCTCGCCCTGTAAGCAAACCCAGTGAATCGCCTGTAGTTCCTTCCATGTCGTACGACCAAGTGCTCATTTCCAAATCCAGGCTGGATCACAAATGCCTGGAATCCTATTTAACTCCTTCAGAATTCAATCGGGTTTTCCACATGGATATCCAGGCCTTTCAAGCTCTTCCGAAATGGCGCAAGGAAAAACTCAAACAAGAAAAACAATTATTCTAAGGACAGTTTATCGCCATACGACTGTAGTATTCTAAAAAGCAACTTAGTATTTCCAAATATATTTTCAAATGGAAACATTTGAGGAACGACCCCCTCAAGATGAAGGTGGAAGTGTTGGTTGTATGCGTGGCGTTGCACGTGGTTCTCTTTTTCAGCATCTTCGACATTTACTTTCGATCCCCCATTGATCCCAATCTTGTTTCCGTCCCAAGCACTAACGGAGTGGACAGTCCTGCTAGAAGAGTAGTTTTAATTGTGGCCGATGGATTGCGAGCAGACACATGTTTTAGATTCCTGGGTCGGGATGACCGTTATCATCATCGCATGAACAATGAACCTCGTGAGAACTACTTTCAAGCAGATGCAGTAGTATGGCCTCTGAACAAACAGTCTTTTCTGCGAAAGGTGATTGAGGAGAGTGGACTTTGGGGCGTGTCCCACACTAGAGTCCCAACTGAGTCAAGACCAGGACATGTTGCTATGATCGCGGGATTCTATGAGGATGTAAGTGCAGTGACAAAGGGATGGCAAGATAATCCCGTTGAGTTTGACCATGTATTCAAACAGAGTGCGCGAACATTTGCATTCGGATCGGCCGATATCACAAGAATGTTTGCTAAACCACATCACCATGTAGTGGATGAATTCTATTCGCAATACGACGAAGATTTTGCATCTAAAGATTTATCTGGGCTTGACACTTGGGTTTTTAACAAAGTGGCGAAACTACTTCAAGATTCCAAAACGAATGAGACTCTTTCTAAACTCATCCACCAAAAGAAAGTCTTCTTTTTCTTGCACCTTTTGGGTTTAGATTCAAACGGCCATGCACATCGTCCGCATTCTTCAGAATACACTTTAAATATGGCCACAGTCGATAAACTGGTAGAAGGTGTGTACCACATGTTTGAAGAGTATTTCTCTGATGGACTGACCGGATATGTTTTCTCTTCGGACCATGGAATGGGCGACAAGGGATCGCATGGAGACGGAGACCCCACTAATACACGCACGCCTTTTATTGCATGGGGAGCCGGTACTAAAAAACCAGATGGGTCGAAAGGTACATTCCTAAATGGAATCAACACAGGTTACTCATTGGAAGAAGAACAAAAAGAGACTTACCATTGGGGACTTGATCATTTGGCCAGGCAAGACATAGAACAGGCAGATATAGCCCCCCTTCTGTCGACATTGCTGGGAATTCCTATACCGGTTCATTCCGTTGGGCGTCTGCCAGTGAATTATTTGCAGAAGAACGAATACACTGCATTAGCGCTCTTGGCGAATGTGAAGCAGCTCCTTAGACAGGTTCGTCACAAGGAATTTTCAAGGGCCAATAGACAGATCTACTTCAAGCCTTTTACGGAACTAGCTGAAGCGGATGCAAAGATAAAAAACATCCAGAGTTTGATCGACCATGAAAAGAATTTTAAACAAGCTCAAGTTGAATGTGACCTACTTTTGAAAATATGTCAACGCGGCTTGCATTACTATCAGGTGTACGATAGACCATATTTAATGTCACTGGTGGTTCTAGGATATGTCGGGTGGATTGCTCTTTTGCTTTTGGAAATTGTTGGAAAACTCAAGCTGACTATCCCAACTTCCCCTCCTGCTATTTGTACTGGCATCGCATTTGCTTGTGCTGAAGGATATCAGTTGTTTGAGCGCGCCCCAATGATGTATTCTTTGTACCTTGCCTTTCCGGCGGTCTTCTGGGTGGTGCTAGTGGACCATTATCCTATACATGTTGCATTTTCACTCTCGTCCTTGTTTTATATCGGTTGCGTGGATATGCTTGTATTTGGATACTCTTATAGGGAGATATACTTTGCACTCTTTGTGATTTTAGCATTGTGGCCCAACTTCGTGTTGCCAAAACAGATGGACACATACTCGTTGAAACTCCTTAACACAGTACAAAATGTTGATCAGTTGTTATTTAGAGTGATGTGGGGAAGCGTATGTATACTACTAGGGTCCTTCACACTAATTCCATTAAATGTGAATGACTCGCCGATTCTCCTTGCCCTCGGATACGTATGCGTTGTTGCTGTAGTGTTTGGCCTCAGATACTTCAATTCTACGAATAAGGGATGGATTGTGCAACTGGCTCTACTAACCATTGCATCGTTTCTATCTCAATCAACAGACCGTCACCTTCGTTCGAAATCAGGTCTCCCAATATTCAACCAACTTCTTACTCTTGTGGTATTCGTTTCCGCACCATTGTTTCCTGTATTGCTTCCAAGATACAGTGGAGAAAAGCCTATGCAACGATATACCTCGGTGTTTTTGGCTTTGGCAACTCCCTATTCCCTGCTCAGCATCAATTTTGAAATATTGTTTTTTGGCGTGCTGGGCGTGGGTCTCACCTTGTGGATGATGCTGGAGAAAATTCTCGGTAAGGGAGCTACATTGGCAGATGATATACGGTCCGCTTTTTTATTCCTGCTTTTCGTAAATATTGCTTTCTTCGGCACTGGAAATATCGCTTCCATGAGCTCATTTCAAATATCATCCACCTACAGGTTCATCACAGTTTTCTCCCCATTTATTATGGGAGCCCTGCTCATCATTAAGTTACTCATTCCATATACACTAGTCACTGTTGTTGCATCCTTCGTTGCTTCTGATCGTCAAGTGAATCGAATATTCATGTTGGTCCTTGCAATGTGCGATCTCATGGCGCTTCATTTGTTCTTTTTCGTTCAGGACTACGGATCGTGGTTACAGATTGGAAATAGTATTTCACAATTCGGATTCATCAACTGTCAACTGTTTTTTATACCGTTATTATTCGTGTTTGCCAGTTTCTTTGTCAGTGATATTGCAGTGCTCAAATCGAAACGATCGTAAATTGCATTTCAATTACATCAGGTGGGGAAGAATATGAGGTCAGCGATTTCTCATAATGTTGCTACTTCTGGTTTAATTTAGTTGCATCCCTAGATTTGACATCACTGTCAACTTCGAATCCCTTCCAAATTGTAACCATTAATAAAAATCATTTGAAAATGCTTTATGCATGGACATCCCTCTTTCATTGTATCTAGACCTCATCCTGCACCAGACATAAAATGAACCAAAACATCACCACGAACTTTCGCGAAGTCATGAAACTTCACCCTCTTGAAAGCCTTCGCGAATTTTGGCTGCTAAAAAATATTTTCAAAAATATTTGTCGTTATAATGGAAGCTTTGAGGTCTGCGAACAACAAACTGCAAAACTCATGCTATGGGTTACGGCACATTGATTATACTGAAAAATCAACGAATCTTGTGATGAAGGACATCTGGATATCAAACCAGGAACTGCAGCTCCAAGTTGAATTATACACAAAGCATTTATTGACCTGCCTTGACAAAGCCATCGACGAAACCGATATCAATTCAGACTACGAGGATGATGAATTGAGGCGCTTGGAAGAAAAACTTCAAAGTTTGGAGCAACAAGTTGGTGAAACCAAGACCGAAGGGGTAGAACTCAAAGACAAAGTCCTTCTTCTCAAGCAATCTTTGCAAGAGAAAGAACTCAACTACAAAGATGTAAGTATGATTCGAATGTTTTAAAGGATATATTGATGACGGTTTTAGGCCATGTTATCTAAGCTTCAAAGATCCCACCAGCCAGTCGAACGTCTAAGTTGCATCAAGAATGAAATCAATCGCATTGAACGCCAACTCTTTCTTTTGGACGAGTCAGATGCAAAACCTGTTCCTAAAGATATGAGTGCAACAGCTGCGGCTTCAACTGAGGTAAGTATCCAATGAATCGCATACCGTTTTTTCTAACTCGCAGTAGATATTGAATGCCCTTGCAGCAGTTGAAGGATTAACGACTCATAAGAAGAAATTACTAAATGAAGTATCTTCATTAGAAGCAGAGTATCATAATAGGTTGGAAAATGTGGCTAGGTCGTGCGCAGTTGCATTTGACCCTAGCAATGGGCCGTCCACTGTAGCTCGGTGGAGCCAACATGTAACTGAAATATGCACCAAATATGAATTATCCTGTGAAGAATCACTTGATAAAGCAAATCAGACTTTCTACATAGCATGTCCCGAGGAGAAACAAACAGATATTAAACACCTAGGTCTGTTTTAGTAATAAGATCATCAATCAGAGTATTGTGCTTTAATCGTTCAAATAAATTGGTAGTGATCGAAATTTATAATTGAAGAATTTTCCGATTATTAAGAAGCTAACTTATTTTTCAGAACTGTAAACAGAATTGAAAATGCCTTGATAATTCAGTTGCTTTGACATTGGGCAACGTAAATGATGAAGTTTGAATTAGAAATCAAATGCTGCTACATAGGTCCCCGCATCATAGTATGATTCAGGTGGAGGAAGGTGCATTGGTTTGTTGCGATGCAACTCTCGATGGAAACTTCGATATTATTATTCGCCCTGGGTGTGTGATCCATCCCAAGTGCCTTATTCGAGCCGCTGCTGGACCAATTGAGATCGGCTGCGATTGCATTATTGAAGAATTTGCATCCATCGAGTAAGTATTGAGTTTAGTAAACGATCTAGAAGTAAACTGTGATACAGGAATGTCACCGAGGGATCAACGCTGGTATTAGGTCGAGGCAATTTAGTGAGAGTGGGGGGGCTCGTTCACTGCTCAATTGGAAATGATAATATAGTTGAAGTGAAGGCTCAGCTTGGACCTTCAGTGGTAGTGGGTAGTTCTTGTGTTGTGGCCACCGGATCTATTCTTGAAAATCAAACAATGGAAGATAGTTCAGTAGCTTTTACTTTGAAGGGTAAAGTTCAAATTAGAAATCAAATGAAGAACTTTGCACAACAAACCGACCATGAGAATTATTTAGGTCTGCTTCGGAATCCTGAGAATAGATGCAGCATCCTAAAGCACCATAAGGTATTGCCGCATACAGTTTGAATCGGTAAAAAATGTAATCAAGTTTGAAATATATTATTAGGACTATCCATCGCATATGTCGTTCCACTTTATTGTTAGTTGCGTAAAATCAATTTAAATTACCGGTAGATGTTATATATATATTAGGCAGATAAGAGGTAATCGTCGGGACTTTGAGCTGTATATGTACTGACACTATTGAGTAACCACTGAGTGCTAACCATATGATAAATATCAGGACATTTGGAGCATAAATTCCGAATCGCATTAAAGGAATGATGTTTTCTCGAGGATTTCGCGGTAGCTCCAATGATGAAAACGTTCTTTTTGCTCTTTTCTAGACTATCAATAGAGTATACCAAATCGGCTCCACACAACAAAGCGATTTCATTTAATTCTGGAACGGAGGGAAAGGGAGAAACAAATGCACCTATAAACATCACCGAGCATCCATATAGGACAAGTCCTTCTGAAGAACCTTTGCAGCGACGCGATATCTCCAGGGCTTGTCTCGCTTTACAGGGACCTCCAGAACCCAGATGAAGTGACTGTGAATCAGCAGTAATCTCAAATGGGTCCTCAACAACCCATTTATGCTTTAATGCGCTCGTCTTGATCCATCTATAATCCAAGACCCAGAGTCCCCGTGATACCCCGCGAATATATTTAAGAGTTCTACCTTTTGCAACTGAAACATCATTTCGATGCTTATCTTTCTGGACAACAATATGTGTGGCTATCGTGGGGTCATCTACCACAGTTCCTTTTAACTCCTCAACCATCACTTGTAGCTTTTCCTTAAGTTTGACAGAAAATGCGCCCGTGAAAAGAATCTTCCATACGAAAGATTCAAAAACTTCAAGTTTAGGCTTCTTGTAGGGGGGTTCATGTTGCATTTCATTTCCAGATCCAAATAGAGCGCTAGATGCTACGTCAACACCAGGAGTCAACTCACTCATTGAAATCCGTTTCTCACGACGACACTCCAGAATATATTTGACATCACAAGTTCCATCACCATGTATTTTCATCACTCTAGCAATGCCTCCCGCTCGATTCACCCGGGGTTTCATACAGCGCGCCACCGTTACAGTATTGCCTATCGTAAACTTCAATCTAGTGGGAGAATCATATGGATGGCAGGTATCCTTATCATCCAACTTTGGAATAGTCTCTTGAATTGGTTCCAACTTTTCTACAGTCTCTAGCATTGGTTCCGACTTTTCTATAGTCTCTGCCATTATATTCTCTAGCAAAGGTTTCTGTGCACTATTCTCCAGCAATCGCATTTGCACTGAAGTTTCCAACGTTGCTCCTTGTTTGGTAGAGCCGTTTTTATTTGGTGTCCCACTGTCAAACGCAAGTCTAATGGGAGGGCAATCTATACTGCTTCTTCGGTTACGTTCCTCAATTAGAATCTCCGCCGGTGGAGGCAATGGTGTTGGGAATAAGGACACTTGCGAACTACTGAGAACCACTGTCGCTGGTGTCTCAACCGATAGGCGAGATCCCGGCGGTGTTTTCACCGCAGAATTCAAAATCAACGGCGTAATCGCCTGTACTGGGATACCAGAATCATTATCAAACAATTGCCTCAACTGCTGAGAAGGTGGCGCTTGATTCAATCGTTTCGGCTTATTGAATATTGCTGTAGGACTGTAACCGAATCCGCGTGTAAGTTGTGACAAGCTATCAACCTGCGTAGTATTTTCCTCTTCGTCTTTTCTGGTAGGATGAAGCCTTCGAAATATCACGATTAGTCGCTCCAGCTTGTCGTCTATCCGGATCGTACGCCTCTACGAATTTCTGATTAGACAAACTGAGAATATGACCGAATATAGAACTTACATTACAAGGACCTTTACATAGGGGACAGTTAGTATTATGGGTTAAGTGAGTCAATATGCATGATTTGCAAAAGGCGTGCTTGCACTTGGTCATTGCAGGCTCCCTTTAAAGGACTTTAACTTTCTATTGCTGTTGGATATTCAAAATACTTACTTATAATAGGATAAACAAATGGGGCATGTCAGGCTTTTACCCACCAGTTGCACTGCGTTGATGAATTGATTGACGCTCACTTCTTCCTCTTCCATCCAACTTTTTAGGAAAATCTCCCCGTCAACTTTTTTTCCCTCGTTTCAAAATTTCAATTGTATACAAGCTGGTCTAGCAATAAAACCGCATAGAATTTCGGTAGCTATATCTTCATGAATATTCCATGAAATTGAGAGTTCGATAGCGCAAATGAAAGCTAACATGATAAGGGACTGCACAGACTGTTTTCTTTTTTTTATATTTTCTCATACACATGAGTTATATTCACATATTTAAATTGCAAAAGTAGCCCCATTTAACTAGTCCTTACCTATCCTTTACTATATGAGATGCTAGTGAGTTTAAAGCTCAAATTTGAAATTGATTCTTTTAATAATACTAATTTAGAAAGAGCCTATCAATCGGGCAAGAAACCTCTCTTTGCTCCACGTCCTGGTTCAAAAAATTAATTTCTTGCTCTATTATGTTTCGATGCCAGCTTGCTTCTTTGGTCATCCCCTCAACCACCGCGAAACGATTGTCATCATTTTTTTCCACTCTTTTAGTATCACGGGTCCAAGAACATGATGAGCACGTCTATAAGTCCTTGCTTTTCGAGCATATTTTCTGGTTTTTGATATGGACAGTGGAGCTTCTCTGACGTTGCCGCATTTGTCGACGATATCTCCATGTGCAGTCATTGATTTGAAACAAGATTCCTTGAATTTCTCGAATCCTCCATTAACATTATTGAGATGGCCGCGAAGAGTCAGTTTCGATACACCCCAATCGTACTCGATACCGTCACCTGCGGTTTCTGGATGACAATTCACGCTGAATAAAACCAAGTGGCCTCTGGCATGCACAAGTTCTTCTATGGCACAACGCTGCGCCACAAAATCAGGTTGCAGAATTATCTGGTATCTCATATCCATAGTACGACATCATCCAGGTAATTTCTCCTTTTTCTTGAAAACTTTATTTGGGTCGCACTGGCATTCCTTGTGTTTCGCGAAATTACGTTTATAGACATTCAATATCATCTTAGGTCTATAAAATCCTCTCGGTTAGAGCGACTATCAAACCTCTAGGTTTTCCAACGTATCCTTTCGTAATTTCTGCTGGTATTTGTTCTTCGAAATTTTCTTCAACTTCAACACTCTCGTCATCTTCTTCGCACTGCTCATGTACTAATCCAGATTCCATCGTCAACTGAATAAACTCCTCTGCGAACCGCTCTTCTATATTCGCTTTTTCCACCACTTGCATTCTCTGTAGCATTTCCGCTTGAGTTAATCTTCCACCAGCTACCATCTCTTGCAAAATTTCCTGTGAAGTTTGATATCGTTCTTCTTGCTGGGATTGTTGTTGGGTAGCATCGTCATCCGCATTGGTCACGACTTTCCTCTTCTTCTTCTTGAATGATGCAGTTGCTCGTGGTGTGTCTTGCTTTGGAGTGAACGGCGCACAGGCAGGCGGCAAGTGATCTTCCCGGTAATCAAAATTTTGGCAATCCCCTGGACGCAAACCAATATCTATATCAACCGGTTCCTTCGTTATGGGGCCCCGAGTCTTGACTATTGTACTTTGGGGGCCTACTTCTGTTACTACTGAATTGCGCAAGTGAGATTGTTTACCGCCAAATTTACTGCTCATTTTTCTGGCAATGAGTGCGTCGCCCTTCATGTAACCATGTCCACTGGAATTATCCAACTCAAAAATAAGTTGAGAAGTGCGACCGAGAGCGTCATGCATGTCTATGATATCGGTGATTTGCTCCTCCTACATATCTAAGTTCCAGTATCCTTCATTATTCTTGCCAATTTCAAGCAGCGTCTACTAGTAGTTTTAAATTGCCATCAGGCTCTTTTCTTTCAACAAGATACTCTTGTTTATTAAGAAATTAGCATTTGATGGCTTTTATCCACTACTAGTAGTTTTAAAAAAA
>Ga0105055_10006218_pt1 | contig 16491 bp, 15 predicted proteins | sample BON03_FD_78090 | JGI IMG/M metagenome (GOLD analysis project Ga0105055, IMG submission 78090) | Freshwater microbial communities from Lake Bonney liftoff mats and glacier meltwater in Antarctica - BON-03 | ecosystem: Environmental > Aquatic > Freshwater > Ice > Glacier meltwater | place: Lake...
ATTACATTGGTAAAATGCATCTCATTGGCCAATACCTCAGTGCGTTCCGCCTTCAAATGGGGCTTAATATATCCTCCCCTATCCGCAACAATAAGCTCAACATGGGTAATAGCATCTTCAATTATGTCGTGCACATCTGCCCTATCCTTACTAATATCCAACTGATTTTTTTCCAACTTGGATATCCGCAGCACATTTTCCACCTGCGCATGCATTCTTTTGTTTTCATCCCGGATCATTTGTAAATAGCGCAACACCTTCTCCTTATCATCTATTATCTTTGGATTTTTTATAGCTTCAACAGCTAAATTTATTGTTGCTATTGGCGTTTTAAACTCATGCGTCATATTATTGATAAAGTCTGATTTTATCTCTGAAATCTGCTTTTGTTTTATCAACTGATAGATAGCACTGGAATACGCCACTACAATAACCAAGGTAAATGCTAAGGACAATATTGCCATTCCGAGAATGGACTGAATTAGGAACCTTTTCTTTTTGGGAAAGGTGAGCAAGAGGGAAAAATCGGTATTCCCTTCACTATCCTTAAATAATGGTGCCTTGTAAAGTGTTGTTTGTGTAAACTTAAATTTTTTAGATTTCACTTTTGTTGGCAGTCCTTTGCTATAAACTCCGTATTCGTAGTCTATATCTATTCCCCTATTCTCAAGTTCCCTACTAAGGAACAATTCTATCTCCTGTTTGGATACTCGTTTGTGAATAGACCTAGATTTCGCTTGTTCCCTAAATACATCATCCAATGCAGCTTTATCAATAGATGAAAGCCCACCGATTTTCTCGAGCTTTTGGACCGGTGTCAAGGAATATTGCCTACCATCCAGACCAAAATCTTCTTTGTAAATTTCGGTTTTTCTAGTACTCGTAATATTTCTAAAGGTTGTTGTGTCCAAGCCTATATCAAAGAACGTAGATGCCATATTGTAATCCTCCTCCAAAATACCATGGGTATAAAACCGTATTTCATTGGAATTGATATCGCGATCAAAAAAAAAGAAATTCTTAAGATGGGTTGCCTTTGGCTTTCCTATACTATCCTTTAACTTGTAAAATTCGTTAAGGTAATCTTGCACTTCCCGTTTTTCAATATTCTCGACAACCCTACTTAAAATTTGGTTGACGCTATTTGAAAATTGTTCCTCCTTATCCTCTACTGACTTATTTATCCAATAGCTCTGAACAAAGATGATTCCAATTAGGGAAAGGCTCATTAAGACTACCAAAAGACCAAATAACCTCTTATTCATTTATTAACAAAATTATAAATTTAACATTTAGCGGATTGTACGTTTAACCTAACCTTAACAAAAATGTTAAAATTATGCTCTTAAGCACTTATTTTAAGTAGTTTATAGTGAATCTGGGAAACTTTTTCTTCCGTATTTTCAAGATTGATGTTTTCAATTATGAAATCTGCAAGCTTTTCCTTTTTACTATCTGGCCATTGATTACTTATGCGTTCCTTCACCTTCGCAGGGGCAATCCCATCCCTATCAACAACCCTTTGTATTCTAATTTCGGACGGGGTGGTGACCAAAACAATCTTATCATAAAATTCGTTGTTTCCATTTTCAAAGATGATGGCTGCTTCCTGTATTACATAAGGTGCTTTCTGTTGTTTGGACCAACTAACAAAATGACGTCTTACAGCGGGATGCACAATGCCGTTCAAGGCCTGTAATAAATGGTTATCCTTGAACACTGATTTCGCTATATATTCCCTGTTCAGCTCCCCTTCCAAATAACTCTGCTTTCCCAACAAGGCTTCAATGTCTTTTTTTATCTTTTTTGAACGGGACATTAATTTTTTTGCCTCAACATCGGAATTATATACTGGTACGCCCAATTTTCGGAACATTGCCCCGACCGTAGATTTTCCACTACCTATACCCCCGGTCAACCCTACGATCATCATTGCTGCCTCTTTAGTATAAATTCTACCTTATCCTCCTTTAATTGAACCAGATTGGGTGTGTTCGGCTTTTTTACCAATTTCAACTCCAAAATATTTTCACTTTTATCCCTTAGACTCAAGTAATCGGCTGCCACTACAAAATCCGAAACTGTCAATTCCTTTATTACATTCAATCCACCCCTACACAGTACAGAAGCCATTTCTGGAAATGTTCTTATCTCGACACCCTCAGGTACATTGACCACCTCAACGGGAACCTTGAAAATCTTTTCGGAAAATCTAAATATTTTGGCCGATAAGGTAACGCTCCTATTGGAGTATTTGGTGTTCTTTAGGTTAGAGGGAAGGCTTAATTTTAATTCCTTGGACACATCACTTGCCGTATGTGACAGAATCATGGCCTGGGTAGATATCCCCTTTAAAGTATCTATTTCCTTTTTAGCTCCTATTACCGTAATGGAGTCGGGCATTAAGATATAACCTTTGTCCATTAAATAATTTTGTTCCAAATCAATAGTAACATTAGCTATCACGGGAACCTTCTTTTTATAAAGTCTTTGAAAATCAAAAAACAAGGTATCCCTATCCATGTCCAACACGGTGATAAATTTAGAAAGTTGATTTTCTATTTGACTTCTATAGGCTATTGGGGAAACAAAAAACTTAGACCCTCTGTTTTCCAGTTCTGACAAGTCTACAGCCACTGATTTGTTTTTAAAACCGAACATTAAGAATTGAAAGCCACTTGCCCTAAGCCTTACCTTAATGTTCCTTTTTGAGACACTGTTGAGCAATAAGCTATCAGGAGTGCTGCCATAATAAATATCAAAGGTGCCATTATTGGTATATTGCTCTCCCAAATTACTTATAAACCAAGCGAGGCTTGAACATAAAAGTAAGACTAGAAACAGCTTAACCTTTCTTTTATTGAGTCCGTTTTTTATTTTTTCTATCAATTCTACATCGTTTTAAAGAAAAGCTTTGGAAATAACTCCTCTGCCGTCTTATTACTTAGGGCCAATAGCGTTGAATTTTTCAAAAATCCAAAGCCATATCCCACAAATTGGATTACCACCGCAACTAAGGACAGTAAAGCGACCTTAAAATTTTTGTTGACCATTAAAGAATGTACAAAAAGTAAAACAAAATAAAGAATATAAACAGTTATCGGCCAAAAAACCCCTAGTGCCAACAAAACAATGGCCACAATAAATCCCAGGCAGAATAAAGTGGGAAACCAATAAGTGATTTTTGATTGGCCAGGATGCCATTGATTTAAAATAGGCCGTACCATTCCAAATTTATTGACCTGTATATAAAATTTATTCCAATCTATCCTTCTTTTATGGTAAACATAGGCATCTTCAATTAATTTTGTTACAAATCCGGCCTCCCATATCCTAAAAGTAAGGTCCGGGTCTTCTCCGGGATGAATATTCCCATACCCCTGAGTTTTCCCAAAAGCAAGCTTTGAAATACCCATATTAAAACTCCTTGGTTGAAATTTACCTACAGCCGCCTTATTTCCTCTTATTCCACCGGTAGTAAGTACGGAGGTCATGGCATAGTTAATAGCCTTTTGTACATTGGTGAATGTATGATGTGCTGCATCAGGTCCACCATAACAATCCACATAATTATTGGTCAGAGATTCTTCCACTACGGATAAATACTGCGATGGAATTATACAATCGGAATCCAACACTATAAAATAATTGCCCTTTGCTCGGTTCATTCCATAATTACGGGAATCCCCTGGACCAGAATTGTGTTTCTTTAAATAAGTTATAGCTAGTTTGTCTTTATACTTTTCCACAATACCCTCAGAACTTTCCGTAGAGCCATCTTCCACAATAACTACCTCAAAAGCTTTGTCGTAGTCCAGTAAGGAAAGGCTTTCCAGTAATTCATTTATCTCATTGGGTCTGTTATAAACAGGTACTATAAAAGAAAAGAATAAATTCATTATCGTTACTTATAAAATAAGGAGGTAGAACAATCGTATAGGTTGGTGTATTACGTTGCAGCAATTACCTCATTTAAATTTTAATTGTGCAGACCCAAGACGTCCACCTTTTTTTAATAGCGTATTATCCGTTTTAAAGGATTCCTTTCAGCGCTAAAGTATTATTCCGAAAACCTATCTATTACCTCCTGACTAACTCCTGTATTGGAAAAACCACCATCATGAAATAAATTTTGCATTGTAACCTTTTTGGTCAGATCCGAAAACAGGGTAACGGTATAATCTGCACAATCTTGTGCAGTTGCATTTCCTAAAGGCGACATCTTATCCGCATAAGAAATAAAGTTATTAAAACCTTTAACTCCTTGTCCCGCCGTAGTAGGTGTTGGGGATTGGGAAATAGTGTTTACCCTTACCTTCTTCTCTTTACCAAAAAAGTATCCAAAACTACGGGCCACCGATTCCAAATAGGCCTTATTGTCCGCCATATCATTATAATCAGGAAAGGTACGTTGGGCCGCCATATAGGTCAAAGCTACAATACTTCCCCATTCCTTCATAGCGTCCGCCTTGTAAAGGCTCTGCATTACTTTGTGAAAGGAAAGGGCAGAAACATCCCAACCTTTTGTAGTAAATTCGTATTTCTCATCCACATACGCCCTGCCTTTACGCACGTTGACAGACATTCCTATGGCATGAAGTACAAAATCTATTTTGCCTCCCAAAATCTCCATGGATTTTGTTACTAGATTATCCAGATCTTCTTCGCTAGTGGCATCGGCAGGGACAATTTCCGAACCTGTTTTTTTGGCAAGCTCATCTATTTGTCCCATGCGCATGGCTATAGGTGCATTGGTAAGCACGAAGGTGCCCCCTTCGGCATGTATAGTTTCAGCAGTTTTCCAAGCAATTGAATTAGCATCCAATGCCCCAAAAATAATTCCCTTCTTTCCTTTTAATAAATTAAACGACATAGTCTATTTTCTTAGTGAATTTTAGATCGTCAAAGATATTAAAAATTAACGGGCAGATAGCATTACCCCATATGCAGAAAATGTTAGCTATATAAAGGCTGGTAGATCAGCATATATCGTACAGAACCATTTTAATCCAACAACTGCCTAGCATGGGCCAAAGCTGAATCTGACAAGGTTTTGCCCCCCAACATTTCGGCCAGCTCTACAATTCGCTCTTCCGCAGAAAGTTTTTTCATTTTAGTGTTGGTCCCCATCAATTCCTCCTCTTTATAAACTTTAAAATGATGCACTCCTTTGGCCGCCACTTGTGGTAGATGGGTAATCGAAAATATTTGCATCGTATTACTCATAGCCTGCATAATGTCTCCCATCTTATTAGAGATTTCCCCAGAAACTCCGGTATCTATTTCATCGAACATCATGGTTGGCAGTTGTTCATATTTTGCCAAAATAGCCTTAATGGTCAACATAATCCTAGACAGCTCGCCTCCCGAGGCGACTTTTTTAAGATCACCGTAAGCAGATCCCTTATTTGCAGAAAATAGAAAGGTTAGATCATCCTTACCAGTTGGCTTGAATTCTTTTGAAGGGTCGATTTCTATTTTAAAAGTAGCACTCGCCATGCCCAAGTCGATCAAGGTATCTTCCAATTGTTTTTTCAAATTTGGAATAACCGCCTTTCTTTTCTTACTTATATTGGAAGCTTCAGTATTTAAAGTAACCTCCAAAAGCTGTAGCTCTTTCTTTTTACGGTCTATATCCACGGCCACATTCTCTGTAGCACTTACCTTTTCGTCCAGCTTATTCCTAATCTCCAACAACTCGGTTATGCTCTGTGCCTTATGTTTCTTTTGAAGGTCATATAGCAATTTCAATTTTGTATTTACCTCCTCCAACATTTGCGGATCGGCCTCAACATTTTCAGCCAGCAAGTTAAGTTCATTGGAGACATCATCCAACTCAATAAAAACCGATTTTATACGCTCATTTATACCAGAATATTGCTGGCCAAAACTTGCTAATTTACTGGATACCTGTTTCAATTCAGTAAGAAGGTTCACCACCCCGATCTGCTCGTCATTTAGCAATTGTTGACCATGGGACAATTGCTCCAAGATAATTTCCACGTTGTTGAGCTGTTCGTATTGCTCCTCCAACTCTTCCAATATTCCCTCTTTCAAGGGGGCCGAATTTAATTCCTGTAACAAAAAACTATTATACTCTTGCTCCTTGGTGGCACTATTCTGAAACTCTTGCAGAATTTGCAAATCCTTTAATGTAGACTGATACTTCAACAACTTGGATAGGTACTCTTTAATCCCTTTTCCATTGTCTGCCAAAGCATCTATCACTTTTAGCTGAAAATCATTATCGGCAAGGCGTAAAGTTTGATGCTGTGAGTGCACGTCTATCAATTGATCCCCCAATTTGGAAAGGATGTCCAAGGTTACAGGAGAATCATTGATAAAGGCCCTAGATTTACCGCTTGGTAAAATCTCCCTTCTAATTATGGTCCTATTCTCGTAATCCAGATCGTTGTCATCAAAAAAGGCTTCCAAACCATATTTGGAAATTTCGAATTCTGCCTCCACTATACATTTATCATCCTTTTCTCTTAGTGAGGAGAGATCTGCCCTTTTCCCCAGTACCAAGGATAATCCACCCAATAAAATGGATTTACCGGCACCGGTTTCACCGGTTATTACTGTAAAACCATTGGTAAACTTAACGTTTAAATGGTCTATTAATGCGTAATTTTTAATGGAGAGATTTGTCAGCAATGTATATGTTCTAATATTACCGTAAAGATAATTTATATTGCTTTGGAAAAAAATGTAGGATAAAAAATTTCCTAACACCAATTTCTAATAACTTATGATGCAATAAAAAAAATATTTGAGATACCTGCCTAGAATTTTATTTCATTCCAAGTGGAAGAATAGAGAGGTGCAATTTTATTCAATGTCTGCTTTAGCTGCACAATATCCACTTTAGGACCATCGGAAAATACATTTTGGATCTCCTCCGCCTTGGCATCAAAAAAAGTTTGAATCAAAAAAGCATTGGGATGTCTACCTATCATAGTTTCGAACAGGCGCATGGTGCCAGCTACCACTTGTTTTCCCGTACTATTATTATCTGCCAATACATCCAATCCTTTTCTATGGTAATTGTACATGGCTATTCTATATTCCCTATAAGAGTTGGACATAAGATTGTCCACCAACTCGAACCTACTTCTGTCGCCTGATGTCTGTGCCCATCCAGAAAACCCGGCACTTTGGGACAAAGTAACAATCTGCTGCGCTTTTTTATAAAAGTCACTTCCACCTTCTAAAGAAAAGGTATCGGCATCCAAGCCTAAAATAAGATAAGTATAAAAGGATACTACTCCTACCAAATTGGATTCTATGTTGTTTTCATTGAAAACCAAAGGTTGAAACTCAATGTAGTTAAAGCTCAATTGATTGTCCTTATAATTAAAAATTGGACTTGTATAGGAAGTATTAAAAACCGGTCTTGAAGATTGGATCTGAATATTCCCCTTAAACCTATTGGATTCATACTCGGTAATAGTAATAAACATTTGGGCATTCACGCGTTCATTTTCCTTGTAAACCCTATTGGACCATCTATTTTTATTGACAAAATCGTTCAAGGAACGCTCCAATGTCTTAAATATTTGCTGATTGGTCTGCCCAACCTGATCCGAATTTATGGTAACAACACAATTTAATTCCTGGGCCCCTACCGAGAAGGAAGCTATAAAACAAATTATGACAAAAAGTAGATTACGCATGGATCCTATTGGTGATTTCATTTAAAATATCCGAGGCTACCTCTGCCTTGGTTTTTAACTCAAACGTTTTAATATCCAAATTCTTATCTATAAACGATACTTTATTGGTGAGCTTGCCAAAACCAGCCCCTTTATCGTTCAGGGAATTTAACACAATGGCGTCCAAATTTTTCCTTTTTAATTTTCCAATGGCATTTTCAACTTCATTTTCCGTTTCCAGGGCAAATCCCACCAAAAACTGCTCCTTCTTCATTTCCCCCAAGGAATATAGGATATCCTTGTTTTTCACCAAGGTAATACTAAACTCTTCAGAAGATTTCTTTATTTTCTGTTCAGCCACAGTTTTTGGTTTGTAATCCGCTACTGCTGCAGCACAAATAACCACGTCCATGTCCTTGTACAGGGCAATGGTTTCTGTATACATTTCATCCGCTGAAGTTACTTTAATAAGGTGAATATTCGAATGCTGAACCGTTAGATGCGAAGGCCCTGAAACCAAATATACCATAGCCCCAAGTTTAGCCGCATTTCTTGCCAATTCGTACCCCATTAATCCTGTAGAGTGATTCCCTATAAACCTTACCGGGTCAATGGCCTCATAGGTGGGCCCGGCCGTAATCAATATTTTTTTACCGCTCAACGGCAGTCCCTTCCTAAGGTGATCATTCAAAAAATCGACAATATCCTCAGGTTCGGCCATACGGCCCTCTCCTATCAATCCACTGGCCAACTCGCCCGAAGTAGCCGGAATCATTGTATTCCCAAAGGATAAGAGCTTTTTAAAAGTTGCTTTAGTAGAAGGATGTCCAAACATATCCAGATCCATTGCAGGAGCAAAATAAACTGGACATTTAGCAGATAGGTAGGCTGCCATCAATAAATTATCGCAAGTCCCATTCGCCATTTTCGACAGGGTATTGGCCGTGGCGGGCGCAATTAGAACAATGTCCGCCCAAAGTCCCAATTCTACATGGTTGTTCCATGAAACGCTTCCGTTTTCCTCATCTATAAATGAAGAAAGCACCGCATTCTTAGAAAGGGTAGCTAAGGTTAAGGGGGTAACAAAAGAGCTGGCGCTATCCGTTAAAATAACTTTAACGTTAGCGCCAGCTTTTATAAGTAAACGAACCAAAAAGGTAGTTTTATAAGCAGCTATACCCCCAGAAATGCCTAAAAGTATATTCTTACCGCTCAACATCCTTTAAGCGTCTTTCTCTGTATTCCTGTGATAAATTTTATCATCTAACCATTCCTTTACCGCCAATGCGTGAGGTTTAGGCAATTTTTCGTAGAATTTAGAAACCTCGATCTGTTCTTTGTTTTCAAAAACCTCCTCCAAACTATCACTATAGGTTGCAAACTCCTCTAACTTCTCCAAAAGCTCTTTTTTAATTTCAGAATTTATCTGAACAGCTCTTTTGGCAGTTATAGAAATAGCCTCGTAGATATTCCCAGTCTTGGCATCAAAATCATTTTTATTGATAGTTACCGTGGAAACAGGAGCTTTCGAATTTTTTAAATCGTTCATATTCATATCAAAAAGGTATTTTTATTTGGAATAAACTTCTAATTCTTTTTCAACTTTTTCCAAAGTCTTGTTGGCATCCTTAAGATACTTGGACTCAGGAAAATATTTCGTAAAAGCCAAATATGCGGCTTTAGCATCGTTCAAACGTTCTTTTTTAAGAAAATCGTAACTATTCAGCGCCAAATGCGTAGTCGCATCAAACTTATAATAAAGGGCATCTTCTCTATAAACAGAGCCAGGATTATCAGACACAAAGTTATCAAAAGCGGTAACTGCTGGAGTTAAAAAAGTGTAATCAAATTCTCCGATGGTATTGAATTGCTTTGCAATCTCATAAGATTTACGTTCCTTCTTTGTCGTCAATTCCTTTGCCATAATATTGGCCTCTACCAAATATTCCGACTCTGGGTATGCATTAATGAAGTTTTGCAATTTTATTAAGGCCTTGTCCGTATCTGTTTGATCCAAAGAATATTTAGGCGATAGCTTATAGTAACTTTTTGCACCGTAAAATCCTGCTTCAGCAGCCTTATCACTTTTAGCGTACGACTTTAGAAACCTTTCAAATTGATAACCCGCCATGTTATAGTCCTTGGTCTGATAATAAGAATCAGCAAGAAAGAACATAACACGCTCACCTTGTGGCTTACCTATATACTTGGGCGCAATCTGCTCCAATAAACGGTTTGCCCTTTTAAAATCACCGGCATCATAAAATTTTTCGGCCAAATCATACTTGGCCTTAACATCTTCATTTTTAAGCACCTTTTGGTACTCGCTACAAGAGCTAAGAATGGTAACCAATAATAAAAAGGAAAATATACGCTTCATTTTTAAAAACATTTTGCAAAATTAAGGATTCTAAACGGATATAAAAAACATTTTTCACTTGCTAAAATAGCCTGCCTATTTACCAACGGCAACATTTTTATGCAAGTTTTAACTTTGTGGGCAAAGAATCTTAAAGTAAGTCGGCCGAATATTGCTATGCAACCGTCTTAAGCAAGGTGTTTAAAAAAATTTTAATGGTCTTTTTTAGAGTTGTGGTAGCCTCAACCAACGGCAACCTGACTACAGCAGTACACAAACCAACAGTTTCCATAAGTGCTTTTATGCCTGCAGGATTTCCTTCTTTGAAAATTAAATCCATACCATCCTGTAGAGCATAATGTAAGGTAAAGGCTTCCTTGACCTTCCCTGCCAGTCCAAGGCGTATCATTTGGGAGAATTCTGTTGGCACACCTTGTCCAATCACGGATATAACTCCGGAACCACCGGCCAACACTGTGGACAGAGCCGTAAAATCATCTCCAGAAATCACCATAAAATCAGCAGGTTTGTCCTTTATGGTACGCATTATTTGCACCATATCACCACAAGCCTCTTTTATCCCAATAATATTATTGAAATCATTGGCCAATCTCAAAACCGTTTCAGGCAACATATTACTCCCTGTCCTTCCGGGCACATTGTACAATATTATTGGCTTGGGCGATACCAAGGAAATAGCTTTAAAATGTTGATAAATACCCTCTTGGGTTGGTCTATTATAATAAGGCGAGACCGATAAAATTGCCACAAAATCGCTTAGATCGGTTTCCTGAACCTCTTCCACCACGGCGGCAGTATTATTACCTCCAACACCTAAAACCAACGGAAGCCTTCCTGCGTTGGCCATAACAATGGTTTGTATAACCTGTTGTTTTTCTTTTTTCGATAATACAACAGATTCACCAGTAGTCCCTAGAACAACTAAGTAATCTATTCCACCATCCACGCAATAGTTTACGATTTCCGTCAATGCCATCGTATCTATAGAAAAATCTTCCTTAAAAGGAGTGACCAAGGCAACACCTGTACCAACTAACTGTTCCATTATTTAATCTCATTTAAAACCCTTAAGTATTTCCGTAACTCCTTTTTGAATGTTTGGAAATCCTTAATGGGGGTATTCAATATCAAATCATTTAAATTTTTATCTACATTACCAAAGCCTACCTTTAACCTTGCTTTGGTCTTTAACGTCATTAATTGTAATAATAATTTTTCATCTGTATAATAATTTACCAATAAATCATATTCCCTGTTTAAAAATTCCAAGGCATAGCTGTTTTCAATATTTGCTTTCCATCCCAAATCCTTATCGGAAAAAACCGGTGTGGAATATGGAGAGTTTTTATCGTAAAATTTCTTGTAACCAATTATTTTTACCGAATTGGGCCTTAAAGAAAATTCATCCACGAACTCATAAAAGGCATTCGTATTTTCAAATGCGTCCAAATCCACAATACAACCTACAGAACTTATACCTTTTTCCCGATTTACCAGCTGTGATGGCGCATTCAATCCCCGCTGTAAAAACCTATTACCGACCCTAAATTTAATTTTTTCCTTAAGCGCTTTTAAAAACATGTATTTTTACATTATCAAGAATGTAAATGTAAATATTATCAACGCAATATTTACACGAAGGTAAGAAGTATATGGATTTAAAAAACAAACATTTTGTTATAATTGTAACATGTGTGATCTTCCTGGCCTGTAATGATACGGTTCCCAAACTAAGAAACATAGAAGGACAAAGGATTCAGGTCAATTACGCCGCTACTCCAAAAGATTCTATTGAAAACATTATTTCCCCCTATCATAACAGGATCAACCAGGTATTGGATAGCATCCTAGCCTTTGCCCCAAGGGCCATATCCAAAACGGACGGCACACTGAATACTCCGGCGGGCAATTTAATGGCAGATATAGTTATGCATGAAGTAGACCCTGTTTTTACCACAAGGACTGGTAATAAAATAGATCTTGTACTGCTTAATTTTGGAAGTATACGATCTGTAATTTCAGCAGGTAACATTACAGAACGTACTGCTTATGAAGTAATGCCATTTGAAAATTCGGTGGTTATAGCCGAATTGGATGGCAAAGCAATTAGGGCTATGGTATCGTTCCTTATAAAGTCTACCGTTGCCCACCCTATTGCAGGGATTCAAATAATCACTGATAAAAATAAAAGTTTACAAGCGGTTAACATTCAAGGCGAACCTTTTGACGAGAATAGGACCTATTTTGTTGCTACATCGGATTATTTGGTAACAGGTGGCGATAGTATGGATTTTCTAAAAGATTATATCTCCTTGACCGATTCGGATTACTTGATTAGAAACACCATGATCGATTATTTTAAGAAAATGGACACTATTAACGCGTATGAAGATAACCGATTTATAAAAATTGATTAATGATGGATCGTAGAAAATTTATATCACAAACAACTGCCTCCTCTACATTTATTGGCTTAGGCGGCCTAAGTCTGAATTCTTGCCATAATTCTTCCAGCAAACATATTACCATCTTACACACGAACGATGTCCATAGCCACATAGACCCTTTTCCAAAAACCCATTCAACCTATCCCAACTTGGGCGGCCTGGCAAGAAGGGCTACTTTGGTCGACGAAATAAGAAAGGAAAATCCAAATACACTTTTGTTCGATGCCGGCGATATTTTTCAGGGTACACCCTACTTCAATTTTTATGGGGGCGAATTAGAATTTAAACTAATGAGCCTTTTAAAATATGACGCCGCTACCATTGGTAATCACGATTTTGACAATGGCATCCAAGGACTTTATTCACAACTTCCCCACGCTAGTTTCGATTTTCTATCCGCCAATTATGATTTTACCAATACCCTAATGGAAGGGCATGTAAAGCCCTATAAGACTTATCTTGTAGATGGTGTGAAAATTGGAGTTTTTGGATTGGGAATAGAACTTGTCGGTTTAGTGACTAAAAAGTTATATCAAGAAACCGTATACCTAGACCCTATAGAAATAGCCCAAGAAATAAGCCTTACATTAAAGGAAGAAGAGCAGTGTGATTTAATTATTTGCCTTTCCCATTTAGGATATCAATATCAAAATCCACAAAAACCGGACGACCTAAAATTGGCGGCCAGCACAGAGAATATTGATCTAATTATTGGCGGCCATACGCATACATTTTTAGATCGGCCAACAATAACAAACAATAGAAAGGACCAACAAATGTTGGTTAACCAAGTAGGTTGCTTTGGTGTTAATTTAGGCCGTATCGACTTTTATTTTGACGACGGAAAGCAAAATGTTTCCGAAGGAGTTTCTATCAAGGTATAAACACATATTTATGATTCAGGAAAAAAGCAGATCTATAGTCTCTAAAAAAATCATTAAAATACAGGGAGACGACTTTGAGGAATATACAGATGCCATTGCAGTTGAAGAACCCTTGGAAATTAGTATCAGTGTTTTAATTAAGGTTTCACCTATTACCAATAAAAATATTTCCATCACGATGAGGACCCCCGGCCATGATCGAGATCTTGCCTTAGGATTTCTTTTTACTGAGGGAATTATTAAAGCGCCCCATCAAATTACAGAGGTTATTATTAATCAAAATAGTGTTAATGTCCAACTAAATAATTCGGAAGAAGTAGATCTCAGCAAACTAGAAAGACATTTTTACACCAGCAGTAGCTGTGGTGTTTGCGGCAAAACCAGTATTGATGCTATAAAAACAGTATGTCGCCTCCCCCCTTCCCCATCGGATTTTAGAATTGAAAAAAATCTCATCAAAACCTTTCCCGGGATACTACAGCAGCAACAGAATATTTTTAATTACACCGGAGGAATACATGCAGCTGCCCTATTCAATACTCAAGGCCAACTAATTAATGTACGGGAAGACGTAGGTAGACATAATGCCTTGGATAAACTCATTGGACATAGTCTTCAACAAGGACAATTACCCTTAAACCAGTATTTATTATTTCTAAGCGGTCGTGCCAGCTTCGAGTTGATTCAAAAGGCGGCCATGGCCGGAATTCACTTTATTATGGCGGTAGGAGCGCCATCTAGCTTGGCTATAGAAATGGCAGTGGAACACGATATTACCTTAATAGGCTTTTTAAATAAAACCCGTTACAATATCTACACTGGAGCAAATCGAATTAAAATATAGAAACTAAACTTTGAGGCTGATCGTGTAATCCATAACTTTATATACTCAGATATAAAATTTGGTTTGAATGAAGATAAGGATACAAGGTAATTCTATTCGCTACAGGCTCACCCGTTCCGAAGTTAGCGTGCTACAGGAAAAAGGCTTCTTTGAGGAGCACACAAGATTTAACGGATTAAACTTTGGTTATTGTGTAATGGCCAAGGAGGGTATCACCGGCCTGCAAGCGGAATTCCAAAAAAACACTATAACCCTATTTCTACCCAAAGTTGAAAGTAAGAAATGGGCAGATAGCAATCTTGTAGGATATGCGAATGATATGATCATGGACAATGGACATACATTACACCTACTTTTGGAAAAAGATTTTGTTTGTTTGGATGAACGCATTGAAGACCAAACGGACAATTACCCTAACCCCGCGGCAACAAGCAAAAAATAATGGCGAAAAACCCTGAAAAATTAGGCCCAAGCCCAACGTCCCCAGCCAAATTAACCGGTCTAAAAACCACAGAACCTAAAAAAGTGGCTGCAGGGATTCCTGCAGTTATTTCTTCAGCCAAACATATTTTTGGCGAAATGGGACTGGGAAGGGGATTAAAAGCGCTTGCCAACCTCAACCAAAAAGGTGGAATCGACTGTCCTGGCTGCGCTTGGCCAGACCCAGATGATGAGCGAAGCACTATAGCGGAATATTGTGAAAATGGTGCCAAGGCCATTGCCGAGGAAGCCACCACCAAAAAATTGGATGCCAATTTTTTTAAAAAAAATAGTGTCTCACAATTATCTATGCTTTCCGACTACGAAATAGGCAAAAAAGGGAGGCTCGCACAACCTATGTACCTACCTAAAGGATCCGACTTTTATCAAGAAATAACATGGGAAGGCGCTTTTCATAAAATAGCAGAGCATCTCAATGCTTTAAATAACCCTGATGAGGCTATATTTTACACCTCGGGCAGAACCAGTAACGAGGCCGCCTTTCTTTATCAACTTTTTGTAAGGGAGTATGGCACCAATAATATGCCGGATTGCAGTAATATGTGTCATGAGAGCAGTGGTGTGGCTCTAACAGATACCCTTGGAATAGGCAAAGGGTCTGTAAAACTAGAAGATTTCTACAATACGGAGGTCATCCTGATATTGGGCCAGAATCCTGGCACCAATCATCCAAGAATGCTAAGTGCCCTAAAAAAGGCCAAAGATAATGGTGCCACAATTATTTCAATAAACCCCATTATTGAGACAGGCCTTTTAAATTTCAGCAACCCGCAAGAATTGAAGGGGGCCTTGGGGATAAAGTCCAAAATAACCGATCTATATCTGCAAGTAAAGATAAATGGGGATATGGCACTCCTTCAAGCCATGGTAAAACTTATGTTGGCAAATGAAGATCAGCTTCCATGTAGTGTTTTTGATCTTTCCTTTATAGAAGAAAAAACACTAGGATTTAAAGATTACCTAGCCCATATAAGAACACTAGATTTAAATGTGCTTGTAGCCGAATGTGGAATACCACTCGAAAAGATACAAACTGTTGCCAACATCTTGGGCAGAAAAAATAAAATTATTGCTTGCTGGGCCATGGGACTTACCCAGCACAAGAATTCCGTAAATACTATAAAAGAAATTGTCAATCTTTTACTTTTAAAGGGAAGCATCGGAAAACCCGGTGCCGGCACCTGCCCTGTTCGTGGCCACAGCAATGTACAGGGAGACCGAACCATGGGGATCTACGAACAGCCTCCAAAATCATTATTGGACAACTTGGAAAAAGTATTTGGATTCAATCCACCTCGCAAACATGGGTTTGATACTGTAGATAGTATTAAAGCCATGCATTCGGGAAAAGCAAGGGTCTTTTTTGCCATGGGAGGTAATTTTCTATCGGCCACCCCGGATACGTCATATACGGCAAAAGCGCTTCAAAAATGTGATCTTACCGTTCAGGTATCCACCAAACTCAACCGTAGCCACCTTATCCATGGCAAGGAAGCGATCATCCTGCCCTGTTTGGGAAGGACCGACAAAGATCTTATTAAGGGGGAATTACAATTTGTAAGTGTTGAAAATTCCATGGGAGTTGTTCATAGCTCTAAAGGAAGCCTTAAGCCCATATCCTCCCAATTGCTGAGCGAGCCTTCCATTGTTTGTGATTTGGCCATGGCCACCCTGGAAAATTCAAAAGTGGATTGGGAAAAATACCTGCAGCATTATGACCACATCAGGGACAGTATTGAAGCTTGTATTCCAGGATTTAACAACTATAACCAAAGAGTAA
>Ga0105055_10006224_pt1 | contig 16475 bp, 15 predicted proteins | sample BON03_FD_78090 | JGI IMG/M metagenome (GOLD analysis project Ga0105055, IMG submission 78090) | Freshwater microbial communities from Lake Bonney liftoff mats and glacier meltwater in Antarctica - BON-03 | ecosystem: Environmental > Aquatic > Freshwater > Ice > Glacier meltwater | place: Lake...
AAAGCCATCAAATGCTAATTTCTTAATAAACAAGAGTATCTTGTTGAAAGAAAAGAGCCTGATGGCAATCCGTGAGGTAATCAGAAGCAAGAACATTATGTGGAATCACTGAATTCGCATTATTTTTTTTAAAAACGTATTTCCTTTTTTATGAATGGCCAAGCTCTCAACATGGGCCATCTATTTCCCAGTAAGTAACGAAATGGAATACCACTTCAACGATGAATTTCAAAATATTTTATGAATACGATTGAACTAGAGTCTTGCAACTTTCATATCGTATGCAACGATTTTAGTCTTGAGTTCGTTGGATGATTTTACCTTCTCAAAGTCGAAAGTGATGCTGCATTTCTCTGCCAAAGTATCTCGTATATCTAGACCTAATCCTGGACACGATGCAGGAGTGAAGAAGCCACCTTCTTGAGATTCGCTTCTCGCCAGTGCAATTACACACTCTCCAAGCATCATACTAGTTGACTTATACCCGACATCACCGTTAGAAATTTTAATAGTTGTCAGGTAGTTGTCGCCACCCGACTTGGAATGCATGTAACTGATTGCATAGCCCTTGTCTCGAGCCTTTCTTGACGGTCCGGTCCCTGCATCGGGTAGAACATACTTGGTAATCAACCATCGCACTGGAGGTATCAGCACCAGAGCCACTGTGAGCGATATTCCTATGCTCACCAATAGTCCCTTAATAAAACTACTGAGTAGTAGCACTTCCTCGTACTGGAAGGATGTGCCGTATGCATTCTGGTACCAACTCCTTCGAACAACTCTTTCATTAGCTGATGACATAACCCAAGGAGCCATGTAGCCTCCACTCACTTTGTCCGACGAAAACCATTTTCGATCGCCTGTATCCTTGCCTTTCGTGCCTTCGGGACATAGCGCGTATGGGTTACCCATCGTCTTGATTAGCTGCGACTTCTCCTCGTTTTCAAACAAGTTCATCATGGTGTGTAAAGTACCTCCTGATGCGTCACCGTTCATGGGTCCGATATAATGAGTGACTTTACCAATTTTAGCATCGTTTCCCTTGTCAGCTTTAATGCCATTCACAGTCACCAATGCACCAATATCAGATGGCAAGCTATCGTAGCCACAGGAAGGTACAAGACGCACACCGTTCGCTTTGGCTTTGTCCTCTAAGGTGTCTATCAACCTTTTGATCCATGTTGTCTCACCAGTGCTGTCACAGTAGTTCGTTCCCTCAGCAATGCATGCTTCTACTAGCGGCGTACCGTAGTTCACGAATGGTCCCACTGTCGATACTACTGCTGTAGTTTGGGCACACATTTGATGCAGCGCGTCGACATCAAAAGAGTCAGCAAGGATGATCGGAAGACTTTCATCATCGGGAGTAATAAACTCTGACATACGGGATCTCACTTTCTCCAGCTTCTTTCTGGATCGCTGGTAGCTGGGGTTAGATAAGCTGTTGGCTATAAAAACAGGTGCATGATATACTTACTCCCGCGATTGCCCAACGTAGGTTTTTACCATTTGCACCATATGTTTTGGCAAGGTACTCAACAACCAACTCGCCGGTGAACCCAGTCGCACCAAAAACAATTACTTCATACACTCTTGACATTCCGATTTGGATTTCAAGTGTCCGAAAGTTTTAATCTTCTTTGTTCGTTCATCAGAACACGAATCATTAGGGTTGTAAAAAAAAATGAAATTCAAGTCAAGTTGGAGTATCTGGATTCAAACTGAATTAGTCGTGAATAATAGTGTCCTTTTGAACAACAACCACATTCTGAGGTTTAATGAAATACGAATTCAAATTTTTGAGCAATATATCTTGATGCTTCTTTTTGATTACCGTAAAATTAAATGATTTATTTCAATTGTGTACGAAGTTTTTGAATTTCCTTTCTCAATATCGCAATTTCCTGTGTTTCAAATCCTTTGGTAACTGAATTCTTAACTATCTTGCATCTGTTGGCAAAGTTAAGCGATGCAATAGTTTCCTGTACATTGAAATCGACTGGAGAAACATTAACGAACATGAGAGTCTTCGCGTTTCCTCCCAGTGAATCACTCATCAGCAACGTGAGAGGATTGTTTCTATATGGTACGTGCTTTTGTCCTGTCGACAATGCACTAATGACATCTCCCAATGAAGACAGGGCTTTGTTGATGGATTTGGCTTCATCGAATGTTTGGCCTTCAGCGTGAGACTTGTACACCCTCTCAGAACCTGCCAAATCTGCGAAAGTGAGTTTGCCACAAGTGATCTCACCAGAATTTTTATCTTCCGCGCGAACTATCATGGATACTACCAAGTGACTCCTACTACTCTCGTCGTTCATGCTAGTTTGGGCAGTTTTACGGCGTTTGATACCACCTGAAATAACCTCATTCAACTGTTTTGCAGTATCCACATGTACCACAGTGATGTTTTCAATGTACACTACTCCTAACGCATCTTTCTTGACCGCAAGCTGCAACTTTTCCAAAGAGGTAGAGGTGGAATTGGTGGATAAAAGATCTACTAAACTATCGAGATGCAATTCACACATATATAGCTCCACCGAAAAGTTTAGTTGTTTCTTGTTTTGATCAATGCACAGAAATAACTCATCGACAGACCTTGGAAGTAAACCTGGATGTGACTGATTGCCAAGCAGCGTATATGTTTTCCCAGAACCGGTTTGACCGTACGCAAATATACATACGTTGAAACCATCGACTACACTTGTAATAAGTCTGGAAGTCTCTGCAAAGACTTCTGCCTGGCTTTTAGACTGACCAAATACTTGATCGAAGCTCCAATGCTTGCTTTCTGATTTGCCGCCTCGCTTGTCTTCTTTGTTATATGACGCTTTGATATTGTCACCTAAAACTTCCAACACATTCATAAAATTGTTTTCAACCTCTTGGGAAGTGAGGGGTCTTAAACGAGCATAAATTCTTATTGAACCTTTCAAATCTTCCACTTCATTAAAATATTTCTTCTTCTCTTGAAGTTCTTTGGAGAGGTTGCGGTGCAATTCTTCCATCATTGCAGTTTTGTTTGCCAATTCAATTGTGTATTTGCTTTTATCTTCTTCCGCTTGAGCAAGTAATCGTAGTCTTTCTATTTCCCTCTCTTTTTCGGGTTGCTTTTTCAAAAGTTCAAGCGATGAGTCTCGCTCAGCTTCAATTTCTGCTCGCATTTGCTTCGTTGTTTCACTCAACTTGGCCTCCATCTGCTCCTCAAGCACAGCTAATTTTTTTTCGTAGTTTTCAGCTTGATTTGATAATAATGAATCTTCCACGTTTGCGTTTCTATCAAAATGGCCTGGGGATCCTTGTGTCTGCATGTCTATCTCTATTGGTTTTTCCCAAGAACTTTCCCCAGTTCTGGCGTTAAAGTAATATGTTTTATCAGTTTTATTGTCCTTGATTTGATGCCATGAGGTGTCTGCCAATCTGCTGCTCACCATAGATTTCCTCTGTGGAGATACTCGCCCATCTGTGCAAGTAAAAAGATAATCTGCCAATTCTACATGGCCTGCAGCTCGTGCGTATGCCTCCGGTAAGAACCCATTCCTGCAACGTAAATAAGCAAATGCTCCATAAGAAAGCAACAGGGAACAAACACCTTTGCGATTACCACTTGCAGCATAATGTAACGGCAAACAATTCTGTTTTATCTCTGCAGTGTTTGGGGAAGCACCAGATTCAAGCAGTAGCTTCACGACAGGTTCAGTGTCGCCAGGTATGGTACACGCATAATGCAAGGAACAAAACCCGGAATTGTTCTGGTGGTCAGGGTCACTGCCGCTTCTAAGCAGCAAACTAACAATGTACGTATGGTTTTTCATTACTGCAACTATCAGCAAAGTGTTACCAAATTCATCGGCAATTTCGCATAGGGTTCTTATATCTGTTTCAAGCACTTGATATAAGCACACTTCAATGTCTGAGTAACTGATTTGATCACATTGTAACTTGTTGAGGCATTTGCGGAACACTTGAGTAAGATCTGGTCGGCATTCATGCGACCTAGCACTGTCGATTTCCGGGTTTCCCATAGCGCTTCCACTTTCCTTCCCTTCGTGCAAACTAGGTAGACCCCCGCCATTGACGCTGCTGCCGGCACCCATCTAATTAATGATACTCGTTCAATACCGTAAACCGTTACAGAAGTGTGGGGGGACCGTACCGAACAAGGTGTTGAAGCGAGGACGTCTAACACGAGTTTCAAAATTCAAAACGGATTTAAAAATTATATAACCTGTGTTAGTTCTATCTCATTTGACGGTCTTTGCATTTCAATCTCATCGTTATTTATACCCTGATCTACCTCTATTTCTATGCTACTATCAATAGGTATAATGGAATCTGAATCTGGTTCGGCCTCCACTATTTGTAACTCAATGTCTTCCTCGTCATCTGTTGCAGATATATAATCGTATGATTTTGAATTATGTTCGTACTCTGGATCTTCTGCATGGGCTACTTTTGCATCTTCAATTAAATCTTCTTTGAAGCTGTCATCAATTACACTTTCCTGTTCTGATTGCAAGATATTTCGTCGTGAACCGTTAACAATAAAAGAAGTGCCAGGGGTACGAGAGAGCGGAGATCCAGGTTGGAGAATTTCTGGTTCCGGTTTCGAAAATCGTTTTGCTGTCGCAAGTTTGACGAACTTGGCGAACTGCGTTTCGAGTGAGTTAGTCCACACTGCAGAGAAGCAATACAAAGACAATAGATAAGGAAGAAGAAACGGAGCCGAGAGTTTATGATCTAACTCTGAGGTTGTGACGAAAAAATCGTTCCCACATTGAGTTTGTTGGAACTTTTCAAACATGAAGAAGAAAAAGAATTGGAAACAGTATATGGGAAACGACCAATTACCTAACTCGATCAAGACAGGTGATTCCAAAGCGCAAGAAACAGAGAAATGCCTTACTTTTCCAGAATTAATGGAGAACCCTAAAAGAATAAGAGCCAACAAAGGAGAAAGGCCAGATATGAAAAAGGACTCAGAGTCTATGCGTTGCACAGGCAGATGGCCATTCAAATTGACTAAAGATACAAGAAGAGCGAACAATAAACACGCAGCATCCGGTATATACGTCCAACTCCAGTGCTTATTGACCTTTGGATCCTCCACAAGCTCGGCGCAAACCATTGCCATGGCGAATTCGGCTAAACGAAATGGAGGGAACTTGTAAAGCAGTTCAAACTGAGCGTTCGACATAGTGCCATATTGAACGGAATATATTATTATGCAAGGAGTCATTGCAACAATATAGAGACCTACACACAACAGGAGTTTCTTCTTTAAACTGTGTCTAGTTCGTTTTCCAAATTTGCGCAAAGAGCGATTAAGTACTGGATAGAGCAACCACAATGGCAACAAAGTCGAGATGGTCCAACCACCAGGATTGGGTTGTATAGGATTGGCTCTTGAAAACTGGTCTTGCATTTGCGGGACTTCGAGCCATGATTGTAGAAGAAAGAAAGCTGCAGCAACCTGAAGCGCATAATTGTCAGCTGTAGTGCCAACATGGTTAGTGAAGAGTGGATCAAGCATACCGCAAATAACCGATACATAATACGTAAACAAAACTCTTGCCAGTCTTCGAATGTAGAATTCTAAACACTGGTTCATCGTTCCGAAAGCCTTCGACTGGTAGGCATAGTGGGTTACAAATCCAGACAGCAAAATATACATGCACACCGGAATAAAACCACGCCCAAGAACGAGCAGGAACACATCGCTATTGCATATTTCAGCGGTCATTTGAAAGTGACCCAGAACGATCCACAGCGTAGCCAGTGTTCGCAACCCAGACAGCGCCTTCAGGTTGCGTCTCTTGGGCTTTCGAATTGAGACGAAGGCCTCTTTAAATTTATTGGGCAAGTGATACGTTCGTTCTCCTACCTTGACGGAATCATGACGAAGTAGACCAGCTTCGCTCATCGGTACTTAGTGATCGTCAAATGTAACGACATATACCAAAGTATCCTTCCTAATGAAATTACTAACAATGTTGGACTGGTCTCTAGGAGTGAGACTATTACTGTTTTATTTAGAAGGAACCTTATGGAGTGAACTACATTTTTTATTATGGACAAGTATCCCAATCAACGATTAGAATCTCGAGATTTAAATTGCTGTTGTTTATAAATATAAAATATGAACATTTCATGTTTCACACTTATTATTCAATAGTTTGGGGAAAACGAAATCCGGAGAGAATTCTTTCCACGTATAGACATGTATATTGAGTGGAGGCTCTTGGAAGCTGCAGATTGAATATTCGGATTGGGAAATGATGACTACACTTGCATCATTCGGTCGAGTAGCTCCGCCACTAGAGCATTCTTTATCTGGTCTCTTTGGGATTTTCTGGGATTTTCATCAAGTAAAACCTCATCATGTTCCTTTTCGTCTAGGTTGGTTTCGGGCCTTGTTGGTAAAGCCACTCCACAAACACAAAGGTTGATAAAATGATACTGCCACTCTTTTGTTGAAGCTGGGGTTGTCATAGCATATGAAACGCCATCCCGAACCACCTGCAACTCGTCGGTAGGTAATGTTTCATCGTTCTCATCGAACAACTGAAGCTCCAAATTTGCTAAGCGCTGGGCCAAATCCTCTTCAGACTTGTGGTTCAATCGCTGAAGCTGGGTTTCAAAATCATCTTCTCCGCTTTCTGAAGAACCACTTAGAGACTCATCGCCTACCTTGAATGATGCCCACATGTATCAAGGATGTATCAACGGGATGTATTACAGATTGTTTGAAAATTGAAATGCTTGTTGCATTTCGAGCATTAGATGAAGAGGACTGTGAACATTTGGACCGAATGGACGTTGAAATGAGTGCCATACTGCAACATGACGAACGCATTTTGGATCCTTACGGATTTCATTTCTTCAAAGCTCGACTGTCAAGAGGGAGATCGAGTTACCTCAATTGGTTTGGAGTTGCTGCTTTTGATTCTGGTGAAGATTATGGATTCGCAGTCTCGTCCATTCAAAGTGCGCCAATTAAACGTATTACCGATAAAAAGAGGAAGCGATATGCTAGAATTAAGTATGTTGAGCTATTCTGGATAAATGTGATGAAGGAAAACAGACGGAAAGGAGTTGGAGCTGCTCTTATTAATCGTGTTTGTGAAGAAGCCAAAGTGGTAGATAGCTCATGCAGTGAAGTTCGATTGCATGTACTGACCACCAATGAAGATGCGATTCTGTTTTATAACAAAATAGGTTTCCATACGATGTCCATTAAAAAGAACTACCCAACGAAGCCGTACAGCTGCATCAGAATGAGGAGATCATTTGATTTGTAAAATATTTATTGTTTTCGAAGTTCAATATACTAAAGGAATTCGAAGCAACTTTTCTATTTCAATTTGATGGTTTTGATTGTTTGCACTTCCTATTTCTAGAGGTTCTTTCTTGGTTTGATTCATTTTTAGACTCTTCTCCTTTAATAAAATCCGATTTTTAAATGATTTGTTTTGGTTTGAATTCAAAAGATCGACGGAGCGAAAAGAGTTCCTAGTTTTGTTTCTCGTACCAGGTATGTATGTATACTTTTACAAAAATCAGAATTGTGAAACAAAAATAATTGTTGGCGAAATTTGTAGTGATGGGTTGTTTCTCCTCGAAGAAAGGGGGGTCAGTGTCTAAGCAACAAAGAGTAAGCGTGTCAGGTACGTTGTGATGAAATACTACCAGCAGTTTAATGAACACTATTTCCCAGTCACTAAGCGAAACACCATTCAAAGAGAAGTGAGCACCATCAACGAAGTAATGATCCAAATCAACCCACCAGGAAAGAATATACGTAAAGTAAGTTGTTGATTGAGCTGAAATAAAGATGCAGTTAACGAAACTCCATCCAGTACTATGATGGCCTGGAACCTTCAATGCTGAAGTCACCGCGGGGGTCTAAAGATTCGGACCCTGACAAGGGCAACAAATTAGGAGAAGGCAACTGGGGAAAGGTTTTGCTAGTGACGCGAAAAGACGACGGCAAGAAATTTGCTTGTAAGGTTCTTCGGCTTTCAAATTCTTTGGCTCCCAGAAGATTGCAAGAACTTCGAGATGAGATTAGGCTCCTGTCGAAGGTGGATCACCCGTTCATCGCTAAGCTTTATGAGACTTACGAGGATGAAGGACTCACGTTGTATCTAGTTATGGAGCTTCTTTCTGGAGGCGAATTGTTTACTAGACTAACTGTCAACTCACCCAATAGTCGTTTCACGGAAGCAGATGCACAACGAACTACTCAACAGATGGTATCGTCAATCGCGTACCTTCATTCTAGAGGAATTATTCATCGTGACTTGAAGCTCGAGAATTTTGTATACAGGGAAAAAGACGGAGACGAAGTTGTTTTGATTGATTTTGGTTTGTCAGCCAAGTACAACGAGCAGACACATCAGAACATGAGGGATATCGTGGGTTCATCGTACTACATAGCCCCGGAAGTACTTCGACGTAATCACGGCATCGAGTGTGACATGTGGTCGTTAGGAGTCATTGTTTTCATGCTGCTGTCTGGAAGTCCTCCGTTTAAAGGCGATACAGAAAAGAAGATTATGGAGTGCGCGCTCTCAGGGAAGTTTTCTTTTGCGAAGAAGCCCTGGCCAAGTATCACTGCGGAGGCAAAGGATTTCGTGACGAGATGTCTGGTAAAGGATGTCAAGTTGAGGATGACTGCGAGAGAGGCACTTCAACATCCTTGGCTGCTGATGACGTATTCGGACGAACTCCCAGCATTGGGAGATGATGTAGTTGCAAGTCTACGTGAGTTTTCTAAAATGGCAAAGTTTAAGCGGCTGGCACTTCAGGCAGTTGCATACTCGCTCTCGCATGACGAGATTACAAACTTAGAGCAAGCTTTCCAAGTAGTTGATCGCGACCATGATGGATATATATCGGTGGATGAGCTTCAAGTAGCGCTAGGGAGTAAAGTGCCTATCGTGGAAACTCAGTTTATATTTGATGCAATGGATTTCGATCACACTGGTAAAATACATTTCAACGAATTTATTGCTGGTGCTTTGAATGAAAGCTATTACCACGACGAAACTGTAGTGCAACATGCGTTTGATAGATTGGATTTAGACAATGATGGACTGATCGATGCAGATGAGATTCGGTATTTGCTGGGAACGAACAAGGAGAAGTTTGCAGACCATGACTATGTAGACGATGTGGTTCGGGATATGATGAGTCGATGCGATCAAGATACCGAATCAAAGGGATTAACGCCCAAAGATTTCCTTGCGCTGATGCGATCTATGCACGAAAAGACAATGAACAAAGTGAAATCTGCTGTTGATTTAAATGAATTTGTGGGGATGCTAACACCTGCTGACTCTACTGCCGGTTCGACTGATTCTACGGACGGCGACTCGGTAGATGACGGTAACGTATTGCTGCTGAATTAGCTCTTTTTAAAATAAGATCTGAATTTGAAATATGTTGCTCTTTATTAAAATATAAAAGGGCTTTGTGAATTTGAAAAGGTGTATATTCCAAATAATAATATCAATCCAAGTTTCGAGATCTCCTATTAGTATCTAGATTCACTATTTGGGTTATAGAATCGCGTTTATACATTAAAGTAAATGGTGTATTGATAATACCCTCATTATACTCTTCGATTCCAGGTGCGACTGTCTCGTAAGTTACTTGATTTTCAATTCCAAGATTGTTGGATGATTTGTTTTTTCGTTTTCGAACGTTGGCAGTTAAAACTTGAATTTTCTCTCGACATACATGTATGGCCTTTATTTAAACACAACAAAAATCGATTTTTATAAAGCACTAGTAGTGGAGAAAGCCATCAAATGCTAAATTCTAATTTCTTAATAAACAAGAGTATCTTGTTGAAAGAAAAGAGCCTGATGGCAATCCGAGAGGTAATCAGAAGCAAGAACATTATGTGGAATCACTGAATTCACATTATATTTCTCCTGATGTAATTTAATTTCAATAATAGTAGATACACAAGTGCATAAAAGAGATAAGGTTGTCCCACCATCACTTGAACGTATATCCACCCGATTCATCTCGGGAGTGAATAGTTACTTGTAAAGAATCCGAAGCTTCAAAGTGATTTGAGGTATAATGAGATTTGTCTTTTCGATTTCTCTCTGCCTTCGTATTTCCCTAATATTCTTGTGAGCAAGTGTTTACAGATACTAATTCTCGCAAGAATCAAGGTATTTCAGTATTTGACGGAAACGATGCAGCAACAGCCAACCCCGTATGAATGGATGACAATTGCATCCAGATTATGTATTTGGAGTTGATGTATTTAAAAAAATTTAAATTATCTTCTGTTTGTTCAAAAAAGCCTTGGCAGAGAAATTAAGACTTTTTGTGACTTGTGCGGTGTTGGAATGGAGCGGATGAAATGCCAAATGCAACTTGATGAAAAGAACTTTCCAGGATTCTATAATTTCGTGGATGAAGCTCAAATTGCGCTACACTCTTTCGAAACTATTTCAGTGATTGGGAAGTTATAGTAGCACACGATTTCGGTCCATATACTCCGCTGTGGTTCGAGGATTTACTAGCTTGCGCGATTCCTCAGAACTGCATTTTCCTGTTATGAGTGGTACTTGTTTTCCTGTCAATCTTTTGGTGATGGACCCGTATGGTATATTGCAAAGCTGTATTGCAGAGATTTTTGGTAGGTATGCGATATCATTTGGGGATGCAGAGAGAGGGACGTCAATTTATAAAGTATTTTTAAATGCTTTAGTGGCTACTTCTTGGAATACGTTTGCAGGCGACATATTTGTCAAGTCGAGGGATGCAATTAAATTACATCAGGAGAAATAAAATGTGAATTTAGTGATCCTCGGAGGATTATGTGCATAAACATATTTTCGAAGTTCCACGTCTTTGATACATATGGAGATAAGCAGTATATAAGTATGTGTGCGAATCTGGATAAAGAAGCATCTACTATGGTCGCATGCGTGGAAATGGCTCTGTGGAAGACCCATATGGACAGCAACCTTCTTGGCTTTGTGGATGCAAGGAAGTTGCAAGGAAGTTCTACAAAAGGACTCATCAAGATTGTTGAGGATGATTGACTACCTGGTAAGTGGGTGCGATGAATTCTCCTTCTTAAAATACTACTCCGGGTCTTTTCACCCAAAAATCAGCTTACGCCATAGTCAATAAAACATTTCAAACAAATCTGCAGGATGATGAATTAAGCCATGTGATTCGGCAAGCGGTTTTAAAATTTGTTACGAGTGGAAAGCCTGGTATAGTCGGAAAACACTACCATGATGCTGTTAAACTGGGTTTGTGTGCTGTATCATCGAACTCCAATGTATTGACTCTTGAAGAAGCACTCATTGTGGAAGCAGTATTAGTTCGCTTCTCGGCATGGGATCTAATGCAAGGCATGGGTCCAGAAGCAGGTTTGTTTTAAAACGTTGGTGTTTGCCATTCCTGAAGGGTTTTGTTACATTCCTCCAATCCATGAGTGAAGAGGACGATTCGATATTCGTTCCTCCTAAATTCGCAGATGGTTTTCGGATAGGTAGATCGGCGTATGGAGATATCGTTTTGGATGCCCAGACACCCGAAGAAACAATGAATTGGGTTACCGAAAGTTTGGACAGCGCATTCGAAGGAACTGTGTCACCATTCTGTTTTCCTGATGAAAATGGGACCTGATGCCTTCTTCTTCCTGAGAAAACAAGACAGTTGGAAAGATTTTTGGTTGACGCTGTGCCAATTGAAGTTATCGGTTCTTCGTTCTATCTCGCCTGAGCTTCTATACAAACCCAAGAGAGGCACCAAGAAACCTCTGAATGCACTGAAAGAAGCTGAACAACGAAATTGGGAGGAGATTTATTCGAGACTTTTTAGTAAGACTACGTTTTAAAGCAGTGATCGAGATGTTTTGTATAGTGAATCTTCTTATGCAGAACCCAGCACAGAAGTCTAAAAATTCAAATTTCAGCGCGTTCCCATTAAAGTACTGCACGAAGAAAAAGAACTCGCCTTGAAGAAGGCTCATAAGACGTCAGTTGTGAACTTCTACATGATGTGAGAAGAGACACCACAGTTGACTGGTGGTCTTCGCGCGATTCTGTCAAATATTAAGGCAGCGATCTTACAAATTCATAATTTAAATTCATGTTGAAGGTTCTCTATATTAAGTAGCCCTACTCACAGTCCGCTTATTAAATGGTCTCAACTCCACTAAAAGTCAATTTTTTTTTGAAGGTTGAGTCCAAATAAGTTTTTCAAGCAAAACGTGTACGTGAAATGAATTTAGAATGGGCATGCTGCCGGATATTTTACAGTTAACAATTAGCTGTTGAATTCACATTGATTCTTCCTGATCTTTTTCAAGTGATGATAACCCATCGAGAGTGATATGACTACATATTTGATATCTGATACACTCTCGCTCGATAGAAATTTAGCAATTAAACTAAAGAATTTTCTCTTCATTTCTTCAATAAAACCTCAAGATTGTTGTTACCTTCACTGCCCATGTCCAAACTGGATTCTTCCACCAAGAGAGGCACGCAAGCTCCATATGATTATTGTTCAACGTACCAGGTATATCTATTTTCACTGGTATTCAAAGCTGGTTTGACGGGCAATACATTGTATTGTGCCTCACTGCATTGCCAAGCTTCCCAAAGAGAACCAAGCAACGACTTCATACTACTTGGAGAGCTTTCGGGTGAAACGGATCGTTTTGTATTAGTACACTAATACCTGTAGATACACCATCATCGTATTCTTTGTATGGTTTGACCAAGTAGTAAAATATGCAAGTAGGAAAAGCACCATTCGTGCATCTTTTCATTTGGGCGCTAGTTGGGGGGGCTATCTTCCACATGCTTCGACGAAGAACACGTGGCCCAAGCAGCGACAATGATGAATATTGGAATGAACATCATGCTTTAGTATCCAGCAAAGAATTAACATCTGTTCAACCTTGGCGTTTACGCGCATTCGAAGGAATGAGAAATAGTTTAGGAAGTGAAGGAAGAAACTTGCACACGTCCATATGCCGAAAACCGTTTTTACCGGTTCAAGTAGACAACCCGTTTCGCTCAATGAATCAATTCGGGTTCATGAAGCGATCATACATCTGCCTTCGGTTCGAAAAAGGTCGGTGTCGTGGACAGGCAATGGAAGAGCTATGGAATAGAAGGTATTACAAAAAGTATGATACTTACGAAGGCACTTTCTTAATGACAGATACAACGGCATTGAACAGGTTGAAACGTGATGACAAGTCTCAGTATGATCAGATAATGAGACAAAGTGAAGGCGAGAACTACATCAGTGCACTGGATGGAGGAGATGCAATTAGTGGAAACAAAGCCAAACAGTTGGAAGTGAAACGAAGCTATGCTGAGCGTTTCGGTTGCGATTATAATTCATTGCGTATTCAACCTCCTCAATACACGATGCACAGACCAGATGAATGCCGTCGATTTTGGAAATATGCTGACAGCCACCCAGAAAGTATGTGGATCAAGAAGCCGATTTTAGGACAAGGTGGAGTAGGTATTACACTTCATTCAGACGTTAAGGAGTTTGACCAGTTGAGGACGTGCAAGAAAGCGTCTCAAAAGGAAGATAATAAGTACATCATACAGGATTACATTCAAAAACCGCTTTTAATCCACAGTCGTAAATTTGATATCCGGGTGTATATGTTGATCGCAAGTTCAATGCCATATATAGTGTTTTATCATCCGGGGTATCTCCGAAGGTCCATCATTAAGTACAAAGAGAAAAGCACGGAACAGACTAATTTTTTGACAAACACTCATTACCAGTCTCTCGTCGAGAAATTCGATCTTGCAGATCATATCTGGGGATTCGAAAGGTTCCAAAAGTATTTATCAGATCACAATGTGGCTGGGGCACGATACGTTTCCACTGTTTTGAATTCGGCAATTAAAAAAGGTTTGCTTTTCAACTTTAAAAGTGCAGAAGATGAATTGGTCCGCAGACGAGGCAGTTATCACTTATTCGGATTGGATTTTATGATCGATGATGAACTACGTGTGCATTTTATTGAAGCTAACGGATATCCCGGATTCACCTGGTCAAAAGACTTCCCAACTCGTTCTCTGGTTACTGAAATGTTCGACATGCTGATTGAGTTACACGAGTCTCCAACTGCCTTCGAGGGGATGACCCAAGGCGACATGTATGGAGGGTTTGAATGCATCTATAATGAGCTGGACGACGATTGCAATGAAAAGATGTATGATCCGTGTGTGGATTTCGCCCATTTTAATGCTGTACCTATGAAGCTTATGGCAGAATCTATCAGTAAAATTCATGACACCAGTCGGCGCACGAAATACCAAGCGAACCGAAAGGTGAAAACGGATGCGAAGAGAGCATTACAGATTTGCGTGGATCAAGGAATTGATATTAAAAGCACTGGATGCTCAAAGTTGATGAGGGACGAGAGAAGAAAGAAATTTGAAGTTATCTTTAAGGAGATGCAAGAATGGGATTTAATCAATACTTTTGTAGCTGGCATGTAAATCACATTATCTTTGTTTATATATCAATGTTATTGTCGAGAGCAATAAAACGCAAAATGCTGCACCGTATAGCTTTGAATTGTACAACTTGCCATCGTCAATTTGGTCAGCTTTATGTCGCCAATGTTTCATTTTAAATTGAAATGCACAGCCTCCAATCGCATCGCTCATTGATGGATAACTATGAATAACACTTCCAAGTCCATTTTCACCCAGCCCAATTCCAAATTGCATTGCAACTGTCAATTCCGAAAGCATCTCTCCAGCACACGTTGCCACGATACAACCTCCAAGAATCTTGTCAGTGCCTTTTTCGCATACTATCTTCACGAATCCAAGTTTTGCTCCGTCGACTATGGCTCTATCGTTATGCTCGAAACTTGATTTGTAGATATCCACTTGAACTCCTTGAAGTCTGGCTTCTCTTTCCCCGATGCCCACTCTACCTACTTCCGGATACGTATACAGGACACGTGGAACGAATAACCTGGAGTTCCTCAATTTGCCCTCAAATAATGCGTTTTCGACAGCCATCTGAGCGTGTTTTCCACTCAAATGGGTGAATTTGAGGGTAGAACAAACATCGCCGACTGCGAAGATATCAGGGTTCGAAGTTCTCAAAAAATCGTCCACGAGAACACCAGAGCCAAGTTTGAACTTCACCGCTGCAACTTCCAAGTTCAATTCCTCTACGTTCGCCTGTCGACCTGTAGCGAATAATATTTGGTCGCACCGCTGAATGGATTGCCCGTCCACTCCTTGCTGGATATGAACCTCGACTAACGGATCTTCAAAGCGTAACATGGTCACTGTTGCTTCATAACAAAAGCTGATGTTTGACAACGAGGTCAGTTCCTTCAGTAGTTCCGTTCGCACATCATCATCTTCGTCGGCAAGCAGCGTACTCCGTAATACAAATGTAACATTGGATCCGAGAAGCCTAAACTATGAATTAAAAACCGATTTCTAAATTTCAAAATACTCACGCGAATGCTTGACCGAGTTCACAAGCAATGTTACCACCGCCGACGATAATCAATCTCTCAGGCAAAACGCTTAAATTGAAAATATTAGAACTGGTCAAATACGGTACACTTTCTAAACCTATAATACCATTTGGTACTACCGGCCGGGCGCCAGTAGCAATCACGCATTTCCTGAAGCTCAGTGTCTTCCCTCCTACTTGAAGTGCATGGGGCCCTACAAACTTTGCCTCCCCATGGAATACATCTACACCCAATGCTTGCGCTCCAGCGAACGAATCAGCAGGGGCGATCTCAGCTCTGAGCACTCGCATCCGCCTCATTACTTTGACGAAATCCACATTGGGAAGAGGAACTAGTACACCGAGCTTTTCACGAGCGTTCATTATTTCTCGAATCATCTTGGCGGAGCATAAAAGACTCTTCGAAGGCACGCAGCCAGTATTTAGGCAATCCCCACCTGCCAGATGTTTCTCAACGAGAGCTGAACGATAACCTCTACGCGCGCTCTGCTTGGAACTCACTAGCCCTCCAGCTCCTGCTCCAATGGCGATGAGATCATAGACGAAGTCCTTGTCGGGGGTGGGATCCTTCCAATTGCGTGGAGCTACCAAATCAAGTAGCTGCACATCAACTTCAAATACAACCAAGTGCCAGTTTCAGAGCACTTACCTTTGCATTGTGTAGGTCTAGAGGTGCTACCCCTACTTCATCTGGAGAGCCCCCCACAGGCCCTATGGGTGTCAAAACACATCGCAATTCTTGCCAGCTCATATCCAGACGAAGCCCAGCTAATTATGTACCTTGTAGGTATTATAAATCTTACGTTACGAAAAAGTTGTGTTTAAAAAAATTTTACCTCACGGATTGCCATCAGGCTCTTTTCTTTCAACAAGATACTCTTGTTTATTAAGAAATTAGCATTTGATGGCTTTTATCCACTACTAGTAGTTTTAAAAAA
>Ga0105055_10006238_pt1 | contig 16448 bp, 17 predicted proteins | sample BON03_FD_78090 | JGI IMG/M metagenome (GOLD analysis project Ga0105055, IMG submission 78090) | Freshwater microbial communities from Lake Bonney liftoff mats and glacier meltwater in Antarctica - BON-03 | ecosystem: Environmental > Aquatic > Freshwater > Ice > Glacier meltwater | place: Lake...
GAATTGACTCTGAATACGGCAGGAGCGTGTGGGTCTGTTGTGAGGCTTTGTAGTTGATGTTCCTTTTTATTGTTCTGAGCCCATGCTTTGGCCCAAGAGATGAAGAAACGCTGTGGGACAGTATAGCCCGAGCTGGCAAACTTGTCTGTGTTGTTGCCTATGTTGTTCTCGAGTGCAGCAAATGCAAGTTGGAGTCCCCCTAGGTCGGCAATGTTTTCTCCGCAAGTAAGTTCACCATTAATATGGGTGTCAAGTACATTTGTGCCTTGAGCATTTTGCACCATAATAGCAATGCGCGACTGGTAATTTCGAAGATCAGCTTGTGTCCACCAGTCGACAACATTGCCCATGTAGTCGTATTTGCGGCCTGTATTGTCGAAGCCATGGCTAATTTCGTGACCGATGACTGCTCCAAGGGCTCCATAGTTCATTGCAGGATCGCCATTGTGGTGAAAAAAGGGGGGAGCAAGTATAGCAGCTGGGAAAACGATTTCGTTGAGCGAGGGATTATAGTATGCGTTGATGGTCTGTGGATTCATATACCATCGGTTCCGGTCGGTTGTGCGATTAATGTTTTGCAGCATGTTTGCAAATATGAATGAATTCGAGGAGAGTTTGTTCTCGAAATGTTTTCCAGGAACAATTTTCAACATTGTGTAGTTGATGTACTTATCAGGATAGCCAATTTTGATGTCGATATTTTTTAGCTTTTGGAGGGCATGTGTTTTGGTGTCCTGTGACATCCATTCGAGTTTGGTGAGGCGGTACAGAAGCGCGTTCTTGACACCATGCACAATAGCCAGAACTGACAGTTTGGACTCTTCGGGAAAATGGGCCTTGACAAACTTCTTGCCAATAGCATCTCCAAGCACAAAATCGATGTTGTTAATAGCGAGCTCGTTACGGGGTTTTTGCGTGGGGGTGCCGTTTAGCAGAATTCCGTAAAAACGAAAATGCAGATTTGAGAATGTAGACGGTAGGTCGAATTCCATGAATGAGAGCATGATGTGCCACTTGAAGTAATTTGCGAGCACTTGCGTATCCACTGTTTCCAATAGACATGTGATTTTTTTCACTGCTTCAAGATGACAAACATTGATCTCTCCAATGCTTTCTTCGTTCGTTCCAAAAAGCTTCAGAAGTTTCGAAAAATCAACAGTGCGCTTTTTGTCCTTTGTGATTCTCCTGATTGCACTTTGGAGATGTTGGATGTTCATTTTGTTGTACGTGAGGTATGGGTCTCTCCGATCGATTTTGTTCATATGAGCTTGGGCTATCTTGACCTCGAGGTCGTATACAGACTGAGCAATATCTTGCGAATGCGATTTGTTCGGGTAACTGTATTGCATCTCCATTGCAGTAAACGTGTCGGCTATCAACGATTGGTAAGCCCGGCATATTTTCCCCTTGTCTGGAGTCGTGTAGTAACTGCAATCCGGCAACCCCAACCCGCTTTGAGCGAGCTGAGCTATGGTGAGTTTGCTATTGTGCGAATCGGGGGCATCATACATGATAAGCGGCGAAGAACACTTGTGCGACATTATGAAAGCCAAGCACGTGGTTACATCATTGGTGTCTACAAAATCAAGCAACTTCCTGACCGGACTGATTCCTAGTCTTTCGATTTCGTTTACATCAATTGCAGCCAGCCAGTAATCTCTTATTTGGATCGATTCTGAATCGTCACTCGGTTCGTCACAAATGTTTTGGATTATTTCGCGAATCTTTTCTTGCGTCTGCATTGCCAAGATTGAAAACATATCCCAATGTGCGTGTCCTGCAGGTATTGGGTTTTTTTGTTTCCATTTGCCATTTATGTGGTGATAGAAGTCGTCGCACAGTCGAACTGATTTATCAAAATCGCTAGAGAGATACATCTTGACATTATCTGTGTGATTGAAATTGTCTTATATATAGTTTTATTGGCAAGACAGTGTTATTACACACAAGTGCTGCTGCTTGACGACACAAAATGTCTTCAAACAGCAAGATTCAATCTGATATAATGTTTTCAAACTTATTTGCTTAACAGCATATCTTGTCAATACCAGTCCATTGATAGGTCAGAATATAAAAATAGATTTTTGTCTAAGCTCAATAAGTGCTCGGTGCCGTTGTTTCTGAATCACTCTCAAGCATGGACAAAGAGCCAAGTACAGCGTACAAACGTGCCTTTTGGGTTGGTCCACATATGATTTGGCCTCGTAATGTACTGCTCAACGCGGGAACATGGAGTGCAGAGAAAAAATCTGAATATGATGCGGCGTGGGAAGTACAGAAGCAGGCTATCCTGAAAGGGCTGGCTCTACAGACGGATGAAAGCGTGAGGCTCGAGAAAGAAAAGTATGGACAAGCTGCACCAAACTACGGAGATCTTGCATTTGATGCGTACTTTCCGATTGCTGAACTCTCTGCTAAAATTCAGTATCAAAAAGGCCTTGTGATCGGCCTCGAAAATGGGCGTGATCGCAACGAAGGAATGCTCCAGGAAGCAAAGCAGAACACCAAACACATGGAACTTGAGCTCATCGAGATGCAGGAGGATTTTGCGACAAACTATCCCGAGCACCTAGAACGCAATAACCAACACATTTTTATTGGCCGTGTGCAGAATGACGAAGAGACTGTAGGTCAGAAAAGACAGCTTCAGGAAACTGAACATATACAAGCTGAAAGTGTGGATTTCTGGGAAGAAAGAATGTTGTATATCGGATCTGAAATGCTCATGTGCGCTGAAGGGGTTTAACTGGGAATGTACGGTTTCATATTTGAATTATGAATTTAAGATTTTTCAATAAAAACTACAAGTGCGACATTTTCGGTGTCATTCAAAAACTTTAATTGTTTTTGCTTTATCAACAAATTGTGGAATGCGGGTGACAACGTATTTCATTTTTAACACATTTAAAAAAAAAGAGTCTGGTAGTGAATTATTTTCGGTTTTCCGAATATACATAGATTCACTGATTCATGTTTGGGTATCATAAAGTTTTGAAGTCAAGTCGAGCGTGTCTGTCGATCTTGATTTATTAAAAACTTTTTTTGTATGCTGAGCTGCTTGTGTCATGTGAACTTATCATCATGTACAATAATTTTATTTTTATACTTTATAATTGCGAAAATTCGCAAAATTTTCAAAATATAAAATTTTCGTGTTGAAATTAGTATTATGAATTCTTATGGCTTCTGGAGCTCGCGAATGAATTCCCGCTCGGAACCAGTTTATATTTTAACAGAATGGCATGCTTCTAAACCCCCCATTTGCGTTCTACACAAGCTTCGATGAGGGCGCTGTGGACTTGGGTTCTCAACCGCTGTTGAATAGACAAGTTTGATTGCAAAACGATTGAATATTTTTGCATTGTTTATTAATAAAACCAATTCATTTAATCATCCAAGTCGACAAAATCATTGTTGGCAAGAATTTTGAGGAGAGGGTCACATGTTTTCAGGAAAAGAAGCTGTTGCTCGACACACGACTCGACAGTCGCGTTTCCCTTCTTGATTTGTTTCCATGTTTTGAGTAGCGGACACAGACTTCCGTGTGATAAAGTAATCCCCATCTTCAGGTTCGGTCGTTTGCAATAAGCTCCTTTTTGACAAACTTTATTACAGAATCGCGTCACGTTGCAGGACGAGCACTTGAGCATGTCAACACCATTATCTTTCACTTGCTCACAGAATTTACACGACTTGACAGAAATCGCAATCTCAAAGTCGAGACATTTTTGGAGCATTTGCAACGCTTTTTTTTGATTGTTGGCGTCATACAACATGTATGAATAGCTCAAAGTGAGACACGACATCAACTCGTTTGTGTCTGAATTATTACAGTCCTTGGTAACCATTTTCAACGTTTTCTCAACACAAAGTATTGCATTTTTCAATAACACCTTGCACAAATCCTTATTTTCTTTTGTCTCATCGCTGTGGTTCGAGTGTTTGAGCTCTTTGTTGTACACCCACATAGCGACTCCCATGTGCATTTCGGTCAAGTAATCGTTTTCTTGTATGTAATGATTCTTTTGATTTATGTTCATATCCGGTCTAAATGAGCCTATAAACGCACTCATTGCGGCTTGGTACTGGCGCAAAGCCACAAGTGTATTCCCAATGGATACATTAAAGCGTATCTTGTGTTTCTCGTTACTTTGCTCAATCATTTTGTCAGCTTCAGAAAAACAACGTAATGCTTCTCCATAATCACCCATGCCAAAAAAACAGTCCCCAGTACCTTTTATTGCTTTTGCCATGTCCTTTGTGTCATTGTTACTCATTTCTTGTATAGTGTTGTATAGTATGATTGATTTGTCGAAATCTCCAGTGTGTTTGAACAATGATGCAAGATTCAAGTACGACACATATTTATCTTTTTGACAATCAATATTGCTTGGATAGTTTTTCAAATCAGTCACAATCTTCGACTTTTCGAAATATTCCAACGCCATGCATATGTTGCCTCGGCGTCGATATGCTTCACCCATCATTCCATACATTCTTGTTTTGAACATGTATGATTCAATGGCTGTCTCGGCGGCCATCTCGTTTTCCAAGTCCATCTTGTCCATAACCTCTTTTTCGTTCATCAGTACATGTTCCCATTGTGAGTTCTGATAGTGTTCGTTCACGACATTGTAAATCAAAAAACCCTTGTGCTTATTCGATACATACGCAGAAAACATTGGGCAAGACTTTTTTTTTCCACAATGTTGCTTATGATCTGGCCACGCAGCAACTTGACAGGCCTTGCTACAGTAAAATGTGGATTTACATCTTGCGCACTGTAGCTGTTTCGTCGGTAGAGCTTTGTCACACCCGGGGGCATTACACATGTCTTCCATGTTGGTGCACTGTCGCTTGCTATCAGGACGATACTTAAAGAGCAACGCCAGTCTATTTTTAACTCAATATTTTTTTGCACTAAAAAAAATTACATCAAAAAAATTTTGCTCAAACAACTACAAATCGACTTTGCTGTACCATATGAGATTGACATCTAATTAATTTTATTATTCAATAATCAAGTGTAAACGTATTCGTCAACAAACTCTCCTCTCTGTAAGATATTTTTGAAAGGATGGCATTCTTCTAAAAACCCCATTTGCATTTCTACACAAGCCTCGATGACGGTGTTGCCCTTTTTGAACTGCTTCCACTGCATCAGAATAGGACACATGTGCTTGTGTGAAATCATAACTCCAACATTCAACAAAGTTTGTTTTGTATAGCATGCCTTCTGACACACTTTGTTGCAGAACCTCGTCACGTTGCAGACAGAACATTTCAGCATTGTGATAATGCGAGCCTTGATCTGTTTACAAAAATTGCACGAAGTGTCTGAAATCTTAATTTCGAGATCTAGGTATTTCTGAAGATATTCAATGCCTTTCTCCTTTTGATGCGCGTCATACATTGCATACGCACACCATAGTGTAACATCCGACATGAAAATCTGCGAATGAACTTGTGTAGTGTCTGTTGAGTCCACCATGTATTGTAGCGACTCGAGAGCCTGTTTTAGAATGGCGTCTGATCGGGCAATCTGCTTCTTGTGCAGCGCAGCGTTATTTATGTTCTGGCTTGCCAATTCTTGGATTTCACGGGCATGTGCCCACATACTGACAGCCAAAAAAACACCGTTTGTTGTGAGTTTGTCGGAAGAATTAAATTTCAAGTCAATTATTTCTAGCCCAAGGCTGTACTTCCTGGTGGCAAAAAACGTGTTTGCAATAGCGACAACGCTTTCATTCAAGCGATTTTTGTTCTTCGTCTTCTTGAGAATTTGATAAGCTTTGGTAAAAGACAACATTGCACCACTGAAATCTTCTTTTACAAAAAGACAATCTCCTATCCCCTTGAGTGTAAAAGACATGAGGTCGGATTTCCGTTCGACTGTCCCGACCATTTTCTGATACAGCGTCAGTGCCATATCATATTCTCCAACGTGCTTGTAAATACACGCAAGATTGTCATAAGCGGTAAATTTGTCACGCAGACACATACTGTTCTGCGGATAGTCTTCATCATCCACCACATCTTTCGACATCTCCTTGTATTTGCGAGCCGTAAGAATATTTCCTGTCTCCTGGTAGGCTTCGCCCAACATTCCATAAATCCGCGTCTTATCAGAATAGAGTTGAACTCGGTCGCATTCTTCTTCACTAAGCAATCCCAAAACCTCATCTTCCATTTCCAATACTTTCTCCCACTCCGAGGCTGCATAATGGGTGCTCACTTTGTTAAACACTATACTTCTGGGTACAATCATCAATTGGGCCAGCCACGTGTCCACCATTTTTTTTTGATTGTTTTTTGAGCAATCAATTTTGTGCAAAGGCCACGAAGAGACCTGACAAGTCTTGGTACAGTACGAGACCAGTTTACATTTCGAACAGACCATGTGTCTGGCATCAGGGATGATAACATTGCATGTGCTTGCATTGCATATCCTTACTTTCAGTACAGTTTGCATTAGTGGATTTTAGTACATCATACATACGGTATTGTATTTATGGAAAAAGCCATCTGTCAAACTTGAAATAGAGTTCTAAACATAAATAGAACCAACTTGTGAAGGATAAGACTGTGTGTGAGAGTCTGTCTTCTGAAAAACACAAGCACATGAAGAACACAGTTCAGTTCGATGTGTTTGAAGTCCTATGCCATGTCCGTATAGACATTGTCAACATGTTTGTTCCAGCCTGGGTCAGACATGAGCTCTCTTCTATTACTGTGCAGAAGCCACCACCTACTCGAATGAATCTAGTCATTAACGCAGTTGAGCAGTGGCTTTTGGCGACCAAGGGTTCCGAGCTCATGAAGTGCACTATGAATGATACTGCTACGTTGAAACGCATTATTTCCCATGTCAAACGCAACACTATGACGACGCCTTGCAAGATTCTTCATAAAGTGTACACTGGTATTCTGAAACTGGATCAAGCGGAATATTTTGCTATGATTATCGGAAAAGATGGGGAATTTATTAAAAAAATCCAAGCTGGACATCCTGGTTTCTGGATGCATCTGACGGGAACTACTCTTACTGTAAGGTCGCTATCTGACGAGTCTGTTGAGATGATCTTGAGTCTGATTAAAGAAAGGATAAAGATAAACTGCTACGCTGATTCTGTAAATGAAAAAAAATATCAGTTGATTATGAATCCTACTGTGATTTCGAACGAGTCGTATATGCAAACAGCAAGGATCCGCAAAGCCAAAGACGAGTGTTTAGAAATGGATCATGTAAACATTGCACCAGACGTACGACCACCAAGGAATTCGCCCCAATACAGGTGCAAACAGTACAATATTCCTGCCCACAAGGTATACAGGCACCGTGCAAAAGGCAAAATCCAAGATCTTACCATAGAATGAGTCTTGATGAGGCATCTAATTTTTGAGATAATAAACATATTCCAATGTGCAGTGTCGGAATCATATCTATGATAATGCTTGTTGTGAACAGTTTCAGGAATCTTATTTCTGGAACAATTTTTTTATGCACAGTGTAAATGATCCTGGTGATAGACCGACCAAGATAAAAACAGACCTACCCATGCATCACCACGATCTCAGTCATATTCTAGACAATTACGTTCGAGGTGATTTTATCCAATGGTTTTTCGCAAAAGAGACTTTGCAACAAGAATGTGGAAAACTTTTTGAAAAATCAACTCGACCCAATATGGCATGCATGATTCCACACAATGAGTTGCATCCAAATAAAATTGAGAGTTTGACCTGAACCATTTCTATCAAGAATTCAACATTGATTTTTCAAACGTTTATTCAAAACGAGAATCACGAAAACCACGACTTGTTGATGCCAGCACGAATGTGCCCAATCAGATTGTCAATAGCATCATCGCCGCCTTGCATGTCCCCAACCCAGCTACCAGTCTCCTCTTTCTTGCCCATATTCTGATCTGTAATGCAGATCACAACATTGCCGGTCCTGCAATCTGTTAATGGTTCGATTCGCGAAACGTTTGCAACAATCTCCTTCACCATGTCCACCGCAACCTTGTTAATCATCTGCTTCTTCACAGGATCGTTGTTCCAAAAAACAGTGACACATTTAAAAGGGACACTAGGGTTTTTGTAATCCAAAACAAAGTGGTCGCACCATGCATCGTTTCCCAGCAATGAATCCACACTCAGTTCTTTGAAACCTGATCCATACTTGAGCTCCACCACTTGTACCTCCTTGCGACTCGTCATTGCCGGCTTGATAAGCAAACACTTGACATATTTCGGCGGCGTGACGGATCCAGACATTATGCTCTGATCACTGCCTCCGGCTTCTTCGATTCCGAATTGTTCTGGCCGGGCCTTTAATCACAGTTGACTAAAAATAAATCTTTAATTAAAAATAGTTGCTTCCGGAACTGCATTCGGAAAAAAGTTTTTTTTTTTTTGAAAAACGTGCTTTAGGAGATTGCACCGGTGCAGAATCAGCGTATAAAACTGCAAGTCTCTTGTCTCGACATCTATGTCGACTAGTTCTAAAATAAGCCGGTCCTCTGTCATGACTCCTATGATGTTTCCACAGACATTACGATTTGCAAAGTAAGCCAGGTCTTTTCCCCGTACTTGGAAAGATTGACCATGCTCAACACTGTGAGAAAACGTGACTGTAGCTACATCATTTAGTTTGAGCAGTATGGGATTTTCGTAGGCAGATTTCGGATCTTCCAGCACAAAAATATTTTCAGAAAGTATCTTGTGTTTTTTCCGCCTGACAGTCGGACCTTTCCAACGTCTGGTTTTTTTTAGGACACTTGACTTAAGCTCGTTTGGTGGCATGCTTAGTGGAACTACAAGTCTGTCATGCCAATTTATTAGCTTTTTTGGATATAAATAGAAAATAGTCCTAAACTCCAATAAACACGTTCATGATATTATTTCAATCTTCGTCCAGATCATTAACGGATTTACTTCTTTTTATTTCTATTTGCTTGAGTGCTTGTTCATAACTTTCTCTTTTCAAATTAGTAAGAGAAGCTTCAGAGTTTTTCCTGTGAAAATTTAGACTCTTTGATGTTTCACTTTTCAAATTGTCTGAATTCATTTCTGAAATTTTCGTAAGCAGGGTTGATTTATTCCTGGGAAGAAATGGGCCCTTTGATGTTCCACTTTTCAAGTGTGTTGTACAATTTCCTAAATATTCCACTATCGGGGTTAGATATTTTGTAATGTAGTTATGCTCAGGTTCAAGAAAACTTGAACCCATTTTTATTAGGTAATGATTTGTCTTCAAATATATACAATTATATAAACATATATTTTTTTCAGTGCTAAATATCTGAAAATCAATATTGTTGAAAAGTGTCAATTTTCAAAAATTATAATTGGAAACACATTTTCGTGTCATAAGTATTTGTGCATCCAGAATGTGGCTCTTTATGATATATTTTAACCTGGAACACGGTAGAATCGTTTTATGACATTCGGTTTTATTGTGTGTATGAAAGAAGGACTGACTTGAACCAAACATTTATTAAAACCAAACATGTGTTTATACACCCTACTGCTACTGTTTTATTTCGTAAATATGATATTTTGGAAAAATTAAACATCGAAAGCTTCCACAGGCGCTGGAATTCAGTGTCGTTTTGCATGACATTGTTTGTATTCGTCGATGCCAACAATTCCACTAAAATCGTTTATGTGTGATTGATAGAATGGCCTCGGTTTATAATGCCACATACGGTTTTCTCAAATCGTGAATTAACTCACTCAGAGTTTCAATTTCGTGATATCGAGGAAATTACAGCAGTTCCATTCGCAACCGAGAGGACCAATAGCGCTTCATATATGATATCCAGAAACACTTTCAACAACAGAAACAAGATGCATACACGAAACGCGAATATAGTAAAGCGCGATGCAAAGAAAGCATCAATATTTTTCTGGATAATGGTGTACTCAAGTAAATCTTGTTTCGATAATCGTACACCACTTTCCTCGTCGATTTTGATGTTTTTGTTCTCTACAGGAAAAACGTGTGTCATATTAAGCTCGGACAATACAAATCAGAGAGCCATGTATATACATAAAAAACAATCCTCATAAAACCCCATGCTAGTATTCGCATTATTAATCTTCTCAACCAAGCCGATTTTTCTACATATATCAAGACAATACACACACGCTAAACGAGGCAATGTTTCTGTTTTTTATTTTTAAAATGGATATAGCGATTTTGTGCTTCGAAAACTCCTGATAACGTGTATTTTTCTTGTCCAGTACAGCCTGGAAGCGCTGTGTCACTTTCGGGGCATGGCGTCGCGCTCAGAGTGGCCGAGGGCCTCTAGTGTTTGCTTTCATATATTTTCTTATTTTCCACATGCACATGTCAAACAATCGTGTCTACTCGACGCACCCAAGGTTTGATGATGTGACCCACTAGGACATTTTTGACAAACACTATTCGACACTGCACCGGATATTTCACTAAAGTGCCCGCGTGGACATTTCAGACAACTATTAGCACCAATCTTGCCAATGTCTGTATTCCAGGTTCCACGCCGGCAATCCAAACAATTTGCAATATCTAAAAGTAGTGCCCCATATTTCCCTGACGAGCATGAAGTGCACACACCATTAACATTTTCAAATCCAACACTACATACAGCAGATGAGGCTAATCTACAAATATCATCAAAATAACGCGCTCCAGTGTTGAAAACATATCCACTCACACAGACACAATCTGAGTGATCTAGACTTCCCGCAGGCGATGTGCTGCCTGGGTGGCACATCTTACAGAATGATCCTCTAATTGGATCATGATCATCAGTTTGAAAAAATCCCTCTAGACAATTCAGTATCGGAACAAGTTTACAAAACAGGTCACGACTATCTACTGAATATGATAAAATGTATCCAGCATCGCAAACACACCCGTCTTTTGACTGCATTGTTTTCCCATTAGTACTAGAATGATCCATACACGGTTTGCATAGATTTGTTTCTACATCATTATACATATTTTCCAGACATGGTACGCAACTCATATCTTCGTTGTTATCTGATATTAAGTCACCATGTCCGGGAAAACACAAACAAACAGAGATTTCTATATTATTTGATGGGAAATACATACCCGAAAGACTATTGGTCCAACAAGAACTTACACACGTATCTTGGGCAGACTCGGGGCCATATTTCCTTTGTCCTAGACTGTAAACTGATCCGCTAAAGTCATTGCACGTTACGCAATCAAAACCAGATCCATCATCACGTATAATCTTCATAAACCCTATTTTACATTGATTACAGTAATCACTGCTATTCCTTTCATGAACACGATCTGGATAAAATGATTGTTCGCTGCCTTCAAGTCCAATGTGTATTGAATCACAGCGTATACATGACCCGTTTCCGTTGGGATCTTCAAATGAGTTTATTGCACATTTTCCTATAGTTGGGATGCAAATTGACTCTCCAGTACCTCCACCTACATCAAAAGATTCGAAACCATGATCGCAGTGACAATCTGACAGACTTGTTGATGCTAACTTAAGTGTCCGCGAATTCTCGACACATGGTGTACACAAATCGTTTCCATAATATTGTTTATAGGTATTTTGTTGACATTTTTGACATTCTTGACTATGATTATTTTTTAATGTGTATCCTTGATCACATTGTTGGCACTGAATGTATACTACCATAATCAAAAAACATAATATACACATTTTTGATGGCATGAGAAAAATATTTTATTGTTCGGATAATTTTGTTGTATATATATATAATTCAAATACAACAAGAAAAATATTGAAATATTTATTTTGGTAAAATATCTTATTCTGAAACTTTCAGAGAACTCTGTAGCTGGGTTATGTTTGATTGCGGTGGTAGGGTGCTGAGGGAATCCAAGGCCGCAAAATGTTATGGGTCAATTCTGAGAAAATGTTCCGCCGTGATATGCCAGCCAGTGATTTCAGAAAGACCGCATTCCACAAGGACACATTGCTGTGATTGTCATGGAATTGTGCACCCACGATGATCAAGATGTGAAAATCCTTTGCGACAACGCATATTTTGTCTAATCTTGTTTGAAATGTGCATCTTGATTAGCAAGTGTTGTGCAGAACGAGTTTGAACTTAATCCAATTTATTTTGCAAAAAAAAATTCATCTTGTGTGGTGATTATGTTTGGTCTTTGAATGTCGACAGACAAATCAACTCGGTTATCAAATGAAGTATGAGTTTTCAGGAACTTGCAAAAGTACATTTGCAAAGAATCGAGTCGTGACTGTGATACGACCAGGAAGGTTGCTATTGAGCTCGCGGAAACGTAAATTCCATGCATTCCTCTGTGCCGACGAAAACCGGATTCCTCGTGCAGTAGTCAGACGTACACGTATACGATCCCCAGTGTCGTTGTTTTCGGTAATCTGGACATTCGCAGGCGATACTGGTGTCATTAACCGAATCTGTAAACATAGAATATCAGACCATGGTGGAATACATCAATTTCAAACACAGACTGCGAGAGAAAAAGATACACAACCTCGTCGATTGTAAATTCAATTCTATCCACTTCGGGCTCTTGATACATATCATAGACTGCAGAGCTGTGGCTGTAGACACCCTGAATGATGTTATCGAGACGAAGCAACTGCGGTCCGTTAAATCCGGCCCACAGAAAATAAGCACCTTCGAAAATTGTGCGCTGGAGAAAAAAAACAAAAATGGAGATTAATAATATGGTTTCTCAAGTGCAATATTGTGCATGTATTTTGCATATGCATACCGTCTCAGACAGCGTTTGTTGAGCATTGTCCCCAGGCATAGTACTGCTACAATTACAAGGGCATGGTGCGTTGTTCGAGTGCATTCGGTTGACAGCATCTGTTGAGAAGTCATTAGAACAGGGAGAGTTTTGTCTTGGTATGACACGTTCTGGGGACATGGTGTCGTTGGAGTCGCTTGAGCTAGAATTGGATTGTAAAGTGTTCGAGGCCATTCGGTTGACAGAATTGGTTGATGAGTCATTGGAATTGGAAGAGTTTTGTCTTGGAGTGACAGGTCCTGGGGACATAGTCTCGTTGGAGTCACTGGAGCTAGAATTGATCGAGGTCCCACGTGGCATCATGTCAGAATGGTCTGAATCATGAGGGCTAGCATAGTTTGGTGTATCGGGGGTAAGCGCGTTCTGTGTATTTCGAAAGATTGTGTTATTGGATTTTTTTGGTGGCTGGCAGTGTTACACGTGAAAACATGTATACTCACTGTAAAATCGACTAGGTCAGCTAAATATAGTGATGAGCCCAATTCCAAGCCCAATGGCGACAATGGTGATAATATGGTACCGTCAGCAGATAGCAATGAATCAGTTGGGCTATAGGCCTGTATCAAACAAAAAGACAATAAGAATCTTGAAAACATTCTACATAATACGTCAAACATGGAGCAAAACACAAAAATAAACCTGAAAATAGTTGTCGTAATCGTCAGAGTAGTCCGCTGCGTCCTGTAGCAAATAAGTTGAAAGTAAGCACTGGGAAGACAGTCAATAATTATTGTGTACATTAATCGAAAAAACAAAGTTGAACCTGCAAGTCGTTGTTCTCGTCTTCTGCTTCTTCCGGAATATCAGTGTAGTCCTCGTCCGAGCCGCTTTCCAAGTTTGAGTTTTCCTGAGAAATCAAACAATAATATTAGCTATAATTTCAAGACTAAAATGAACAGAGGACTCGTAATGTTCTTACATCCAAGTGATAGTCGGAATCGGCCTGTGTAGATTCCTGTGAAAAAATAAGAAAATTAGAATTCCAGGTATTACATGTATAAAGTTTCAAGAATAAAAGGACAAAGTTTGAGAAAAACACCTCTTCATCACTTGAGTCTGTGAGGCCTGTGTGACCAACATCTTCAGATTCCTGCACGTCTCATGTCATTTTCAACCACACATGCTTTCATTGCAAAAAAAATTTACAGCACTCGTACCTCTGTAGAATTGGTAGGTGCTATCAATACGATGTTTCCAAAAGGCACATTGATGTTCACCCCTGTTGGAAGATTGACTCTGTAACGATTTGGCAGCAATTGAATTACAACGCCTGTAGCTCCATTGTAATTGGTATTTGAGAGAAGGCTGTGGACTCGCACCAAACTCCCTACCACTATCTGTGAATCATGATAAAATGAATTAGACACAATCGTAGAAAATGTTGATTTCTGACGTCTGTATGCTTCGCAGCGTACCTGGTTCGTGGCAGTTTCAGCATTATGTCCAGCCGCTGGGATTGAGAACGAAGAAGCAAGAGCAGCACGAGGGGAATTAAACGTCAACTGGATTTTGTATGTTTCAGTCAGAAATATTCATAACATGGAGAGATTTTGACAAGACATGTGTACCGTTTGGGCAGCAGCGGCAACCAGTAACGAAAAATGTTCGCTTGATTCAGAATTCATCTGCTGATGTACACAATGTTAGATGCGAGTTTGTATTTACTTTGCAAACATTTGACTCATCGTACCTCTTGTGAGGAAGTTGAATGCCAAGATGCACGCCGTGAAACAATACTCGAATTTACTGGTGTCATGAGCGGGGTCTCGTCACCATGTCCCTGAAAAAAAATCGGCAGAATATAACCTTCAAATTTGACTCTACACATTATGTTTGGTATAGACAAGTGAATTCAATCCAAATACCTCGGAAATGTTCGGTTGCGTTGCGCTGTGATGAGCAATTGGAGGATACACAGACAACTGATTCCCCATCTGCACAGAAAAAAAATCAAATTCTGTGCGTAACAACATTCTAGTCATCATACAATGACTCACCATAACATCTTCTGCAGGGGTAGTAAGAGGGTGTCTCCAGGCAAATGGCTCCTGTGGATACATGTAAATGTCAGTAAGAGATTTTGATATTAACAATACATCAAATAAAAAAATAATGAATTATTAGAAGAAGTTACCGCTGTAGTGTTGTGGAGTGTTGAACTCGAGTTTCGATTGAACAATGTGTTTTGGCTGGTTGTGGTATTGATGGTAGATGTGGCTGTGACACCACTTGCATTCGTGGATTCATGTGGGAAAGCAGTCCGTAGATATTTGTATTGCTGTAAATGTAAAACATAAAGTCAGTGCGCAGTTTGACATAAACCATATGGAAAAACACATGACATTTGAATATACCATGCCAAAGCCAGAAGGCTCGTCGTTTTTCCATTTTTGTGGATTTTTTTCACCGAAGACTCCTTCTTTGTTCTTGGTGACATCCTCTTTGCCTTCTTTGGTCTCAGACATATTGTCATCATCACTCTGACTTTGAACAAGATTCTTAACCGAAGTTTTGATGGTTTTTTGTGCATCTCTTATCTTCTCCTGTGTGTTTGAAATTTCTTCCTTCAGCTCCGTGTCCAGTTGCTTCTCTGTATCTTTTATCTCGTCTTGTATTTTTGAAGTTTCTTTCGCCAACTCCATTGCCAATTGCTTCTCGATCAAAGTTTTGATATTTTTCTCTGCATCTCTTATCTCCTCTAGTATTTTTGAGGTTTCTTTCTTCAGCTCTGTGTCTAGTTGCTTCTCTTCATTTTTTATATCGTCTTGTATGTTTGAAGTTTCTTTCTCAAGCTCTATCGCCAGTTGCTTCTCAACCAAAGTTTGGATTTTTTCGTGTTCATGTTTTATTACCTTCTGTATTTTTGAGATTTCTTCCTCCAGCTCCGTGTCCAGTTGTTTCTCTGTATCTTTTATCTCATCCTGTAATTTTGAAGTTTCTTTCTCCAACTTCATCGCAAGTTGCTTTTTTTGTGAAATCAACTCATGCTCGAGTTTTAACCTTTTCCTCACCTCGTCGTCAAGTTCCGTTTTGGTTTCTTTTTCATCCACGTCCCTTTTCCTCTTTCCGTCAGCTTCATCCCTGATAACCTGTTCTTCTAGTTCTTTCGAGTTTTCTTCATCTACTTCCCTTTTCCTCTTTCTATCTTCTTTATTTCTAGCAACTTGTTCTTCAAGTTCTTTATTCTTCATTTTCTCATTTTCCAACATCAAGTCCGATTGGAATTTCTTAAATTTTTTCTTCTGTTCCTCAAGTGCCATTTTTTCGCTATGGAGTTTCATAAATGATTCCTTGTGTTCATCAAATGCTTTCTTTTCTGATTGGAAAGCATCCAACTGCTCTTTCAAAGAATAATCATCCGATTGCACTTCTTCTACAGTTTCCTGATGGTTGTCTGTCGGTGTCTCGTCGCACAACAGCGATTGCCCGTTATTTTCAGATGTTTGCCAGGAGGCAGGACAAAATCCTAGTTCTTCAGGTTCAAAGTCAAAATCATTTTGCTGAGGAGAAATTCCGTGTTCAAAATTCGAATATTCCTGTTGGAAACACAGAACAATCAGAAACGATCATTTTTGCAATCGAGCATAACATAAACACGAAACTTACAATCGTTGGTCCTCGATCTATACCATCATCGTGA
>Ga0105055_10006248_pt1 | contig 16433 bp, 9 predicted proteins | sample BON03_FD_78090 | JGI IMG/M metagenome (GOLD analysis project Ga0105055, IMG submission 78090) | Freshwater microbial communities from Lake Bonney liftoff mats and glacier meltwater in Antarctica - BON-03 | ecosystem: Environmental > Aquatic > Freshwater > Ice > Glacier meltwater | place: Lake...
AATGCGCCCGCTTCCGCGAATGCGGTGGCACCGCAAGTGGAAAAGATCAATCAATTGATTTCGGCCTCATGGGCTGAGTATGAGCTAAGTCCGTCTGCGATTGAAGAAGATGGGAAGTGGGTTCGTCGACTTTTCATCGATTTGCTTGGTCGAATCCCAAGCGTTTCTGAATTGAAGGAATTTCAAAACGATCCATCCAAGGATCCTCGCCAGGCTTTGGTAAATCGTTTGCTTTATGATGACCGTTACACTTTAGACTACGCGCGAAATTGGACCACCATTTGGTCGAATTTGCTAATCGGTCGCACGGGCGGTACGGCGCGTAATTCGCTGATTAATCGCGAAGGAATGCAGAAATATTTGCGTGACAGTTTTGCTCGGAATAAATCTTACGACTTGTTCGTTCGCGAATTGGTAACCGCAACGGGAACCACACAACCGGGCAAGGAGAATTTCAACGGTGCGGCTAACTTTCTGATCGACAAGGTGAACGACGAAAACGCGACTCTTGCAACTTCTTCGGTTTCCAAAATTTTCATGGGGCTGCAGATTCAATGCACTCAGTGCCACAATCACCCCTTCAATGATTGGAAACAGGAGAAGTATTGGGAATTCAATGCGTTCTTCCGTCAATCGCGTGGTTTACGCAGGTTTGTTGAGGGAACCAACGATATTGAATACGCCGAACTGGTTGATCAAGACTACGCGGGTGAAAGTCGCAATCCAGATAAGGCTGATCTGTTTTACGAATTGCGAAACGGTCTGGTCAAAGTTGCGTACCCCGTGTTTGTGGATGGAACTAAGGTTGAGTCAAGTGGCTACGTCGAAGATGTGAATCGTCGCAAAGAATTGGCCGATTTGATGCTGCAATCGAAGTACATTGACCAGTCGATTGTCAACCGAATGTGGGGGCACTTTTTCGGCTATGGCTTTACCAAACCGATTGATGATTTGGGACCGCATAACATTCCTTCGCACCCGGCATTGCTGGAATACTTGTCCACGGAATTTCGAACTAACGGTTATGATTCGAAGAGGTTGATCTCATGGATTGTGCTGAGCGAAGCCTATCAATTGTCCAGTCGCAGTTCGGCTGGGAATAAACCAGACGATCCGTTGCTGGGCGAACAGCCAAGGTTTACGCACTACTACATTCGCCCCATGGGAGCTGAAGAGCTTTACGAGTCTTTGTTGGTTGCGACCCGTGCGGATGGAAGTTCGCAAGATTATCAAATGACGGAACAGATGAAGAGTCAATGGTTGCAGCAATTTAGTCGAGCGTTTGGTACCGACGAGGGTGACGAATCGATAAATTTCGCAGGGACCATTACTCAGGTTTTGATGATGTTCAATGGCGGCATGATACGTTCGGCAACCAAGGGTGATGGCGGCGGTTTTTTGCAGCAAGTCATCAACGATCCTAATACGGATGCCAAGGGTAAAGTGGACCAATTGTTTTTGGCAGCATTCGCCAGGCGTCCCAGTCGTAAGGAGGCTTTGGCGTTTATGACTTTGATCCAAACGGCCAAGTCACCAACTGAAGGTATTGAAGACGTCTGGTGGGCGTTGCTAAATAGCAATGAATTCATCTTCAATCATTGATTAATCGATTTGGATCCCTGGTGATCGTGTGTCAGGCGGCTTGGATAGAGGCTGCCTGAATCATCGCCTGGGGAACGGTGTTTGGTTTGGGCAGTAAACACTGGTGGTCATTGGTTGGCAGGGCATTTGTTCAAAGTTGCGGGCATTTATTTAAAGTTGCGGGCATTTATTTCACGGTCATTTATTGACATGGGTTTGCCTTCCCAAGGGGCAAGGAAAATCCAGTCCTAACCAGGAGCAGTCGCATGTTATTTTCAACTCCAAACGGTATGAGCCGTCGCCACTTTATGAGCCACTTGATGGGTTCGTCGGCGCTGGTGGGTACTTCCCTGGCCATGAATCAATCGATTGCTTCGGCTGCGGCAACGCTTAAGGCCAACAACAAACGCTGCGTCTTGTTGTGGATGGGTGGTGGGCCGTCCTCGATGGATATCTGGGATCTGAAGCCTGGAGCCGCTACAGGTGGCCCCTTCAAGGCGATCTCGACCGCTGGCGATATGCAAATCTGCGAACACATGCCAATGACGGCAAAGGTTATGGATCGCTTGTCGATTGTTCGAAGCATGAGCACTCGAGAGGCCGATCATGATCGTGGTCGCTACTACATGCACACCGGTTACGTTCCCAATCCCAATATCCAGCATCCAAGCTACGGTTCTGTGATTGCCCACGAATTGGCTGAAGCTCGCAAGCAATTGGAAATTCCACCGTTCGTTTCGATTGGCGGCGGCAGTGAAGGACCTGGCTTTCTGGGAATGTCCTGGGCACCATTCTCGGTCGATTCCAATGGACGAATTCGCGACCTGGAAACGGGTGTCGAAGAGGCTCGTTTGCAGCGACGATTAGCGTCTTTGCAGTTGCTGGAATCCAATTTCATCAAAGAAAGTCGCGGCAAAGCGGCTAGTGAGCATGCGAAGGTATTGGATAAGACATTGCAGTTGATGACCAGTCAACAAATGGAAGCATTCAAAGTTGCATCTGAAGAGAAGTCCGTGGCTGAACGTTACGGCGAAAACGACTTTGGAAGAGGTTGCTTGTTGGCTCGCCGTCTGGTTGAAGCTGGCGTTCCGTTTGTGGAAGTGAACTACGGGGGTTGGGATAATCATCAAGATATTTTCACGACCCTGAAAGACGACAAGCTTCCAACATTGGATCGTGGGGTCAGTGCATTGGTTGAAGATTTGACGCAACGTGGCCTCTGGGAAGATACCATTGTTTTGTGGATGGGTGAATTCGGTCGTACGCCGCGTATTAACGGCAATACCGGACGTGATCACTGGGCTCGATCTTGGAGCGTGGTTGCAGGCGGTGGCGGATTGCAGGGCGGTATCGCGGTGGGAGCCACCAACGAAGACGGAACCCGCGTCGAAGGCACCAGCTACACATCCGAGGACTTAATGGCTACGGTTTGCCAAGCGATGGGGATTTCGCTAAGCACCAGTTTTCAAAGCACTAGCGGACGTCCGATGAAGATCGCTAACGGTGGCAAAGTGATCAAAGAATTGGTCGGCTAAGATCGCCGACGGGCCAGCACTGGCAATTGGTGAAACATTGGTCAAATAGATTTTATCAAACCGAAGCTTAATCAACTGCGATTAGGCTTCGGTTTTTTATTTGCACTTTTCGAACTCGGATCATTCTCTAGAGTGCTGAGCGAATTTCGCCGAAAGCGAATCGCTTATTTACGAGCCCGGAATGTCCAGCAACCTACGCTTGTCCATTGCGCTGAGTCGATCAAAGCTTTGGTAGGTAATCGCGGTGCTGGTTAACCAAAGCCTTTGAAGTGAATGGGGTCACTTGCGTTGTTCTCTGTGTCCGCCCACACTTGTCATCTAATATTCGGAAAACGACAGTCGAGGTTACTTGTCGGCCTTGTGCGGTTGGCCAATTAGCGTGGACGCCCCTGCTTTTTCAGGGATCACCAAGTTCATGATCGTTTCCCGACTTTGAATGTGCGTGCCGTCAAAGTAATCTGAAGAAATTTCTTTGTTTGTGGTAAACCAATGGAATTCCGATTTAGTCGTGAGAGTTCCGGATTCCGTTTTGCCTTGAATCTCGAGCAATTGGTTTTGTTTCCGAGTGTAGGTTTTCGGAAAGAAGACGCCATCCCGTTCTTCCCACTGTATCTTGTTTTCAGAGTGAAAATGTTCGACAGGAAGCAATTTGCCGAAAATCATGGAATGCTTGCTGCCGATATTCATCAGACTTACTTTGTCAAACGAATTGATCGTCACTGATCCTCCCAAGTGATTTGTATCGCCAGTTTCTGGATTGGTGAAGTCTTGATTCATTGGTGTGTACAGATGGAGTTCCAAGATATTGCCTTCTCGATTGACAACCTTGGCAGACTTCCAATTATTAATAATTCGCTCGGTCGCACGATTGTAATCCAGTTTCATGTCGCCGCTGCGTTCACCCAGGATAGGAAGAGCTCGGTAGTCCCTAAATCCGACCATTTGAAATTGTTTCTCAAGCCCCTCAGTCGTTGTTCGCGGGCGAAGTATTGTTGAATCGTTGGTAAATGATCGAGCCGACTGGAAGTCAACAATGGCACCATTCCAGGTTAGTTTTTGCGCCGGTATGCTGTCCGCACGGTCAAAATGGGTGACATCGTCTTTTGCCAGATAGTATTGTGCAAATCTTCGATTCGCGTAATCAAAGATGATTCTGATGAACTGCTCTTTCTGAATAATTACTCCAATTGGTTCGCCATTCGAGTCAGCGTTCAAACTCTCAAATTCGCTGGTCAACTTCACAAGCACGTCACCACTTTCCCAAGCATCCGCATTGGTTGCGGCGGCCCCAAAAAAGGTACTGGCGGCGTTTTCATCTTGCCCGAAAATCGAAATACTCTTGGTAAAGAACATCAGTAAAGTTAGACCGACGCAGAAGCTAAGTCGCATGATCAAAACCCTTTATTCACAAGAAGAGACCGCCGTTCCACAGGAGCGATGGCCTAAATGAAAAGTGCTATTTCGCCGGATCCCAGATCGATTAATTCGGTCTGGAAGTTGCGAATCCGTTTTTTATCTGGTGCAATCAACGCCGCTGATGTCATAATTTGCGTACGTGATTCCGTCACTCTGACTTCCAAAAGCATTGAAGCAAGGGCCGCCTACAAGTGGAAGACCGCCCTCAACATAGTACTGGCAAACGTACCACTTTTCGCAGATGATGCTATTGTTTTCAAAGCAATCCTTACCCACCGGGGCGAGGGCCGGATCAAAGAATTAGATGGTCTTAAGAGTGAAATTTACCGGAATTTCGTTTCCACTGGGTATCGAACAGGAGTACTGCGGCATACCCATAGGTGGGTAATGCACCTGGCAAATCGCATTCGAGCAGGCAACAGGCGCAGGTATTACTTCCGCGGCGCAATTGGTCGGCGTGTCATTCAAGTAACAGTCAAAGCAGATTTTCCCTGCATTTCCGGGACCTCCGGGACCTTGTGCGAAAGTTGTTTCCTGGCAGGCGATGAAAAAGGTAACAGCAATAATGAACAGTGTTTTTACCGTGTTTTTCATGAAAAAATCAACCTTATGCTGAGGAATAATAGGGTTTCCCATCTTTCCAAAAAGATGGGAAGTAGTGAATTTAGCAGTGAGTGAATTTAACAGTGCCAGGCGGTTAAGTAATGATTGGTTGTAGCCTTTGATTTCTGACCGGTTGAGGCTTGGTGTTACTTACTAATTTTCGATTTCCATTCGTAGCGTTGGTTGCCGAATTGAATCATCCAGACGATCTCTTCAAGACCCTTCAGTTCGTCGGCACCAAGGCGGACTTTCACGCGAGCTATTTTTTTGCCGATCGCCCTGGATTCAATGGATAATTTTCTACCTGCGGGGGTTAGAGCCGTGACTTTGATTCGCTCGCTTTTTTCCGAATCGCGATTCACATCCCCAGAGGGTTCGCCTTCAGCATCAGCCTGTTTCTGTTTCTCGCTTACTTGCTCTTGTACTTCGGCGACTGCCCGTAATCGGATCAATGCGGACGCTTCGTAAATTTCCGGCTGTTCACTACTTTTAACAAAAAATAATTCAGCGGGTGAGAATTCGACCGGGCCACGCTTAGTGAACAGAATATCGGTCTGGATTGATTTTCCCGAAATAACGTCTTTTACGACGACTTTCTCTTGCAAGAAAGACTCTTTGACATCGGCTCCGCTGGTGGTCAAGTGAAGTATACATATCCCAGCTTCCAGGGCGACAAGTTTGCAGTCGATTTCAAGACCACTTAGTTCGCTCTTGGGAACTTCAGCGACCAAGTTTTTTAACTCAACGGGCGGCGAGAAATACACGGGAATGCGATACTCAATTAGCTTGTCTGACAGATTAACCACATTACGCACGGCATTTCCAAAAGATAGACGATTCCTGATTTCACAAGTAACACTTAATGCACCGCAGCGAATCCCATCAGAAAAAAACAGTACATTGGCGACATGACGGTTACTTTCCCTGCCATCGGTTACTTTGAATTTAACCAGCGCCTTGACTGCCTGGTTGCTAGAAATTGAATTGCCATCGACTTGGAACTCAGTACATGTGCAACCGGGTTTCGCAGTATCAAAGCGGATCGTCGATTCCGATCGATTGTTCAGCGTGAGATTCAAGATCATTTCGGAGTTGGCATCGATGGCGCCAAGATCAACTATGCCATAAAAATCTGGAGAAGCGGTGGTTGCCGAGAACTTCAAGTCAACGTCTTGGTTGACGACAATTGCGGAACGCGGCTGTCCGGTTTGCGGAGCAGCTTCTTGCGCGCTTAATGGCACTACCCCGGCAAAACATCCGCACAAAACGAAAAGTAAAGACCATCTTCTCAAACCTGTTACACTAACCATTTCCATAACTTCCCCACAGTAATAAACGGATTAATCGGTTTGCATAATTCTTGAAGATCAAACGGTGAAATTCAGATCTGTCGCTGATGTTGGGTTTCACAGGACTATGTAGTGTAAATTGTATATATATATATATGACGTCAATTGTTTTTTTTGGAATTTCAAGGATTTTTATTATTCGGTCAGTTGTGGTAGGGCGGCTTGGATCTGCTGTTTCATACTTGGGCTAATCCGCGTTCCCGAGATTTCCAGTTGCTTCAGATGCGTCATTTGTTGCAGATTTTTAGCGCAGTCATCTGTAATGCCGGTGCTGGTTAACCAAAGCGTTTCTAGTAATGGAAGATCTGCCAACGCTTGCACAGACTTGTCGCTGATGGCAGTCCCCGATAAGTCCAATGATTGCAGTTTGGGATTGGCGGCTATGATCTTCAGAATCGCATCGTCGGTTAACGCGGTCTTGTCGAGGAACAATTGTTGTAGTTCCTTGTGCGCTGCGATTGCGTCAGCACTGGCATCTGTGATCTGTGTTGCCGACAGTTGTAGTAAGAATAGATTGGGTGCCAGAAACGCTCTCAAGTCGTCATCATTCAGCGCGCTGTAACCCAGTGCTAATTCTTGATTGTCGCTGGCCAAATTCAAGAAGGGTGCCAGGCGTTGGGAATCAAATGACAACCATTGTTGATAACGCGTGGTCAACTGTTCCGCGGTTTGATCGGTGACCGTTGCCACCATGTCGGGTCGGGAACGCCCAGCATAGATATTGGTTAACATCGATAGAACCCGATCGGTCGCGTCCAGACTTTCTGGCTGTCCAACCGACTGATCCATCATCAAAAAGTGACAGAATCCACCGGCTTGTGCATATAAACGAGTGATGTCCGGGTCAGCTTGAAACGCGATTCGGCCTTTCGCAAAGAACGGGGTTAGCGGCGTAAAGTAGCCTTCGCGTTGCCAGCGAATTCTAGCGTATTGCAATCGCTGTGATTCAAATCCGCCGAGTGACCAGATCATAGGAATTCGTTGGGCAAAGGCATTGTCTGCAAAAAAGTCCTGGGAAACGACACTTGCGGCTCCAGAGGTTGGCTTTGCCTGGTTTAAAACCTTGTTTAAGGCAGGTGAGTCTGGTACGGGCACGGTTGTCCCTATCGGGCGCAGGGATTCGAAGTACATGGCAATTCCTTCGACCAACCAAAGATTCGATTGTTCGCCAGGGTTCCGGATTCTGCGGCCCGTCTCTTGGAAAAGTTGATGGGTGGTTTCATGCTGCCACGTTGATACCAGATCAAGATTTTCATCGTCCAAGTAGTAGAAGGACTGAAGCATCGTGGGATCGTAATATCCGACGGATTTTTCAATCCCTTTGATGTGAGCCAGGGCGGTCAGAAATTCTTGCCTGCTGGAGAAAAGTACCACTTCATGTTTTCGTTCACCGCCACTAGGCCAAGGGCGTTTGGCGTTGATTGAAGCCTTGATCGCACCGGGTTCTAGCGTATAAGCCAAGCATGCTTGCCGCCACAATGTTCGCCAAACTTGAAGACGTTGCAACATGTGCTTTGCTTCGTCTTGGGATGCGTTTGTTAGCAGGCGAAAGTTAGAAGAATTGGCCTCCAAGTGCTTACCGGCAGGCCAACCAAGTTTTAAAGCAGGTCTTCTGGCTGGATTGACGATAAACTTTTGCCAAGTCGGATCCACCCACTGTTGATCTTCCTGGATGTAGCCAAGAATCGATCGTGCCGTTTGGTTTTCAGGATCTTGATGCAGCGCCAAGGCGATTAATTGGCTGGTTTTGCTGCCCATCTGCAATTGGGCCGCATCGGCCGAAAACGTCACTAAGTCTGCAGCGTACGCTTGCCTGATCTGCTTAACTTTTCTTGCCCAAAACTGAGTAACTTCATCGGCATCGCTACCGACGTCAAGCTGTCCCGGGTTCTGATAACTGGGTGGTGGAAGGTAAAGATAGTGCCGACTGGGATCCTGCGGTGCAATCCAGGCCAAGGTGTGTTCCGCTAATTGGGGGCGGCCTAGTTCCGTGCATCGATCGGCAACTTCAGCCATTTGCGTCTGGAAACCTTCGCTGGATCGGACCAAGCGTTGAAGCAGATCTTGCTTGGTGGGTGTTTGCAGAAGGGGGATCGTCGGTGATCCTTTTCCGTCCACATCTTGGGCTGCCAGATGGTTGCTGGCCAGTAGCATGATAAAACCAACGCCTGACCACAAAAGGGCGAAGAAAAATGCCTTTCGAAAATCATGATAATCGCAGCCGTCTGGCTTAGACTGTTTAGATTTGAGTGACTGGTTTGATTTCAAAATAGACTCGCGAAACTTAGAGTGGGAAACAGTCGACCGATGGAGAAGGTTGTCCAGGAATCAGCTGTGGCTAACCAGTGTTGCAAATCAGAGGGCAAGCACGAAAAAAAGCTCGCAAGTTCAGATGAACTTACGAGCTTCAGTTTAACACGTATTGGTTGCTTTCGCGAAATTCTTAAAGCGAATTGTGCTTAAGCCAAAAGCAATCCCGCGGACAAGCCGAACGATTACAACGAGTAGCCGTTTTGGAAGTCAGGCTTGATGATTTTATCCAATTCGTTGGTGCCTTTGGCAATCAATTTTTCGGCATCCCAATCGACCTTCTTGCTTGACCAAACGGCCAAGTTGCCCAGAAGAACGGTTTCGGTCAAACCACCCGAGTAGGTTTGGATGTTTGACATCGCAGCGTCGCCGCCCTTGATCGCATCGGCAAATTCAACGAAATGGCCAGGTGATTTTACGTAGTCATCGCATTCTAGTTGGCGAATCGGGGTAAATTCACCGTCAACGATCGTTCCGGTGTAGCGGGTCTCTTGACCGTAATCGCCAGGCGAGTAGAACATGCCTTTATCGCCGATTAACAATGCACCACTGGAGAAGTGCTGATCGCTCTGCTTTGGCAAGTCCTTCATCAATTCGGCTGGTGGCATTTTGCCGCCATCATACCAAATCATTTTGCAAGCCGCGCGACCATTACGTTCCGGGAATTCGAACACAATCTTCGACCATTTTGGATAGCAAATGCCGTCGTGACGATCGGCATCGGCTTCCACGCTAACGGGATCTCGCAAGTCCAACGCCATGAACGACATGTTCAATGTGTGGCAAGCCATATCACCTAGAGCGCCAGTGCCGAAATCCCAGAATCCGCGCCATTTAAACGGGTGAATTTCAGGGCTGTAATCGTGCTTCTTCGCGGGCCCTAGCCATAGATCCCAATGGACGTGCTTTGGGGGTTCCATGGTTTTGACGTCCAAGCCGTAAGCTTGTGGCCAAACGGGACGATTCGTCCAAACATGGATCTCGGCTACGTCGCCAATGATCTTCTTCTTGCCAACCAATGCAGCGCTTTTGCGTAGATTCGATTCGGCGGTACCTTGATTGCCCATTTGAGTGGCAACGCCCATTTCACGAGCGATGTCAGAGAGTTGGCGAGCTTCCCACAATGAGTGAGTTAAAGGCTTTTGGCAAAAGCAAGCCTTCTTCATCTTCATGGCCATTGCTGCAGCCACCGCATGAGTGTGGTCAGGCGTACTGACAGTGACGGCGTCGATCGAATCACCCATCTTGTCCAACATTTCGCGGAAGTCATTGAACTTCGCCGGATTGTCGAATTTTTCGCTAGCCTTTCCCAGGATTTCACCATCAATGTCGCAGATCGCAACAACTTTGCCGTTACGCTGAGCGTCAGCGGAATCGCTGGAACCTTTGCCGCCTACGCCAATACAACCGAAGCGGATTTCTTCGATTGATGCAAGGCTCTTTTTAGGAGCGACGCCACCGGCAGCCCAGAAACCTGCACCGGCCGCTGCAGACACCTGCATAAACGTACGACGCGATTGATTCGTTTTCTTCTTCGTCATTTACCAAACTCCTGGTATGTAGGCCTACCTATTTCACCATTGAACTGCTGGGGGAATAAGTAATGGAACGATTGCTTGGGTACAAATATTTCAGTCCTAATCCAATGGGTAGGCACAAAACACTCGGAGACAATTCAATCTGGATACGATGCAAAATTAAGGCGGGGTCACACATTCCAAAACACGACACCGTCAACATGACAACCGTGAAAATCACAGCCATCAAAATTACGGCAACATCAAAGACCTTGGGAAATCAAAGACCTTGGGAAGGTGAAACTAAATTTCCATTCGACATTGCAAAAGGCAACGCGAATAACAACGCCGCGAATAACAACGCCGCGAATAACAACGCCGCGAATAACAACGCCGGGAACAACAACGCGAAAACAGGAATCGCGTTGGTATCTTCGTCGCATCTAACGCGGGCAGGACCCGTTGAAACCGGCCAGAGCCTTCAAACAAGTCTCTAAACCAAGACAACCGGACATTATAAAATAACCCGCACCCAATGGACTTTCAATAAAGTCAGTTCAAAACAACCACAATTGAACCTGCGTGTTTCCTAGTTAATGTTGGAAAACGCCCCGAGGCCTTAACTGCTTTCACCACTAAATCACTCGTTTGAGCCTTGAATGGCCGAGTGGACTGAAGCCAGCGGGGAAGGCGATTAAATTTTTTGGGAGCGAAGTTTTCCTTAACCTGGTTTTAGAAGATTCAACGACTTTCTGTGCTTCAACCCAACATAACTCCCGTTTTGCTGGCGAATTCGCCTTTGCCGCTGATCTACAAGCTGGCGGATCGGTAACCTTACTTACTGATCGGTAAGCTTCAGTGGTTGGAATTGTCGCCAATCGGTTACCGCGTGATACGCTTTGAATCGGTCAAACGTTCGTTAAGAATCGAGAAGATTTCGCGGGGGAAAGAGAAACCGCAGAACCCAAGGTGGGGTCCCTTCAGGTCTGCGGCTTATGTCGGTCGACTTGGCGTGTCCGTTTATGCAATATGCTGCAGTCAGATTGCGCAATGGCCATCGATCACAAACATCTGCAGCGGTTGTGGAACCAAAGCCTTTTAACGAATCATATCCGAGTAAACTTTGGTGCTCTCTTGCTTGGCTACCGCAGTTGGCCTTTGTCGACTGGTCATTTGAACTTCAATTCGGTGATCGCCATCTTCAACTCCCTTGGCTTCAATCCTGATTGCTTGCTGAGATTTTGGATTTAGCTGGGCGATCGGCGCGAACACGATGCGTTTGCCGTTGGCAATGTTTTGGATCTGGTATTCAACGGGCGCCTCAATGTTTAACGGTTCGATACCTTTGGGAAGATCGACGACCAAAGAAACATCATTGGCGACTTGAGAACCTTGATTTTCAACGCGAACCACGTAGCTTGTCTTGCTGTTAACTTCGATTGGATCTTGTAAGTCGTCCACGTCAAAAAACAACTCTGATAATTGTTCAACGATGAACTGTTTGATCGTTGATTGTGGCTGATTAAGATCCGCCAGCGCTTTGAATTCGATCGGTTGTTCACCGGCAGCCAAAGGCAATGTCGTCACGGCCACTTGTTCATTGCTATTGCTAGGAAGTTGCTGCATGGCCCAGAAGACGGCGTGGCGAGCAGGGTCGTACCGTCCTGCCGGTGTCGAACTTTCATATTTAAGTCCTCGCGGCAATTGGGCCATCATTTGAACGTTGGTCGCATTGGCGGTGCCGTTGTTCTTGACTTCGAAGGTGTGTGTGGCTTCGCGAGACAGGTAACGTCGATCAGGCCCAGCGGCCGTGACTTGTAATTCTGGCGACACGACTTGAACATTGATCGAGTGTTCGTCTGTTAGCTTTCCTTCGCCAGTGACCCGAACGGTGTTTGTCACATTGCCGGCGGTCATTGCAACAAGTGGAAGTTGGATGGTTCGGCTTTGTCCCGGCAACAGTTGCCCGACCGGATTTTCGATTTCCGTGCCCGATGGGTGCGACAGGCCAGCAGGCACTGTTTCGCGAATGACCACGTTTTCGGCAGGTCCATCGCCTTCATTTCGGACGGTAATGTTCATGACAACCTGTTGTCCGATCATGACCTGTGGTGGGGCCGTGTGTTGGATCACCAGTTGTGGTTTCGTGCAACGGGTTCTGCAGCCAGCGACGGCCGCCATGGAAACTTCGGCAACACTGCCAAGTTCGCCAGGACTGATCGGTAGCAATTGCAATTGGATTTGCATGGTATCCCCTGGTGCAATCGAAGCAAAATCCCACTCCAACAGGTCACCTTGCTGGCGATCAGGTTTAGGGGTTGCTTGGATCAAACGAGTACCTTCGGGGATTCGGTCGCGAACCAAAACTTGTCCCGCAGGGGATCGGCCGACGTTACGGATGGCCATGAAAAAAGTTGCAGGCACGTTGACTTGGACTTGTTCGGGGGCGCGTTTCTCTAAAATTAGGGATGCCGTTTGTTGAATTTCCCACCTTGGATCACCAGGCTGGTTGCTGACCAATGAACTGGGTGCACGATTCGTGGCAGGCGTTTGATTCTCTTGGTAGTTGGGGTAGGTGGCTGGTTGGACATTTCGATCCGTCAACATCGGTTCGGATGCAAGTTGCGTATGGGAACCGGGGCGGTCGTTTAGATCCGAACGATTGGGTTGGTTAGAATTACTTTGGTTAGTGTTTGCCAATGGATTGCCAACGGCGACATTTGGCATGCTTGAATTTGGTGCCGACGGCGGTTGCGTTGCAGTGCGATTGGGAAAGGAATCGATCGCCACAGCGTCAAGAGGTGCCGGGCGAGAATTTGCTAAACCCTGCGCTAGTAAACCCTGCGCGGGTGAACCCTGTGTGGATGAACCCTGTGTGGATGAACCCTGCGCGGGTGAACCTGGTGTGGGCAAAGATTGGGCTGGACTTCGATTGGGGAGCACTCCGTTGGAAGCGATACCACTACTGTTTGGCAGTTCAGCGGCGGACTTACCAAAGTCCATTCGTGGGCCGATGGGGTTAGCAGTTGGAAGTTCGGCAGTTGACGTTATGATGCCCAGTTGGTTCGTGGGTGCAGGATTAGGCAAGTCACTTGGATCATTTTGTCTTGCCAGAGCCGAGGGGTTTGTGGTTGGCTCAGGTCGCCGTAGATCGTTTTCAGGCAGGCCGGTGCTGGGCAGGCCGGTGCTGGGCAAGCCGGTGCTGGGCAAGCCGGTGCTGGGCAAGCCGGTGCTGGGCAAGCCGGTGCTGGGCAAGCCGGTGCTGGGCAAGCCGGTGCCGGGCAAGCCGGTGCTGGGCAAGCTTCTGGAAGCTGAGGGCAGTGCAGGCTTAGGCAAGCCGCCCGGCAATAAACCGGGGCTGGCGGTTTGGCTTCCAAGACTTGGTGCGTTGGCGGCCAAGTTGTTTTCGGGAAGCTTATTCGGAGGGGCTGCATTTGCATTGGCTGCCGACCGGAGCAAATTTCCTAAACCGCTGGTATCGCCATCTGGGGCTGCCTGGGCATTCATAATCGATGCCGCGGGATTCTGGCTATTGGAAGCAATACTCGGGCTTGGACTTGTGGGGCCAGGCAGTTTAGGAGCAGATCCAGGCAGTTTAGGAGTACCAAGAGCAGCAACGGATGTCGCCGGCTGTGATCCTGGAAGATCGCCCAGGGGTGTAGTCGGGGCTGGGCTGTTGGATGGATTGGGGGTAGGCGAGTTACTAGCGAAAATGTCCGCGGGTGGATTGGGTGAATTCTGAGCACTGGTTAGGCTTGAGGGCGCCAAAGTGCTGCCGCTATTTGCACCAGGTAGCGTTTCACCAGGTAGCGATCCTCCGGGTACGGGGCCGCCTACAAGTCTTTGGGGTCCAGTATCGTCGGGTAAGGCAGGTTTTCGGGCCATGGCCAATTCGGAGCTGTGTTGACCAACTTCGACGCCTTCAACCACCTGGCCAACGCCGTTTGGCATACTGGACACCGTGCGAAAGACACCATAGGAGCCCCCACCGATCCCAAGCAAAACCAATGCAATTTTGCCCCAGGTCATGATCGACGGCATGCTACTATTTTGCCGACTGGCCGAGCGTCGTCGAGATCTAGCCATCTTCTTACCCAATTACTACAAAATCAGAACGTGAATGAAAACTTGGAAGCATGACTTGGCAGTGAACCACGGTCGCAAATCGATCAAGCGTTGGACTTTGTGGATCGTGCGGTACTGGGTAGCAAACATGTTGAAATGTTTGAACTGGGCAACACGGTCAGATCGTCATAGTCAATCGAATTGGCAAGCGAAGCAAGAATGTTCTCGGCAAGATGTGATCGTTGGATCTCTGATCACGCCGCTGTTTAAGATGACCGTCCTTGGTTATAGATCGTTTCGATTGTCCCGAAGCTAGAGGATTCCCGACATGTCAGGTGCCCACATTTCCATTTTGCTGCTGGAGCTTCGATTCAAGCCGATCGAAAATCGCCACTAACAAATCTATCTAGGTCTGAAGCATTCAGGACAGATTTAATTGGGATCGTTTTCGCTTTCAGGGAACCAGGGTCAGCATCCTTGCTGAACATTCCTCATGCGTTGCGCAAACTCCCGTCACCAAACCTTGAAATTTGGTGCGGTTGTAACGCATTTCTTCCATCGGCTATTTTGAAGATTAAGCGCAAATGGCAAAACACTGATTTGCAAAGATGTAGCAAAAAAAACAAACTTTGATCGTTTTCAAGCGAAAATAACCGGCGGTTTGCTAGCAATCGATTGCCGCGACCGATGACTAACTACTGTGTATCGGCATGGCGTCGGGTCACCGGCCAGAGAGTCTCCGCTGTTTGAACCCGTTTCTGGCAGTGCGTGTCGATCTACCCAATCGGTTGTCTTTGGCGGTTATCTTTGGCGGGAGTCTTACTACTTAGCTAACGAAAGGTTGGTGGCGGCCATTCTTTTTGGCACGATAGAGATTGTCGTCTGCGCGTGGTAGAAGTTGCGATTGAGCGGTGTCGATGGCCGAATTCAATTGCGCGACACCGATGCTAACGGTAATCGGCAGTGGGCCGGCGGAAGTTTGGAAGGGGGTACCTTCAACAGCGACTCCAAGGCATTCGACAACTTCGAATCCAGCTTTGGCGTCCGCTTCGCTTATCAATAACGAAAATTCTTCACCGCCATAACGGGCGAATACATGTTCTTTGCGAAAGATCTCGCTGCCGCCCCTGGCAAACTCTTGCAATACTTGATCACCGGTCTAGTGAGCGTAGGTGTCGTTCACTTTCTTAAAGAAGTTAATGTCCCTCATTAAGATGGTAAGTGGTCGCTGGTAGCGATTGGCTCGATCGAATTCGCGTTGAATCAGATCCATCATGAATCGCTTGTTCAAGGCGCCGGTCAATCCGTCCTGGGGCATCATCGAATAGACGGTTTCATGGTGCTGGGTTGGAATGCAATCATTGAATAAGAATTTGTAGAGGTGGTTTCCAAAACGATGGCGCACGCCGTTTTCTAAGACGCATCGATCGATTGGTTTTTCAGCAACGAAAGTGCCGTTGGTACTCTTGTTATCAATTTGCAGGAAGCCTCTTGCGGTATTACGGATCTCGGCCTGCCGCCGTGAGATCGATGTGTTGTCAATGCACACATCACAGTTAGGGTCTGGGCCCATCATCGTACTGGCTTGCGGCAACCGGATCCTGTTATTATCGAGATCCATCGGATGAATTCGAACCAGGATTCACTTTGGTTGGTTTGGAGCGTCGCGTCCCAGTTGGTATTGACCATGGTTTTCTACTCGTGAATCAAAAGAAGATCGACTTGTGGAGTAGCCATTTTTTCGCTGGACAGCGGTTAGCTTACGATACGTTAATTAGGCATCGATGTTAGTTAGACATCGATCTTAGTTAGACATCGATCTTAGTTAGACATTGACGGGGTAGGATCCATTGGCTTTTGACCGGAATGTCCAAAGGCGAAAGCCATTGCCTTTTGAAAAAGGGTGAGGAAGATTCGTAAGAACTTCTGAACGGGTATAGGTCGCAACTAAGCAAACGCGCAAACGAACGCGCAAACGAACGCGCAAACGAACGCGCAAACGAACGCGCAAACGAACGCGCAAACGAACGCGCAAACGAACGCGCAAACGAACGCGC
>Ga0105055_10006251_pt1 | contig 16432 bp, 14 predicted proteins | sample BON03_FD_78090 | JGI IMG/M metagenome (GOLD analysis project Ga0105055, IMG submission 78090) | Freshwater microbial communities from Lake Bonney liftoff mats and glacier meltwater in Antarctica - BON-03 | ecosystem: Environmental > Aquatic > Freshwater > Ice > Glacier meltwater | place: Lake...
GATGCAGCCGGGAATGATGCAGCCGGGAATGATGCCATATCCGATGCAGATGCCTGGGCAACCAATGATGCAGCCCGGGATGATGCCGGGACAGATTCCGATGCCTCAACAGCAAATGCCCCAACAGCAAATGCCCCAACAGCAAGCTCCTCCAACAAAGACTGGAGTTCCTCCCGCTGCGGCTCCGATGCCGGGGAATTCGGTCCCTCAGGCACCGGCCGCACCGAAGGCTGCACCCACACCAGCGGATACTCGGCCTCCTGCAGCTTCGACGCAGCCGCCGGAGCAAGATCCGGATCTCGATTTTATGACAGAACTCCCTGATATTCTTTGATCAAGCTTCTCTGGGCGTAGATTTGCCAGCCATGGCCGAGTGCTGGAAAAATAGTGACATTTACTGCATTTTGTTTTTTATTCACATTCTGCCTATGCCTCCTGTAATTCCCATGCTTATTAATCTGCGTTTTTCGCTGAATCGGCTTATCGACAAGAATTGCACAGGTTTCGCAGTCGGAGTCTTTGGTGGGATTTTCACAAACCCGCAAATCCCGTAGAGTTCGGAAGGTTTGATTGAGCAGATTATGTGTTGTGTTTCTTGTGGATTGTTGCGGATTCGACCTTGAGTGATTCGCAGCGTTGATCGTCTTTGTTTGCTGTTTGGGTAAGTTATGGCTGCCTTGCATCAGTTGTCGTTTGAAAAACCGCTGTACGAATTGGAAGATCGGCTTCTAAAACTGGAATCGCAGCAGGACCCGACTCCCGCTGAAAAAGAAATTATGCGGCGGATGCGGGTTGAGCTGACTCAAATGACCCGCGAACGCTACGCGAATCTTGATCCGTGGCAGACCGTTCAGGTTTCTCGACATCCGGATCGTCCGCAAACTCCCGACTATCTGGAACTTGTGTTTGATGAATTCGTCGAGTTGCACGGTGATAAGGCATTTGGTGACGATCGGGCTTTGGTGACTGGATTCGCGCGACTTGCCGGCCGCAAAGTCATGTTTGTCGGCCATCAAAAAGGACGCAACCTGAAAGAGCGTAACGAATGTTGCTACGGATGTGCCCATCCGGAAGGTTATCGCAAAGCCATGCAAAAGATGGAAATGGCCAGCCGCTTCGGCCTGCCGATCATTTGCCTGATTGATACGCCCGGCGCGTATCCTGGGATTGGGGCCGAAGAGCGCGGTCAGGCGTATAATATTGCTGTCAATCTGCGGGACATGTCCACGCTGGAAGTTCCGATCATTTGCGTGGTGATTGGCGAAGGTGGTTCCGGTGGTGCTTTGGGGATCGGTATGGGCGATCATGTGGCGGTGCTTGAGTTTGCATATTACTCAGTCATCAGTCCGGAAGGCTGTGCCGGAATTCTTTGGAAGAGCTCCAAGCATGCCGACAAAGCGGCCAAGGCGCTGCGGTTCACCAGCAAAGATTTGACTCAGCTTGGCGTCGTGGATGAGGTCATTCCGGAACCGCTCGGCGGCGCGCATCGCGATCATTTCAAGATGGCGACAACGCTGAAGGCCCGATTGGTTGAGTCGCTGCAGAATCTGGACAACCTTTCGATCCCCGATTTGCTCGAACGCCGCTATCAGCGGTATCGTCGCATCGGTGTGTTTCACGAAGACGGATCTGCCGCGTCCGTGTAGTCCGACCTGTCTCAGGTCGGATTCCTTGGGCGGTGATGCGCTGATTGGTTCCTTGCGATATTTTGAGGGTCGGCAGGAAGGCGATTGCCTTCGTAAGTATGTCCGGAATTTAATCACGTTCTCATCGAAAGTGCTGTGGGGTGCAGACCTGAGGATAGGTCTGCTTACGATGTTGCATCCGTCGGACAGGGGAGAGCCAAGCGTTGTTCGTCGTTCTCCATGTTCGTCGTTCTCCATGTTCATCGGCGGCATAATCGCGATGTCTCAACGTCTGGCATTCAGCGAATTGAACCCCATTCAAACCACCCCCCAAAACACCATGCCCAACGTCCGATAATGTCCGTTATGTTAGGTTAATGGCAGAAAAGGCTTGTTTTTTCAGGGGGTAAAATTACACCCCCCGCTGCATGGTTCAAATTCATGCGATGTGGGACGAGCGTTCAAAATCGTCAGAGTGATAATGCTTCAGGTCGCTCCTGCGGTACGCGAAACCAACGGATGGGTTTCACCGATTTGCCTGGCTCAATCGGTTTCGCAAGTCCACACCCAAACGATCCAGCGAGATGCCAGCTCGGTTCAGTTGTCGCAGAATTCGATCATCGATTCGAGTGTTCACGTCCGTATTTGGATCTGGGTCGTTGTTAAGACCCATGGCGTCTGCATGCCAGTCTTCCAGAACCCGCCGCTGGACGTCGCCCGGCAATCCTGCGAGGTACTGTTTGGATTTTGCAATGATGTCATTTCTCTGGCTGTAGATTCCAGCGATTTCACTCAGCAGTGAAGTTTCATTTTGGCCGAGCTGCGTGGGTGTCGTCGGAATCGGAGTACCCTGCCCGCCCAGGCTCGATGGACCCCTGAAAAAGTCGGTCAGAATCGCCCCGGCATTCTGCGGGACATTGGAACTGAGCTGGTTCAGCAGCCGCTGTTTTTCTTCGGCGGTTGAGTTTTGAAGTGTATCGACCATTCCTTGGCTCAATTGGTTGCGAAGATTCGTCGGCACCTGACTCAGCAAATCCTGAAGCGACGGGCCTGATCCAGTTGACGAAGTTCCACCGGATCCTGATGTCGAAGATCCGCTTCCGCTGGCTGCCGCTCCTCCGCCTAAGTTTTTGGGAATAAAGTTGTAGAGGTCGAAACCACCGGAATTCGCCAAAGAACCACCAGCGCCGGAGTCTGTTCCAAACGTCCCGGCTTCAATCGGAGTTGCACCATTCAGGTCATCTGGACTCGTTTGCAGCGACTTGTTGAAGTTGTCGATGACATTTTGAACGGTAGGAATGGCGTTTTCGGGCAGCAGCGGAATCAGATATTTGGAGTTATGCAGTATTAACGCCGCGCCGTAGCCGGAGTATGTCTGGCTGACGATTTGTCGCATCGAAGGAGACATTGTGATTGCGAAAAACATCACCGTCATGCAGATTACGACCCCCTTGACGAATCCAAGTATCCCGCCGAGGTGTTTGTCAAAATCGATGATCTTTGCCTTCGCCATCCAACTACTCAGCATTCCAGCGACGACAAATGAGACTCCGCAGAGCCCTACGTAAACAGCGAGCATTGCCAGCCATTGCTTCAACGGTGGATCGACGCCAATCATCGGTTCGATCGCCGGGGCCAGCGTGCCGGAGAATTTGAAGCACAGCAACAGCGCTATGACCCATGAGAGCTGAGACAGCAGCCCGCGCGACGCACCTCGAACGGCGCAATACAACAAGATGCCTAATACGACTAAATCAACGATGCTGTGCGAGGTCATTTGTCTGCCTTCCTTGACCCAGGTCCGGACCCGCAAATGGGTTTCAGAAGTATAGGAGGGCTACGGCAATGAGGGAAAGAGCGTTTTTCTGACAGGGGAAACCGGCAGTTTCTGCCGGTTAGGCCTGTCGGGGTGGAGACGGTCGATTTGATACCAACCCGAAGCGCCAGCGAGGCAATAAGTTACGCCTGCCCTTCCGCGTGAAGTGTTTGCCTCGCTGGCGCTTTTTGAAGTTGCGATTTTACGGAGTAGTTTTCATGGCCAAGGGCCATCTTCATCGTAGCCAGGGGCACCGCCCCTGGAAACGCTCGTAAACGCAACATGGACAGACCATGAGTCTATTCGATATGTAGCCCCGCCGAAGGATTCCGACCTGGGACAGGTCGGATTACTTGCGACTGTCCAGCAGCAACGTCACCGGGCCATCGTTGAGCAAACGAACATCCATGTGAGCCTGAAACGTGCCGGTTTCAACCGTCAGCCCCTGTCCGCGAAGTTCTGCGGCGACACTCTGATAGAGAGCGTTGGCTTTTTCAGGACGAGCAGCTTCGACGAAACTTGGACGACGGCCTTTTCGACAATCGCCGTACAGTGTGAACTGGCTCACAAGGAGAATCGAACCTCCGACGTCCGCTAGAGCCAGATTCATCTTCCCGTCTGCGTCTTCGAAGACTCTCAAGCCGGCAATCTTTCCTGCGGTCCAGATGACGTCTTCCTGAGTGTCATCTTCTGCAACGCCAAGCAGTACCATGAAACCACGTTGAATCTGTCCGACGATAATACTGTCCACGGTGACGGACGCTTCGGTGACTCGTTGAATGACAGCTCGCACGGATGGACTTTCGGAACTACGGATCTTTGGAATGGAAGATAAAGGGCAGGGTTACTGGCGACTGTGTTTCGAGTGATTTCGAAGACGCCAGGTTTTAGCTGGAGGTACACGGAGGACTGACGCCCAACCGCTCACCAAATCGCGCGGGTTCCAGTCCGTCCATCGAAATCGCTGGTACTTGATCCAGCATCAGATCGGCCAGAATTGTTCCCGTGGCGGGCGACATCTGAAGTCCTGAACGAAAATGTCCGGCACCGACAAACACATTTGAAAACCCTGGCACTCGCCCCAGCAATGGTAATTCATCTGGCGATCCTGGCCGCAAACCAGCCCATGTGTGAACAACTTCCGCGTGAGCGAGAGAGGGAACCAGCGACTTTGCAAACTCCAGCAGTCCGGAAACACCTTCCGTCGTTGTGTGCTTGGCAAAGCCAGCGTCCTCTTCTGTCGAACCGATAAGGATCAATCCATCACGTCGTGGCACAAGGTAACGCCTGCCTAATTCAATCACACATCGAAACGGCGGTGCGGGCAATTGCAGTTGAACAATCTGGCCTCGGACTGGCTTCACTGGCATCGTAAATCCCAGCGGTTGCAGCAGTGACGATGACCATGCTCCAGCCGTGAAACAGATGCGATCAAATTGCAGAGTTCGATCGCCGACTCGTACCTCAGCAATTTGATCATCCTTCCGGCGAATATCCAAAACCTGAGCGTGCTCAAGTATCTCAACACCGCGTTGCAGGCAAGCCGCCTTCAGTGCCTTCAGATAACGCGGGTTTCGAACTTGCCCGAAGTCCGGTAAGTAGATCGCACTGTCGAACTGTCCATCGAGTTCGGCGACATGTCGTTGCGCTTCGAGTGCAGTCAAGCGTTCGACGCGAATGCCTTCGGTCAGCCATCGCGAGGCTTGCGACTCAAGTTCATGGTTCTTTTCGATTGAACCGACTTCAATGGCTCCACAGATGTGATAACCAATATCGATTCCCGTTCGCGTGATCAGATCTGCGGCGAAGTCCGGCCAGAGTGAATGGCTGTAAGATCGAAGTCTCGCTTCAGGCGTCACGGCATTCGCAAGATTGCCAGGCGGCAACATACCAGCGCCGGCCCATGAGGCTTCTCGACCGACTTGTTGTCGGTCGAGAAGCGTGACCGATACACCACGTTCTGCAAGTTTCAACGCCGTTGTCAGGCCAACGACGCCGGCACCAACGATAAGGATCTGTGGATGAAACTGAGTCATTGGAGTCAAGCCGGATACGCAAGAACTAAAAGTATCAAAATTTGGTAGCGTTTGTCGAGCGGCAGGATCGAGCGTACCAGATTCTGTCTCCGTAATGAAGGAATTCGACCTGAGGACAGGTCGAACTACGTAGGCAGACCTGTCCTCAGGTCTGCATCGTTTAAGCATGGCGCACGGAAACCGGGTGCGTGGCTTGTGGACTTGGCGGAGGTTATTGATTTCTTGCTGGCATCGGGAAAGTGGTTGGAACTAACGCTGCTGGATCTGTCGCCACGCTAAAGGTATTCGACCTGAGGACAGGTCGAACTACTTACTTCCGACGCAATACAAAGTTTCCTTTCGTCCGATTCCGTCGCCCGTGGCTGCTCGAATGAACAACTGACCATCGGCAGCGACGATTGAAGCAAACGCTGAAGTGCCAAGCTGATTCTCAGCAATCTGTTCATACTTCTGAGGATTTGCTTTATAGACCCACGTCGTCCCGGCTTCATTCGTTGCGAAAATCGTGTCGCCCACAATCAACGGCGACGCTGATACCGGACCACTCATGCGTTGTTTCCACATTTCTTTGCCGGTCTTTGCGTTCCAGCAATAGGCGACGCCACTATCGGTCAACGCGTACAGGTAACCCTTATAAACAACCATGGACTGTTCATAACACTTCACATTGTTCTTCCAAGCGACACCTGAGCCATCTGCTTTCACGGCAACCGTTTCGGGATCCGGATAGCCGCCGCTCGCGAAAATAAGATCGCCCTCCCATATGCATGTGCCACACGTCGCCATCGTCAGGCACTTCGTCTCCCACAGTGACTTGCCAGTTTCAGGATCATACGACGCGATTCGATACGTACCGCTCAGCAACAACTGCTCGCGCCCCGCAATATTGGCGACAATCGGCGACGACCAATTGAGCATTTTTTCACGTTCCTGCTGCCACGCCACACTGCCATCGGTGAGCTTCAAAGCTTTGACCCAGGCGACCGTGTCGCAGTCGCCGGACACGATGAGCTTGTCCTTGTAGATTGTTGGAGAAGCCGCGTACCCGTATTCGTATTGATTTGGACGAAACCCGCCGACGTCCTTACGCCACATGATCTTGCCATTGAGATCCAGGCAAACGGCTTCCACTTTTTCATGATGGGAAAAAACGGCGAAAACCAGTCTTCCGTCTGTTGCGGCGGTTGCCGACGCATGGGTGTTCTTCGGGTGAGCCGGAGGAAATCCTCCCTGGCTGATGGGCATGATCCAAAGCTGCTTGCCAGATTTTCGATCAAACGCAATGACACTTTGAGTCTGTTTCTGATCGTCAGCGGTACACAGTACGATCGTGTTGCCTGTGATCACCGGCGACGCATGACCGCGACCGGGGACATCAACTTTCCAGAGGATGTTCTTTGATTCGCTCCATTCTGTCGAAGTCCCCTGCCCTGCTGCGACGACGTTGTTATGATTTGGCCCACGCCATTGAGTCCAGTCGTCGGCTTGTGTCATCGCTGACGACAGGACAAGACATGCAAGGCTGATCAGGGAACGCTGAGACATGAATGAACTCCAGAATGAATATATGTGAACGGCAAAGTGTCGCCGTCATGCGCATAACGTCAAGTGATGCGTCAACAATCTCTGCGATGCGAGCGCTGAATTAAATTTTCCTGCATCACGGAATGAAATCACTTCAAAATGGTTGTGTTCAGTTGGTGGTTGAGCGAAAACTTCCGAATGCAGGATCGACACTCAGAAACAGTTCCGAAAAGTACGTCAGGCTTTCTAGCCTGACACGAACAAGAACAAGTCAGCCTGGAAAGGCTGACGTACTTTATTTCGGGACTGTTCTTTAAACGCCAACGCAGAAAGCGGCTTCCAAAAGTGACTGACGCAAGTCAAACATCACTGACTCCCCAGCAAGTCGAGAAGGAGCAGGAAATCACTCCGAGCCCCCCTGCCCTGCTCTGCAGCGTTGACGAATTTCTGCAACGTCTGCGACAAAGCCACTTACTGCCCGACGACGAAATCCAAGCCGCCGCAAGTTCCAGCACTTCGACATCATCCAGGGCACTCGGTGACTATTTCATAACGGCGCGAAAGCTCACGCCATTTCAGGTGAACACGCTGCTGCACAACGCGAACGATCCTCTCACGCTGGGTGAATACGTCGTGCAGGATTTTGTCGGACGCGGTGGCATGGGCACCGTGTATCGTGCCATTCATCGGCGAATGAAACGCACGGTCGCCATCAAGGTGCTTCGCCGAGATATCTCGCATGCTGATCTGTTGGCCAAACGATTTTTGCGAGAAGTCGAAGTCGCGGGGAAACTGTGTCATCCGAATATTATGACCGCCTACGATGCAGGCGAACAAAACGGTATCAGCTACCTGGTTTCTGAATTCGTCGAAGGCCAGAATCTCAGCGAGCTCGTGAAAGAATACGGGCCGCTGTCATTACCACTGGCAGTAGACGTCGTGCAGCAGGCCGCGCGGGCACTTGAGTATGCTCATGGCGCGGGCGTGATTCATCGCGATATCAAGCCGTCGAATTTGCTCATTGACGATGCTGGCAACGTCAAGTTGCTCGATGTAGGGCTCGCCCGAATCAACTCGGCCGATGCATCCGAGATTGATCATGCGGCTGAACTGACTACAACCGGCATGATCATGGGGACCGTCGATTATATGTCTCCGGAGCAGGCCCTGAACACACGTCTCGCCGATGAGCGATCTGACGTTTATAGTCTCGGCTGCACGCTGTTTTTCTTAATGACCGGCCGCGCGCCTTATGCTCGAGGCACAGGCATGGAACGGCTGCTGGCTCATCGCGAACAACCGATTCCTTCGCTGTGTAGTCTTTCGGCGGAGATACCAGAAGCGGCTGATCGGCTATTGGGATCAATTCTGGCCAAGCAACCGATAAATCGCCTGACGTCGATGAAAGAACTTGTGGCGCAGCTTGAACGCATGAAGCTAGCCGGACTGCCGGACGTGACTTTGCCGCTGAGTGCCATTGATGACAATGCCAAAGGCGAACGTGTCAGCAGCGCCTGTGACGAAAGCGTCAATGAATTGTCGCAACCGTCCGCGACCGTTGTTGCTCCTGCTTCCGCACCGGTTGAATTTCAGGCGGCAGAATCAATGTTGGCCCATCGCGAACCGTCGGCTGATGTAGCGACCGAGTTAATGCCGGTTGCTGCCTTGGCAGTTACTGAAAGACCAGCTTCTCGTTCAATGCCGCCAGCTTCAAAGTCACCACTGGCCTTTCTGCCGTGGGTACTTCTGGCAGGCATCGCAGCTGTGGTCATCGGCGTATTCATCATGCAGCCGAACACTATGTCGGTGAACACTATGCCAGCGAACAATAGCGACTCGCCAAAATCTGCGACCGGAGGTTCCGCGTTGCCGATCACGACACTGACAGAACTTTCCGAAGCCGAAGTTCAAGCCTACCGAACTGACTGGGCCACCAGTCTGAAGCTTGACGAAAACATCAACGTCGGCGGCATTGATTTCACGCTCATTCCGGCGGGCGAATTTCTTTACGGCGACAGTGCCTTTGCAACTCGCATCGATACCGGATTCTATTTGTCTCAAACGGAAGTCACGGTTGGACAATTTGCGGCGTTCGTTGAATCGCAGCAGTTTAAAACTGTCGCAGAAACCAATAGCGTTGGCGGTTGGGGGCAAGATCCAGAGTCACAGGATGCCAAACGCTGGATTCAATCGCCGTCATTTCACTGGAACAATCTGGGCGCTCAGTTCATCACGAAAAAACACCCCGCGACAAGCCTGGCTTATTCTGACATGATCGCTTTTTGTGACTGGATGTCGCGTGAAACTCAACGCACGATTCGTCTACCCAGCGAACAGGAATGGGAATACGCCTGCCGCTGCGGCCGCCGAGGCCGTTGGTCGTTCGGCGATGATGCTCAGCAGTTGTCTGAATATGCGTGGTTCGAAACCAATGCCGACAAGGATGTTCATCCGACTCGCATGCTGAAACCGAATGCCTGGGGACTTTACGACATGCACGGCAATGAATTCGAACGTTGCGTTGTTCTTGATGCCGAATCCTCCGGCTACGACGGAGCTGGTCCAATTCGCGGTGGTAACATTTTCAGTGCGGTTGAGGAAACTGCCAGTTCATCACGAATGATGAGTCCCCTCAATACACCGACTCGAGGAGCGTTTCGGGTGCTGTTGGGTCTGCCATCCTCGGATGTGCTTCAGGGCAGCAAGTAGTTGCGATTGGAAACGTTATCGACGAACCGGAATGTCTTGCAGCTCGTCGGCGCGCTATCCACCCCGGCGGGCAGGCTGTCGATTTAGTCCAAAATCTCGTTTGTACACCGCTTGTTCACTATTTCAAAAGTGGCGTTTTAAGCGTTCAGATCGCATAGATATGCGATCAAAAGTGATTTGCAGCGATATAGGCGACTTCGATTATCTTAAATCGGCATTTTGCGAGCGGTGCGACTTCAGTCGCCCTATTATCCGACAACGCCACGCCGCGACTTCATGAACTCCACCCGCCCAAGTGACGTCCTTGTTCCGAGGCTCCAGCCTCGAAACACACTGCTCTGGAGGCTCCTGCCTCCCGTGTATTCGCAGGAGGCAGGAGCCTCCTGCGCATCGCGTTCCAAGGCTGGAGCCCAGGAACGAGAGTTGGCGGCCTCATTCCGGCCTGTGTCAAGTATACTCATCCGAAACGAGGATTTTGCAGTCGATACTTAAAATCTGTGTTCACTGACAAAACTTGACTTACGTCAAGTTTTCCGGTAGCATCTGCCGCTTGGGACGTGCCGACACAATGCAACTCGCCAGAGAGCGATCCGTATGGCCCCCTAGGTGAATCGCGAGATCCTTAATGCCTTTCGAGCGGCGTTGTCTGAATGGTATTCCAGCGGGTTTGTCGTGTGGATGCGCCGTCCTGCGGAATGGTTGCAGGAAAGCCTCGACGAGGAAGATGTTCGAAGCGTATCACGACTGATGTTTGAACACCTTGAAAACGGCGGTCAGATTGATCAGGTTGTAGAGCGACGCGAGATGTGGCGAGATCAGCATGAGTTTCACTACGATTTTCGCATAACGATCGGCGAACGGAAAACCTACATCGAAACAGTGCTTAATGTAACGAGCACTGGTCCTACAGTCACGATTGTGAGTATGCATGATGAGTAAAACATCCTCGCCGGAACTAACAAATGGAAAACCATATCCGCGTCACTGCGCCGCGTGTGGTAAAGATGCCGTTGCATTCCGACAGATTCCATACGATGCTCGAGTACGACATGATGGCAAGTTGCACACGTTCCACATCACCACGCTGGGAGTCGATGAATGTGAACACTGCGGTGAGCAATACTTTACGGTCAATACCGATGAACAGATCAGCCTGGCCCTGCGAATGTTTCTTGGCCTGCTTGCGCCGGATGAGATTCGCGATGGATTGCTACAATGTTCTGTCAACCAGCGCACGTTCGCCGAACATCTTGGAATTGCAGCAGAAACAGTGTGTCGATGGCTGAGTGGAGCGGCCATCCAGACACGGTCAATGGACAATATGATGCGGCTCTACTTTTCATTGGCTTCAGTTCGAGAAGCGCTCGCTAATCGACAAACGATGTGTGCTGAAGGTGCAACGACCTACACAGATCAACGATAAGAATAGGTGAGTGAATCAAAATCACGCTGCATCTGTTTGTGGTTCAACCGGTTTCGGTCCGATCGATTTGGAACCGCCTTTATGCCGGGCTTTCAAATCGAACAGACCAAAGATCTCCGTCGCGTTCAGGCCCAACGAAACATTGTTGTTGTCTCCGTCACCAAGGATCGCTGCGAAGAGTGCTCGCTTTTCGCTCAGGACTCGGTCGATGCGTTCTTCAATCGTGTTCTTCGAGATGAATCGAGTTACGATGACCGGATTCTTCACGCCGATGCGATGCGCTCGGTTGATGGCCTGATCTTCGATCGCCGGATTCCACCAGCGATCAAACAGGAAGACATAGCCAGCGAATTGGAGATTCAATCCCACGGCACCCGTGCCGTAGCTCATCAACAAGATGTGAGCGTTCGGATCTTCTTTGAATTTTGCAAGGATGGGTTCACGCTGCTTTGTTGGAACACCGCCGTGATAAATCAGCGGATTGAATTCTTTCAGCTTTGGTGCCAACCAGTCGATCGTCTTCGTCCATTGGCTGAACAAAATCGCCTTCCCGCCGCTCGCGCCGATTTCTTCCATGTCGGCGAGTAATCGTTCGAGCTTGGCACTTTCACCAGTGAAGGGATCGTAGTTTGTAATCTGCTTGAGTCGCAGGACAAGTTCAAAAACATGCTGGACGGTGATGGTATCACCCAGCTCGTTCAATTGGATGATGCCTTCTTTTTCGGCTGTGCGATAGGCATATTCCTGAGCGTCCGTGAGTTCCAGTTCCGCATCACGATCGATGCGGGGTGGCATGTCGCTCATGACCACATCTTTGGTGCGTCGCAGAATGTATTTCTTGGCGAGCTTCTGAAGCTGTCGCAGATCAGGACAGCTGCCTTTCGGTACGACCTCCAGGAATTCAAACAACGCACCCAGTTCTTCCGGGCGGTTTTCAATGGGCGTGCCGGTCAGAGCCCAGCTTCGTCGCCGCTTGATGGATCGCGCGGCTTCCGCTGTGCGTGATTCACGATTCTTGACGCGCTGCGCTTCGTCCAGAACCAGTAAATCGAATTTCGGCTGTTCGTCTTCCGGAATGTCGGCGATATCGCGCGTCATGGATTCGTAGTTGGCAATCAAAATCGGGATGCCTGGCATTGTCCAAAGCATTCGCCGCCGCTGGCCGTTGCCTTCCACAGTGACAACAGGCAGTTCTTCGGCCCATGTTTTGAATTCTCGCTGCCAATTCGGAATTAACGGTTTCGGGCAGATCAGCACAATCCGCCGCGCCTGTCCGCTGCGCAGCAACAGACGAATCGCGGTGATTGTCTGCATCGTCTTGCCGAGACCCATTTCATCGGCGAGCAGCGCGGAATGGCTGGAGAACAGCCACGCAATGCCTTCGTACTGATACCCGAAGGGCTCAAACGGCATGATGAGTTCCTGCTCGGCCAGCCACGATTCGAGCGGCGGTTGCAGCAGATAAAACAGACGATCCTGAAGCGACAATGCGTCCGCAGGTGGCTTGATGCGAGTCACCTTGCGTGGCTTTTCTACGCCGTCTGATTCCTCTTCCACCTTCTTCGCCGGGCCGATTCTCTTCAGCTCAACACCATCGGAGGACTTTGTGGAATCGGCCTTTGGCGGAAGGAATTCAATTCCTTCCGGAAGCGTCAACCCGATGCATTTCATCGGAATCCGCCGCGCTGTCCATGATGGAACGAAATCCAGCACTGTGTTGAGTGAAACCGTTTGAGTTTCAATCGACGGCATGCGACTCAGTGCAGGATTGAAACCTGTTTGCGCCACATCAATGCGAGTCGATCGTTTGGCTTCAGCAATCGATTCGGCGAGCGGGGGACGTGAGTCCCCTGATGCGACATGTTCCAATCCTGTGTCAAGGTACCCGGAGGCTGACACCTCCGGCTCGCCAGTAAACTCAACGTCGTCAGCAAACTTTGCGTCATCGTCAAAATCAAATTCGCTCATCTTGCAAACACCGTCTTGACAGTTTCCGCCAGTGCCTCGCGAACTCGTTCCAACGGTTCGGCAAGGTCAGCGGCATCGGGAATCAAGTGCTTCTGCTTGTTGAGCGATTCGGCATCCAGTTGATGGCCTTCGTGAAATCGCAAAATGCTGCCTCCAATGCGCAGCGTACAGCCCTGCTCTGCCAGTTTGGATTTTGCATCTGCCGCGCACGCAACTGGAATCGATGTATGGTTGCGAAGTTCCAACAGGTTCGGATCGCTGGTAATGATGATGTTCGGTTTGATGGCGACACGATCCAGCAGCGTACTTCCGATGAGTTCACCCAGCAGCCACGACCGCAGTGTTTCGCCGAACAGGATTTCCTGCGTGCGATTGGGTTTCACGGGCGTTGTACATTGGAACTCCAGCGGCCGTCCATTTTGATTGGTAATCAGCAGTCCGCCAATGTGACCGCGACCATCGACTTCCATGGTTTCCATGAAGCCTAATCGCAGAGTTTCTGATTTCCCCGCCCCTGACATTCCGTCGTCTTTCTTCGGGACACATGCCGATGTGTTGAATTGTTCCGGCAGAATTTGCCGGATCATCCGCCGCTGGTGCGCAGGCTGAACTCATGTGTCTGATCGTCGCATCGACTGCGGTAGCTTTAACCAAGACGCTATTGCCAGCGTGATAACGCGATTCACCGACGGCAAGCGCCTAATGGCACTCGATTTAGAAAGTCGCAGGCACTTTCCAAGTGCCGCAGCCCTTGAAAACAAGCGAATTGGCGGACGGCACACGGAGTGTGCCTGCTACTTTGATGTTAAATCGAGGTTTTAATGAACGTCAATCCTGCTATACAGGTCACGAAGCGGCAAATTGATGCCAAGGCTCGCGATTGAAATGATGTCGCTTAAGTTCGTGAATTCATGTTGAACGAATTTGTCACCTTTCCGTTCATACATCACCGCTATGGCTTCGTCCTGTTCCAGCAGGATGTAGTAGTTCAACGTCGGGATCGTGAAATAGGCATCTCGCTTTTCACCATCGTCCAATCGTCGAGTGGTTTCAGACAACACTTCAACGATCAGGACCGGGCGATCCTGGAAAGTATCTGAGAGTGGATTTTCGTCACACACCACGGAAACATCGGGATAGTAAAATCGGACGTGACTAGATTTTCGCACGCGGATTTTTGTATCCGAATTGCATGGCTGGCAAGGTTTGTCCTTCAGAAGCATATACAACAAACCGTGTGCGTTGCTAGCGATTCGGTTATGCGCGTTCGTCCCTCCAGCCATTGCGAAGACCGCGCCAGCCATATACTCGTGCTTGACCGAGGAAACAAGTTCACCCTCAAGATAGTCTTCGACCGAGATTGGCTTTGTAATTCGTACTGTACTCATTGGGTTTGGCTCAGACGATGTGAATTCAGGCGGACAGAAATTGCTTCAGCCGACGCATTGTTTCATAGCCGGAGGATTTTGTCGAGAAAATCCTCGTGCAATCTCAATCAGGGGTCATTTCTAAATGCCGGTTTCGTGGTGTTGCTGGTCCTGATATCCTGCTTTGACTTTACGTAGGACGGGACTCCAGTCCCGTCCTGGCCTGAACGTTTTCCGGATGGGTCGTCAAGCACTCACCGGCGGCTCGCGTCGAAGGGCACTCGATTTGCAATTAAAGTACCCATCATTCTCCGAGTGATGAATACCGGTGGCCGCGTATTGCGGCCAGCGTCACTCGGAGAGTGACGTCTACTTTGACAGCTCAACCGATTCGAACCGTCCACTTGCCACTATTTGGATCTCATTTCTCGTGACCATCGATATCGAAACACTCTGGCAGGACCGATCTCAAATCGAAGCGTTGCAGTCGCAGCGGCTGGTTGAGATGCTGCAAACCATCATTCCTCGCAATCGATTCTGGACCACGAAGTTTCAGGCGGCGGGCGTAGATATCGCGTCGATTCAATGCATCAACGACCTGTCGCAACTTCCGCTGACAACGAAGCAGGAACTCGTAGACACTCAAGCGGCTCAATCGCCGTACGGTTCCAATCTCTCATTTCCTTCCACTAAATATCGGCGACTCCATCAAACGTCAGGCACCACCGGTCGTCCAATTCGCTGGATGGACACCCAGGAAAGCTGGGATTGGTTCATGGAATGCTGGCGGCAGATTTACACGCTGGCGGGTGTCCAGTCCTGGGATCGATTCTTCTTTCCTTTTTCGTTTGGACCATTCATCGGATTCTGGGCCGCGTTCGAAGGTGCCGGGCGATTCGGAAACTTCTGTATCGCGGGCGGAGGCATGACAACATCCGTGCGGCTGCAGGCGATGATTGAAAATGAAGCTACCGTTGTTTGCTGTACTCCCACCTACGCCATGCGTATGGCGGAAGTTGCGGCGGCGGAAGGTATCGATCTCAAAGAAACGTCTGTCCGTATGTTGATCGTCGCTGGGGAACCGGGCGGCACCATTCCAGCGACTCGGGCCAGAATCGAAGACGCATGGGAAGCCCGCGTGATCGATCATTGGGGCATGACCGAGATCGGTTCGTTAGGTATCGAAAGCGAAGATCGCCCCGGCGGCCTTTACCTGTTGGAGACCGAATGCATTGCCGAGATTCTGCATCCCGAAACGCTTCAGCCGGTTGCGGCGGGTGAAGTCGGTGAACTGGTGATCACGAATCTTGGCCGCGTTGGCAGTCCATTGATTCGTTACCGGACGCGCGATCTGGTGAAAGCCTCAACAGCCGACGATCCGGCAGGCAGAAAACTCACATGGCTCGACGGCGGCATCATGGGCCGTTCGGACGACATGCTATTTGTGCGAGGCAACAACGTCTTTCCGTCGAGCATCGAAGCGGTTGTGCGCGAGATCGCAGAGGTTGCTGAGTTCAGAATCGAACTCAAGACGGTGCGAGCGATGCAGGAAATTTGCGTGGCGATTGAGCCGGTCGCCGAAGCTGCAGATACCGTGGTGCAGTTAATGGAGCGTGTTCAATCGGCGTTGCGGCAGCGACTAGGATTTGTGATCGATGTTCGTGCCGTGGCTCCGTGCGAGTTACCGAGATTTGAATTGAAGAGTCGTAGAGTTGTTAATCTGGAATAAACGGCACAGCGTTCGTCGCCGGTCAATTTAGTAGGTCCAGCCTGCCGGGCTGGACTTTCGCCGCAAGGCGAACCGATGGGCGGACATCCGCTCAACGGCGACGAGTAGCCTGTCAATCAACATTGTCAGGTCTCTGGTCGCAACAAGTTGCGAAGTCCTGTCCGGCAGAAAGGACTTACGTAGGTCCAGCCTGCCGGGCTGGACTTTCGCCGCAAGGCGAACCGATGGGCGGACA
>Ga0105055_10006252_pt1 | contig 16431 bp, 13 predicted proteins | sample BON03_FD_78090 | JGI IMG/M metagenome (GOLD analysis project Ga0105055, IMG submission 78090) | Freshwater microbial communities from Lake Bonney liftoff mats and glacier meltwater in Antarctica - BON-03 | ecosystem: Environmental > Aquatic > Freshwater > Ice > Glacier meltwater | place: Lake...
CAGGCTGGGCCGCTCGGCCCGGTCATGGGCATAGGACACGACGCCCACCCTGTCGCCCACGCCGGGGCGGGGATGGGTGGCGAAGGGCGCGATGCGGCTGTTGCGGATCGGGCGATCCAGCTGGATCAGCGCGAGATCCTGGGCGATGCGGCCCATTTCCTTGTCGGTGATGTCGTAATCCGGATGCGGCAATGCCCGGCGCACGCCGCGATAGGCCTGGGCGCGGCCATCGCGCCACCCGGCCAGAAATTCGATCTCCGACGCCTGGAACTGCCGACCCATTCGCTTGTCGAACAGGCAATGGGCGGCGGTCAGCACCAGATCCTCGGCGATCAATGCGCCGGTGCAGAACGATCCCGTGCCAAGGTTCAGCCGCCCGACCGCATCCCAGCCACGGCTGTCATCGGAGGTCAGCAGCGTCTTGAGGCCAGAGGCCCCTTCGGCACTGGCGCCAAACGCACCCAGCACCGCCATCATGCCGCCCAGAACTGCCCCGATCACCCGCATCCCGCTCTCCCATGTTCTGGGAACGTGTTACCCTTGGGATGGGGCGAAGTTGCGGCAGAACCTCAGCGCAGGCGCGGCACTTGCGGGGCTTTATCGGGGTCAAGTGCGGGGGGCCGTGGCCCACCCGTGGCCCAATCCAGCAACTCGACGGTGTGCACCACCGGCACGCCCGCCGCGCTGCCGATCTGCATCATGCACCCGATGTTGCCCGCCGCGATCACATCGGGGGTCTTTGCCATCAGGGTCGCCACCTTGCGCTTTTTCAACTCCTTGCTGATCTCGGGCTGCATCAGGTTATAGGTGCCGGCCGAGCCACAGCACAAATGGCTGTCCTTCGGTTCGACCACCTCGAACCCCGCCCGCTTCAGCAGATCCTTCGGATAGGTCTTGATCTGCTGGCCGTGCTGCAACGAACAGGCCGCGTGATAGGCCACGCGCATGTCGGGCGCGCCCCCGTAGGGCAGGTCCAGCTTCATCAGCACCTCGGACACATCCATCGCCAGCGCCGACACCTTTGCCGCATCCCCCGCCAGCGGGTCATTGCGGAACATGTGACCGTAATCCTTGATGGTCGTGCCACAGCCACTGGTGTTGATCACCACGGCGTCCAGCCCCTTGCCATTCACCTCGGCCATCCAGGCCTTGATGTTCTTCGCCGCTGCCGCATGGCTTTCGTCTTCCTTGCCCATATGGTGCACCAACGCGCCGCAACAGCCCATCCCTTCGGCAATCACCACTTCGGCGCCCAGCCGCGTCAACAGCCGGATTGTGGCATCGTTGATATCGGTGTTCAGCGCCTTTTGCGCACAGCCCGTCATCAACGCCACGCGCATCTTGCGCACTCCTTGCGCGGCAAACGTCTGCGGATCGTCATTGCGCGATACGGGTGGCACCTGTTTCGGCGCCATCTCCAGCATCGCGCGCAACCGTGCGTCGGGCACCAGAAACGCAAAGGGCCGCCCGATCTTTGCCCCCAACAGGGCAACCCGAAACAGCATCGGGTTGGGCAACACCCGCGCCAGTGTCCAGCGCAGCAGCCGCTCGAACATCGGGCGTTTATAGGTTTTCTCGATATGCGCCCGGGCATGATCGACGAGGTGCATGTAATGCACCCCCGAAGGACAGGTCGTCATGCAGGCCAGGCACGACAGGCAGCGGTCGATGTGTTTGACGGTCTTGGCATCAGCCGGCCGGTCATTCTCCAGCATCTCTTTGATCAGGTATATCCGCCCGCGCGGGGAATCCAGTTCATCGCCCAGAATCTGATAGGTGGGGCAAGTCGCGGTGCAGAACCCGCAATGCACACAACTGCGCAGGATCTGGTTCGACCGCGCGATGGCGGGCACCTGCAATTGTTCTGGCGTGAAAAACGTCTGCATGTTTGCCTCCTCAGCCCATCCGGCCGGGGTTCAGAATACCGCGCGGATCGAACTGCGCGCGCAAGCCAGCACTCAGCGCCGCGACACCTGCGGGTTCGGGGTGGAACGTGCCCAACGCGGCGTGGGTGTCGCGCGCCGCGCGCACCAGGGTGGCATGGCCCGCAATCCCGGCCAACCTGCCGCGCAGATCGTTGCCCGGCGCGACCCCGGCCCAGACCAATCCCCCACCCCAGTCAAACAACAGATCGGCCCCAGCCAGCCGCGCCGCCACCGCGGCACCATCGCCGGGCTTGACCGAAATCCGCCAGACATCGTGATCGGTGCCCGCAAACACCGCCGCATTGCAGATGTCACGCCACGTCTGAACCACGCCCTCGGTGTTCACCGTCACCGCCCCGAAGGACGCCAACAACCCCTGCAACCGCTCGGCACGGTACGCCACCGAATTGGCGAACCCTTCGATCCGCAACATCGCCCGCCCGTCGCGGTAGGCCGCGCCCGACACCTCGAACGACGATCCCAGGGCGCGGGACAACACGGCAATCCCCGCCGCCACATCCAACCCGCCCACCACAACCGTCGCCTGCACCGCCGTCTTCGGCAGCACCTTGAAGCCCACCTCGCTCAAAACCCCAAGCGTGCCGAACGACCCCGCCATCAGCTTGACCAGATCATAGCCGGTGACGTTCTTCATCACCCGCCCACCATTCTTGACGATGTCGCCGCGCCCGTCGACAAACCGCACCCCGATCAACGAATCGCGGCACGCCCCCGCTTGAATCCGCCGGGGCCCGCTCACATTGGCCGCTACAACGCCGCCGATCGTCGGCTCACCCTTGGTGCCCAGCAATACCCGATGATCCATCGGCTCGAAAGCCAGCCGCTGGTTCTCGGCGGCCAACGTCGTCTCGACCTCGGCCAAAGGCGTGCCCGCCCGCGCCACAAGGGTCAGCGCGCCGGGCTCGTACAGCGTGATGCCCGACAGCCCCGCCGTGCTGAGCCGGGTCCCGTTCGTCATGGGCCCCGGCCCCCGCGTGCCGCCCCCCTCGATCCAAAGGGGGCCGTCGGCATCGCGCACAGCCGCGCTCAACTCGGCCTCGTCCATCGGCTTCAACATACCATCCCCGGCTTTTTCTTGCTGAAAACACTCGAAAACGCCTGCCTCATGCGGCACGCCGACTTTCGGAACTTGCCAATGGAAACACCTTGGCCGGGTTCAAAAGCCAGTTCGGATCAAACACATCCTTCACCCGCAACTGCACCTCAAGATCGACAGGATCGTACTGATCCACCATCAGATCGCGCTTTTCGATGCCCACACCATGCTCGCCGGTCAGACAGCCGCCCACCTCGACGCACAGCCGCAGGATGTCGGCGCCGAACGCCTCGCACTTTTCCAGATCGCCGGGTTTGTTGGCATCATACAGGATCAGCGGGTGCATGTTGCCGTCGCCCGCGTGAAACACGTTGCCCACATCCAGCCCGTATTCTTTCGACATTTCGCCGATCCGGCGCAGCACCAGCGGCAGCGCCGACACCGGGATCGTGCCATCCAGACACATGTAATCGTTGATCTGACCCATGGCCCCGAAGGCCGATTTGCGGCCCAGCCAGATCGCCGCCGATTGCTCGGCCGACTGGCTTTCGCGCAGTTCCACCGGATTGTGGCGGCGGGCAATGTCACAGATAACGCCAAGTTGCTCGGCAATCTCGGCTTCGCTGCCCTCAACCTCGACGATCAGCAAAGCCTCGCAATCGGGGTATCCGGCATGGGCGAACGCCTCGGTCGCGCGGATGCAGGGGCGGTCCATGAATTCGATCGCCACGGGCAGCACCCCGGCCTTGATGATGTCGGACACACATTCACCCGCCACCTCGTTGTTATCGAACCCGATCAGCACTGGGCGCGCGCCCTCGGGCTTGCGCAATATCCGCAATGTCGCTTCGGTCACGACGCCCAGCTGTCCCTCGGACCCGCAGATCACACCCAACAGGTCCAACCCGCCGGAATCGAGGTAAGCACCGCCGATTTCCACCACCGTGCCGTCCATCAGCACCATGGTCACGCCCAACAGGTTGTTCGTGGTCACGCCGTATTTCAGGCAATGGGCGCCGCCCGAATTCATCGCGATATTACCCGCGATGGCACAGGCCAGTTGCGACGAAGGATCGGGGGCGTAAAAGAAACCGTCCTCCTCCACCGCGCCCGTCACGCTCAGGTTGGTGCGCCCGCTTTGCACCCGGATGAAGCGGTTGTCATAATCCGTTTCCAACACATCGTTCATCCGCGCCACCCCTAGGATCACGCAATCGGCAGTGGGCAGGGCGCCGCCCGCCAATGACGTGCCCGACCCGCGCGGCACCACCGGCACCCCCTGCTGGTGACAGATGCGCAGCACCGCAGCCACTTCTTCGGTGGACGTGGGCAGCACCGCACACAGCGGCGGACAGCGATAAGCAGTCAGCGCGTCGCATTCATAGGCTACCGTCTCGTGGGGTTCATGAATTACGGCACCCCCGGGCAGCACCTGCTGCAACAGCGCGACGATCTGCGCCTTCCTGGCGATGATGCTGGCGTTCGGGGTGGGCATGTCCATGGTCTGTCCTCCGATGAATCCGGGCACGTCGTATTGGTAAGGAAATATAACCAATTTTGCCATCTGGCAAGCTGTAATGCAAACCCCTAGTGTAATGCCCATGACATTACTTGATCGCCTTGCCCTTCTTACCACCCTTGACGCGGCTGCGGTGGGGTTCCTGTTCCTGTGCTGGCTGACCATCGGCTGGTGGATCGAGCGTGAGGGCGCGGCGCGCCCCTCGGTCAGCGTGCTGATGACGCAATACCGCAGCGACTGGATGCGCGAGATGGTTACCCGCGACTCGCGGATCTTCGATGCCCAGCTTCTGGCGTCCCTGCGCCAGGGTACGGCATTCTTTGCCTCGACCTGCGTGTTGGCGATTGGCGGTGCGCTGGCGCTGATCGGCAATGCCGAACAGCTTTTGGGCGTCGCCGAAGAGTTCAGCCTTACCGCCGTGCCTGCCCTGATCTGGCAGGTGAAACTGTCGCTGGCCGCGCTGTTGCTGATCAGCGCGTTCCTGCGCTTTGTCTGGTCGAACCGGTTGTTCGCCTATTGCGCGGTGTTGATGGGCGCCGTTCCGAACGACTCCACCCACCCCGACGCCCTGCCCCGCGCCGCACAGGCCGCCGAGTTGAACAGCCGGGCGGCGGCAAATTTCAACCGCGGCCTGCGCTCGATGTATTTTTCACTGGCCTCATTGGCCTGGGTGTTCGGGCCACTGGCGCTGTTTGGCGCAACCGTGACCACACTCTGGGTGCTGTGGTCCCACGAATTCCGCTCGCGCCCCCATGCCGTATTGACCAGCCCACCCGGCGCAAAACCGTGACTGCGCCCTTGGGCAATTCCATGACGGAAAGGCCCTGCACTGAAACGCTGCCTGACCCTGTTGGTCGGCCACGCGTTCGCCGGCAGGACCCAGATCTGGCGGATCGAGGCGCGTTCCGGCCCCACCGGCTGCTCGGTATCGGTCACCATCCGCCATGGCGATACAGGCCGGGGCGATTGCGCCGACAGTTGGCGGGTTGAGGCGGCGGATGGCACGGTGCTGGGCGAACGCCCCCTTGCGCACCCCCAGGTGACCGAACAGAAGTTCACCCGGTCATACGCGGGCAACGCGATTCCCGTCGGCACAACAACGGTTTATCTGCGCACCCGCACCAATTTGAACGGCTGGGCCGCAACGACAACACCCCACCACCTGCCCTAACGCCGACCCTCGCGCAGCCAGGCGCCCACGGTCAAAAGCGCCGCCAACAACAGGAACAGCCAGGCCGACACCAGCGGAATCACCGTTACATCCGCCGTCAGATAGGCCGCGCGCGGTGTGATCCCGATCCAGCCGCGCCCGGCAGCGGGCCGCCCTTCGCGCACCAGCCGCAGATCAGGCATGCCCCCCTCGACCGAAACGATCCCGCCGCGCCGCAGTTCGACCAGCGGCAACAGCGCCTCGCCCGATGCCACCGTCTGTTCAAACTCGCGAGGCGCCGCAGGCCCAAGGGCAATCACCGCGTCCTGATCGCCCTGCGCCAGACGGTACAACCCGATTTCGGGCGCTTCCCAATCGGCGGCAAAGCGGCCCGGCGCCACCTCTGCCAGGGGCACGGTGACGATGGTGCCATCGGGCGCGGTGATCGTCACATCCTCGGTCGTCCCGGACAGAGTCCGGCGCAAAATGCGCATGCGCTGGCCCTCGGCGGTGGCGGTCAGCGCCTCTTCGTCCAGTTCGGGTTCCTTCATCATCCAATGGGCCAGTCGGCGCAACAACTCCAACTGCGGCCCGCCGCCCTCGAACCCGCGCGACCACAGCCAGGCATGGTCCGACCCCAAAAGCGCCACGCGCCCCTCACCCACCCGGTTCAGCATCAACAGCGGCGTGTCGTTCACCCCGGTCATCACCGTCTGCCCGGCCACCGGGCTCAGCTCGACCTGCCGCATCCAGCGCCCCCAGGAAGGCACACCGTCCACCATCGGGCCGTTGGCGGTGTCCAGCCCTTCGGTCACGGGATGCCGGCGGCCGATCTCGCTGAGCCTTGGCAGGAACCCCTGCTCGAACACCCGCGCCGTGGGCGCGCCGGGCATCACATCGCCAAGAGGCGAGCGATAGAGCGAATCCGCGCCGGCAAAATCGGGCCCTGCCGCAATCAGAACGGCACCGCCCCGTTCGGCATACTGGCGGATATTGTCGAAATACAGCATCGGCAGGATGCCACGCCGCTTGTACTTGTCGAACACGATCAGATCGAATTCGTCGATCTTCTCCATGAACAACTCGCGCGTCGGAAAGGCGATCAGGCTCAGTTCCGTCACCGGCACACCGTCCTGCTTTTCCGGCGGGCGCAGGATCGTGAAATGCACAAGGTCAACGGAACTGTCGGATTTCAACAGGTTGCGCCAGGTCCGTTCACCGGGATGCGGCTCGCCACTCACCAACAGGACACGCAGCCGGTCGCGCACGCCGTTGATCTGCACGACGGCGGCGTTGTTGCGGTCGGTCAATTCGCCCCCCATCTCGAGGGTGATGAACTGGATCACGTTCATCCCGCCATGGCTCAGCGTGACGGGCAGTTCCAGATCCTCGTTCAGCGGCACGCGGAAGGTCTGGGGTTCGGCGCCGTCCACGGCGATCTGCAGGTCGGCCCGGTCGCCGATGTCGCCGGGCACCGCGCCCTGATCCTCGATGCGCAGGGTCAGGGTGATCGGCTCGTCCAGAATGCCGAAGGCGGGGGCGTTCGTGACCACCAGCCGCCTGTCCCAATCGCTTGCGCGCCCGGTCAGCAGAACATGCAGGGGGGCCGGCAGATCGGGGGCCGCCGCCACATCGTGCAGCCGCCCATCGGTCAGCAGGATCGCACCGGCCAGCCGGGCGCTGGGCTCTTCGGCCATGGCGTCGGCCAGCGCGCTCATCACCAGCGAGCCCTGATCGCCGTCACCGTCGCCCAGCCGCACGATGCGCAGTTCGGTATTGGCCAGGGCCGCCACCTCGGCCTCGATGGCAGAGATACTTTGCGCCACCTGGTCGGCGCGATCGGAAATGCGCTGGCTGGCGCTTTCGTCGACGACAAGGATCACGATGTCGCTCAGCGGCGCGCGGTCCTCCTGCTGCAGCGACGGATTGGCCAGCGCCACCAGCAGCACAGCCCCCGCCAGCCCGCGCAGCCACCAACCCGACAGCCCGCGCCACAGGCACAGCGCCACGACCAGAACGGCCAGCACCCCAAGCCCGGCCATAACCGCCGAAGGTACGAGTGGATCGAAGATGACAGTTTCCATCTAAATCCTAGTTCTTTCTTGCCGAAAAATATCCTCCGGGGGTTCGGGGGTGGAAAACCCCCGATCCAACCCGGCAAACAGGTGCCACACCGTCCGTCATTGCCCCAGCCGATCCAGCAGGGCAGGCACATGCACCTGATCCGACTTGTAATTCCCGGTCAGCACATGCATGATCAGGTTCACCCCGAACCTGAGCGCGATTTCGCGCTGCCGCTCGCCGGCAAAGCCGCGCCCCACGGGGAACATCCGGTTGCCTCGCGCGTCCAACGCCCAGGCGGCGGCCCAGTCGTTGCCGCCGATCACCACGGGCGTGACATTGTCGTTAAGATTGCGGAACGGCATGCCGTCCACCGATTCTGCATCCGCAGGCGCCGCTTCGACCCAGACATCGCGGCTGGCGTGACGGCCCGGAAAATCCTGCAAAAGATAAAATGTGCGCGTCAGCACATGGTCGGACGGCACGGGTTCGAGCGGTGGAATGTCCAGCGGGCGGGCCAGTTGCTGCAACTTGCGCCCGTTGGGCGATGCACCGCCAAAGGCCGCCACATCGGCATCGCGGGTGTCGAACAGGATCATCCCGCCGCCCCGCAGGTAGGTGTTCAACTTGCCATAGGCCTCCTGGCTGGGCAGCGGCTGATCGGGGGTGACGGGCCAGTAGAGGAACGGGAAGAACGACAACTCGTCGGTTTCAAGGTTCACCGCGATGGGATCGGCCGGTTCGATGCTGGTGCGGGCGAACAGCGTTTCGGACAGGCCGCGCAGCCCGGCATCTGCCACGCGGTCCAGTTCGGCGTCGCCAGTGATCACATGGGCCAGCACCACTTCGGTCGTGGCGCGGATGGCAAAATCGTCGCCCTGCGCGGCGGCGTCCTGGGGCACCATCAGCACGGCCAGCACCACGCCCGCCACCGCCCGCGCCCCCAGCAGCCGCCCGGCCAGCCACAGCGCGGCCAGCACATCCAGCGCCAGGAGCCCCAGCGCGATGGACAGGAGCAACCCTTTCAGCGCCGTTTCCCGCGCCACGGCCAGCCCCTCCACCGGAATGCGCGCGGGCCAGGCGGTGGGCGCCAGCGCGGTATCAGCCGACACCACGTTCAGCGCGATGCGTCGGTCCTCGCCCGCGTAAAGCCCCGGGGGGGTGGCCTGCGAGGGTACGGCCTGGGCCAGCGCCTCGCCGGTGATGCCGGGCAGGGTGCCCGCGTCCTCGATCTGGCCAAAGGCGTTCAGCACCACATCGGGCGCCCAGGTGGTGCCCGCCAGATCCTCGGCGGTGGGGCGCGCGGGGCGGGTGGACACGGCCAGCCGCTCCAGCATCTGCACGAACAGGCCCGACAGCGGCAGGGTGGACCATTCGGCGTTGGCGGTGACATGGAACAGCACCACCTGCCCCTGCCCGATCCGCTTGCGCGTGACCAGCGGCGTGCCGTCGGACAGCGCGGCGATCACCCGGTCGGCCAGGTTCGGGTCGGGCTGGGCCATCACCTGGGCGTTCACCGTCACATCGCCGGGCACGGCCAGCCCGAAGAATGGCGAGCCCTGGGAAAAGGCGCTCAGCCCCTTGGGCTCGCCCCAACTCATCGCGCCGCCCACGGTGCGGCCCCCGGCGCGCAGGCGCACGGGCATCAGCGGATCCTCGGCCTCGCGGCTCAGGTCGCTGGAGGCAAGGCGCGGCCCGGCAAAGCGCACCAAAAGCCCGCCCTGATCGATCCAGGCCTCGATGGCGACCTGTTCGTCATCGGTGACGGTGGCGACATCGGCCAGAACGATCACGTCGGGATTGGCCAGCAGCACGTCGTCGAGGCTGCCGTCGATCAGATCGGCGGTGGGTTCCAGCGCCTGGTGCAGATAATGGGTGGGCGACAACAGTTGCAGCGCCTCGCGGTCGTCGCGCCCCGAGATCAGCGCGACTTCGCGCCGCTTCAGCCCGTCATCGGTCAGCGTCACCGCCCCGGCCGAGCGTACACCGTCCAGTTGAAAGCGGGTGATCCGGTTGCGCAATTCCGGGGGCAGCGACAGCGCCAGATCGGCAGTCGTGGCATCGGTGTCAAAGCGCATCGTCGCGCGGGCCAGTTCCCGCTCGACGCCGTTGGGGTCAAGACCATAACCGCTGACCTCGATGTCCTGATCCTGCCCCGCCACCGCACGCAGGGCCGTCAGGCCGATGGCGCCGTCCCCGAATCCGGCAGGGCCAAGGGCCAGCACCGGGCGGGGGCTTTCAAACACGCGCACCGGACCCCGCGCCTCAAGCGCCGCCAGAACGTCGAGGCGCCAGGGTTGGTGCAGTCCGTCGGACATCCAAAGGGTCTCAAAACCGCCGGACAGCGCCTCGGCCCAGGCGGTGACGCGGTCGCCGTCGACACCCCAGGGATTGGGGGCAAGGCTGGGCAGGCGCTGGCCCCAGGCATCGGCAGACTGGAAAGGCAAATCCCCTTCGGGCAGATCGGTCAGGCTGACGACCGCCGCCGTGCGCCCATCGCGGCCCGCCTCGTCCAGCGCCTCGGCGATCCGGTCGATCCGGCGGGGCCAGTCGCGGGCGTCGGCCCATGTGCCATCGACCACCACCAGCATCGGTTCGGTGCCCGGCAGCCGGTCATCGGGGTTCAGCACCGGCCCGGCAAAGCCCAGAATCACCGCAGCCACCGCCAGCGTGCGCAGCAAAAGCAGCCACCACGGCGTCTTGTCGGACTGCTGGTCGTCGTCCGTCAGCCCCAACAGCAGCGCCACGCCGGGAAACCGGCGGCGGATCGGCGCGGGCGGGACGGCGCGCAGAAGCAACCACAGGATCGGCAGGGCGACGAGGCCCAGCAGCAACCAGGGGGCGGTGAATCCTATTCCGGCAAGTGTGAACATCAATGGTCATGCTCCAGCGCGCCGAACAGCCACAGCAAGGCGGCAGCAGCGCTTTGGCCCGTGTGATGGCAGTGGTATTGCCAGCCGGTGGTGCGGGCCAGATCGGCCAGCATGGCCTTGCGCGCCGCCAGCCGGTCGAGATACCGGTCGCGCAGATCGCCCGCCTTCAGGGTTTCATGGCGCACCGTTCCGCCGATGGATTCAAAGATCGTGCGCCCGTCGAAGGGAAACGCCTCTTCCTGCGGGTCGAGGACATGGACGATGGCGCCCTTCACCCCCCGGTCGGCCGCCTTGGTCAACGCCGCTGTCACCGGCACCGGATCGCCCAGAAAATCGCTGATGAACAGGGCGCGCGACCGGGGCAGCATGCCGCGCGCCTCGGGGGCGCCGAAGTCGGGCGCATCCGCAGTGTCAGACAGGGCCACCGCGAGGCGAAGAAGCTGCACGGGGCCGGACCGGGGCGGCAGGCCAAAACCCGAAAGCCCCACACGCTCGCCGCCCCTGACCAGCAGGATCGCCACGGCCATCGCCAGAAGACGGGCGCGCGCCGCCTTGGTGGGCAGGGCCTTGTCCGACGAAAACTCCATGCTGCGGGCCTGATCGACCCACAAAAGCACCGATTGCGCCGCCTGCCATTCCTTTTCCTGCACGAAATGCGCGTCGGAACGCCCCGAGCGGCGCCAGTCTATCGAGCGCGCCTCATCGCCCGGCATCGACGGGCGGTATTGCCAGAACTCGTCGCCCATCCCGGCCCGCCTGCGCCCGTGAGCGCCCAGCAGCACCGAGCTTGCCAGATGCTGGGCATCGGCCAACAGGGCGGGCAGCGGGGCGGCAAGGGCTTCGGCCTCGGCGCGCAGATCGGCGGCAAGGCTCATGCAGCAGCCTCGACATGGGTGACTTGCGCCACGACGCGGGAAATCACGCCGGTCAGGCTTTCGCCCCGCGCCCGCGCGGCAAAGGTCAGCGCCATGCGGTGGGTCAGAACCGGGGCCGCCATCGCGGCGACATCGTCAATCGAGGGCGCCAGGCGGCCATCCAGCAGCGCGCGCGCCCGCACCGTCAGCATCAGCGCCTGCGCCGCACGCGGCCCCGGCCCCCAGCCAACCGCATTGCGCACGGTCTCGGACGCGGTGGGGTCCGAGGGGCGGCAGGCACGCACAAGATCGAGGATCATCTCGACCACGCCGTCGCCCACGGGCATCCGGCGCAGCAGGGTTTGCGCCGCCAGCAGTTCGGCGGCGGTGAACACGTTGACCGACTGGTCGTCGGCCACCCCGGTGGTCGCGATCAGGATGTCCCGCTCGGTGGCGCGGTCGGGATAGGGCACGTCGATCTGAACGAGGAAACGGTCCAGCTGCGCCTCAGGCAGGGGATAGGTGCCTTCCTGCTCGATGGGGTTCTGGGTGGCCAGCACATGGAACGGGCGGCCCAGGGCATGGGGCTGGCCCGCCACCGTCACCGATTTCTCCTGCATCGCCTGCAACAGCGCCGACTGGGTGCGTGGGCTGGCGCGGTTGATCTCGTCGGCCAGCAGCAGCTGACAAAAGATCGGCCCTTCGATGAACCGGAACGCCCGCGATCCGTCCTGCGCCGTCTCAAGCACTTCGGACCCGAGGATGTCGGCAGGCATCAGGTCGGGGGTGAACTGGACCCGCGCGCCGTCAAGACCCATCACCGTGCTGAGCGTATCCACCAGCCGCGTCTTGCCCAGGCCCGGCAGACCGATCAGCAGCCCGTGGCCACCGCACAGCAGGGCCGACAACACCAGATCGACCACCTGTTCCTGTCCGATGAAGCGTTTCGTGATACTGCCCTTGGCCAGGACCAGCTTTTCGCCCAAAGTTTCGATTTCAGCGATCAGCGTATCGGCCTCGACCATGACATCTCTCCTGCGGTGGCTATATGCGTATCTGACAGAACTATAGCGGGAACGACAAATGGCAAAAGCAACTGTCGCACAAAACATCGTGAAACCGTCCGCCGAAGGGCTGGCCGCCAGCGCCCGTGCCGCATCCAAGGGCGGATTGCCGCCGGTGCATCTGTGGAATCCGCCGTTCTGCGGCGATCTGGACATTCGCATCGCGCGGGATGGCACCTGGTTCTATCTCGGCACACCGATCGGTCGAAAACCGCTGGTGCGGCTGTTCTCGACGATTCTCAAGCGCGAGGGCGAACGGTATTTTCTGGTCACGCCGGTGGAAAAGGTGGGAATCACCGTCGAGGATGCACCCTTTGTCGCGGTCGACTTCGACGTCGAGGGCACGGGCCGGGATCAGGCGATCACCTTTCACACCAATGTCGGCGACAGCGTTTGCGCGGGGCCACAGACGCCGATCCGCGTGGTGCGCGACGAGGTCAGCGGCGAACCCTCGCCCTATGTCATGGTGCGCGGCGGGATGGAGGCGCTGATCGACCGCAAGAGTTTCTATCGCCTGGTCGATCTGGGCGAAGCCGCGCCGCACGACGGTGCCCAGTGGTTCGGCGTCTGGTCGTCGGTGCAGTTCTTCCCGATCATTCCGGTGGCCGAACTGCACTGACAGCGGGCCGGGTCGCGCCGAACGTACTCAACTCCGATGCCACCGCTCAGTAGAGTTCCCAGTGGTCGTCGTCGCACACCGGGCCCATCGCGGTCCAGTCGGCGCGAATTCTGGCGACCCTGGTGTCGCCCCAGGTGCGGAACACCATCCAGAATCCATGGCGGTCCACACGATTGAACGACAGGTCCGCGCGCGGACTTGTGGTCTGGTCTATGTCCCACATCGACATGGCGACCTGCAGAACGGGCGGGTCGCGAAACGCCTCGGAAAAGCGGATTTCGCGCTGCAATTCACGCTCGCCCTCGCCGGTCCACATCTGGCCGTTGTCCTTGTAGTCGGAAAACAGCACGACGGAACCCTGAAGCACCCCCAGGGTCCGTGTCTCGAAATGCCGCATCAATCGGTCTCCTCGCTCGCAGGCCGGATATGTGGGAAAGCGGGCAAAAAAATGGCCCCGGCGTTGAACCGGGGCAATTATCGACACCGTAATCGCGAATTCAGAGCGACGGCTGCTTTGTCGACAGCCCGATATGGGTTCCCGCCGCCACCATGTCGGCGAGAAGTTTGGCCGCATCGTCCACCGGGCCGGGCTGATTCTGGAACGTGGACCTGGTTTTTTCATGGGCGTCGGACGCCTCTTTCACCATGGCGTCGAGATCGGCCTGGGTGATGTCGGCCCGCGCCATGGCGCGTTCGGCCAGGACCGTCACGCCATCGGCACCGATTTCGGCAAAGCCGCCGGTGACAAGAAATTCGCTGGTGCCCTGGGGGCCGATCGCGCGCAGGATGCCGGGGCGCAGGGTGGTGATCGTCGCGGCATGCAGCGGCATCGCCGTCAAATCGCCCTCGGACCCCGGGATCTGCACCTCGGTCACCTCCATCGAGGCCAGGCTGCGCTCGGGACTGACGAGGGAAAAATGCATCGTTTCGGCCATGTCGGCTCCTGTTCGGTCTGGGGGGCGCGCCGTTTTCAGGCGCGCCCGAACGCTTAGGCGGCGTCGGCGGCCATTTTCCGGGCCTTGGCGATCACGTCCTTGATGCCGCCAACCATATAGAACGCGCCTTCGGGAAGGTGATCGTATTCGCCGGCCACAACCGCCTTGAACGACGCGATGGTGTCTTCCAGCGGCACCTGAACACCAGGCGATCCGGTGAAGACCTGGGCCACGTCGAAGGGCTGGCTCAGGAAACGCTCGATCTTGCGGGCGCGCGCGACGGTGGTCTTGTCGTCTTCGCTGAGTTCATCCATGCCAAGGATGGCGATGATGTCCTGGAGCGATTTATAGCGTTGCAGGATCTGCTGCACATCGTTGGCCACTGTGTAATGCTCTTCGCCCACAATCGCGGGGTCCAGAAGGCGCGAGGTGGAGTCCAGCGGGTCGACGGCGGGATAGATGCCCTTCTCCGAAATCGCACGGTTCAGCACCGTGGTCGCGTCAAGGTGGGCAAAGGATGTGGCAGGCGCCGGGTCGGTCAGGTCGTCGGCGGGCACATAGATCGCCTGCACGCTCGTGATCGAACCGTTCTTGGTCGAGGTGATACGCTCCTGCATCTGGCCCATGTCGGTGGCCAGAGTCGGCTGATAGCCCACGGCCGAGGGGATGCGGCCCAGCAGTGCCGACACTTCGGAACCGGCCTGGGTAAAGCGGAAGATGTTGTCGACAAAGAACAGAACGTCAGTGCCCGACTGGTCACGGAACGATTCCGCTATGGTCAGCCCCGACAGGGCCACGCGCATCCGCGCACCCGGCGGTTCGTTCATCTGGCCATAGACCAGCGCCACCTTGGATTTCGTCAGATCGTCGGCATTGATGACGCCGGATTCGATGAATTCATAGTAAAGATCGTTGCCCTCGCGGGTCCGCTCGCCCACACCCGCGAACACGGAATAGCCCGAGTGCACCTTGGCGATGTTGTTGATCAGCTCTTGAATAAGCACCGTCTTGCCCACGCCGGCACCGCCGAACAGACCGATCTTGCCGCCCTTGGCATAGGGGGCCAAGAGGTCGATCACCTTGATCCCGGTGATCAGCACTTCCGATGCTGTCGACTGTGCGGCGAATTCCGGCGCTTCGGCATGGATCGAGCGGGTCTCGGTCGCGTCGATCGGGCCTTTTTCGTCAATCGGTTCGCCCACGACGTTCATGATCCGGCCCAGGGTGCCATCACCGACGGGCACGCGGATCGTGTCGCCGGTGTCGGTCACGGGTTGACCGCGCACAAGGCCCTCGGTCGAATCCATGGCGATGGTGCGCACCGTGTTTTCGCCAAGGTGCTGGGCCACTTCCAGAACCAGCTTCTTGCCGTTGTTGCTGGTTTCCAGCGCGTTCAGGATCTGCGGCAACTCACCGTCAAAGTGCACATCGACGACAGCACCGATGACCTGGGTTATCTTGCCTTTGTTATCAGCCATTTTTTGTCTCCGGTTCGTCTTAGAGCGCTTCCGCGCCCGAAATGATTTCGATCAGCTCGTTGGTAATCTTGGCCTGGCGCGAGCGGTTGTATTCGATGGTCAGCCGGTCGATCATGTCGCCCGCGTTGCGCGTGGCGCTGTCCATCGCGGCGGTGCGTGCGCCCTGCTCGCTGGCGGCGTTTTCCAGCAGCGCCGTGAAGATCTGCGTCGCGATGTTGCGCGGCAACAGATCGGCCAGGATGCCTTCCTCGCTGGGTTCGTAATCGTACAGCGTGGTCTGCTCGGACGGTTCGAACGTGGCGGGAATGATCTGCAACTCTGTCGGGGTCTGGCTGATAACGTTGACGAACTTGCTGAAAAAGATCGTGCAGACGTCGAACTCACCAGCGTCGAACCGGCCCAACACGTCGCGCGCGATGTCCTGGGCATTGGCGTAACCGACGCGCTTGACCTCGGTCAGGTCGACGTGGCCGATCAGGTTGTCACGGTAATCACGGCGCAGTTGATCGCGGCCCTTCTTGCCGACGGTCAGAATCTTCACCGTCTTGCCTTGCGACAGCAGTTCCAGAATCCGCACCCGGGCCTTGCGCACGATGGACGAATTGAAGCCGCCGCACAGCCCCCGTTCCGCAGTCATCACAACCAGCAGGTGCACCTTGTCACTTCCCGTTCCGGCCAGAAGGCGCGGCGCAGAATCGCTGCCCTGCACCGATTGAGCCAGCCCCGCCATCACGGCATTGAACCGTTCGGCATAGGGGCGGGCCATTTCGGCGGCATCCTGGGCGCGGCGCAGTTTTGCCGCCGCGACCATCTGCATGGCCTTGGTGATCTTGCGGGTCGATTTGACCGACGCGATCCGGTTCTTGAGGTCCTTCAGGCTAGGCATCTAGTCTGTC
>Ga0105055_10006256_pt1 | contig 16428 bp, 15 predicted proteins | sample BON03_FD_78090 | JGI IMG/M metagenome (GOLD analysis project Ga0105055, IMG submission 78090) | Freshwater microbial communities from Lake Bonney liftoff mats and glacier meltwater in Antarctica - BON-03 | ecosystem: Environmental > Aquatic > Freshwater > Ice > Glacier meltwater | place: Lake...
TCCCGCCAGTTCGTTGGTCACACCGGTCACACGCGAACCACGCACACCGACACAAGTGCCGATCGGATCAATCCGCTTGTCGTATGAAAGCACAGCAATCTTGGCGCGCGACCCGGGGTCGCGGGCACAGGCCTTGATCTCCAGCAAGCCCTGTTCGATCTCGGGCACTTCCTGACGGAACAACTCGATCATGAAAGCGGGCGCTGAGCGCGACAACAAAATGGGCGCGCCGCGAAGCGTGAGGTCCACCTCTGTGATGATGGCACGCACCCGGTCACCCGTGCGAAAGTTCTCCTTGGGAATCGTCTCGCTGCGACGCAGGCGCCCTTCAACGCGGCCGCTCTCCACAATCAGATCGCCTTTGTCCATGCGCTTGACAGTACCGACAAAAATCTTCTCCCCGCGCGACATGAAATCGTTGAGCAGCATCTCGCGCTCAGCATCGCGGATCTTTTGCAGGATCACCTGCTTGGCCGCCATGGCACCGATGCGACCGATCGGCACACTGTCGACCGGCTTCTCGATGAAATCACCCTCTTCGATGTCGTCTAGCTCGTCGCGTGCATCGGTGAGCAACTCTTCGGCCTCTGGGTTCTGTAGGCCAGCCGCATCGGGCACCACCAACCAGCGGCGGAAAGTGTCGTAAGCGCCAGTATCGGGGTCGATCGCCACCCGGATGTCGACCTCACCTTTGTAAAGTTTTTTGGTGGCCGAAGCCAGCGCCAACTCCACCGCGTTAAGCACGACATCGCGCTCCACGTTTTTCTCGCGGGAGATGGCATCAATCAACATCAGCATTTCACGGTTCATTTCACTTGCCAACCTTTCCGGGTGTCTTCTTTGAAATCACAGTTCTGACTCTTCAGGCGCTCGGCCCTACCGCAGCGCGGCCTTTGAAATTCACAATCGGCGTCAGCCGAGCCTGCTGCACATCGTCCAACGCAAAGTCAAGTGCCTGCAGCGGGGCCATCACGCGCTTTTTGCTCACCCGATAACCGGGTTTGGGCTCGGGCGCGTCGCTCCAGACCAGACGCCACCGCACCCCGTCTTCAGCGCGCTCCAGCGTGCCACGAAATTTCTTTCGGCTGGCCGAGACATCGGTGTCGGTCACACCGATGCGCGCCCTGAGGGTCAGATCCACCACGTACCCGACGAAGCGCTGGTAGTCCAGCTCGTGCCGCAGTGGGCGATCAATACCAGGCGATCCCACCTCCAGGCGCCGGTACTCCAAACCCTCCACCTCCAGCAAATATTGCAGCTGGCGCGTGATTTTTTCACAATCCTCAACTGTCACAAACCGTTCCGGTGCAGCGCTGGCTGTCGCAAGAGGCTGCCATGGCCAGTCGATCGTGACGCGCAACAAGCCACCAGCGGAGCGTTCAAGATCCACCAGGTCAAAACCCAGTCCGGTAACGGTTTGCTCGATGGTTTGCTGCCAGGCCATTCGGTAGATGTCTTCGGTTCTAATCGGGCGGTCTTGCTTGCCACCCGGCAAGCCGCAAAATGCGCCTGCCGTAAAAAACGTTCGGCCAAAAAAAATGGGCCGGTAGTTACCCGCCCAATTGGTCGTGAGGGCATTATTATAGCCCGGAAAATCGCCCTCTGGCAATCACCCAATCACCCCAGGACAGAGGCAGCGCGTTTAAATGTCCAGCATCCACTGGCTAAGGTTCTTGGCCAGAAAATCCAGCATGCCAGACGACAGCACCAGAAACAAAATAAAGGTGCCGACCGTGCCTGCCTCGGATTCCAGCGCCAGGTTGCGTACGATGAACAGCATGTGCAAAACAAGGGCGCCAACGCCAAAGGTCAGACCAGACCGGGCAATTTGAGCTTTGGTGCGCCCGAACAGGGTGGTTTGTATCAGCAGGTCTTGGCGGGATGACGCGCCAGTGGCAAGGGTGCTGGTGAGAACGCGGTAGGCGCGCCAGCTGGCATAGGCGATCAAGAGAGCAATCACGATCAGGCACAACAACGCGCCGAGCATGCCCAGCCCCACCAGCAACGCGATCAGTACGGCCCAGGCAACGGTGGCCGCGAGGTGGTTAGCCACCGCTCGCCAACTTGCCTTGACCGCCGCCATCACCGAGACGGGGGTGACCACCGGCATCGGCAACGCCACCACCGATGAAGCCAATACCAGTGCTGCCAGCAAGGCGCCTAGCAACCGCCAGACCTCGAACAGACCGATCTCGAGCACCAAAACCACTTGACGCGGGAAATCCGCAGGCTTCTGAATCGGCGCTGTTGATCAGAGTGTCATCAGCCCGGCCGAAGTTAGCACCCAACCGGTTCCCGCCAGCCCCAGCAGCAGCCCGAAGACCACCGGCCGCCGGTCTCCCATGCGCCAAAGCGAGAACACCTTGGCGATGCTCACGCGGCGTCTGCGTTCAGGCACGCGACTCACCTGGTAAAGGCCTGTTGGCACGGTTGAAGCGACGATCAAAAAACCTGAGAAAACACTGGCAAGCAACCTGAATTTTTCACCGGTGGCACCGAGCAGCAACGCGCTAAGGGCTGTCACCAGAAAGCCGTGAAACAGACCGGGCAAATGATTTCGCTGCAAATCGGGCCAGCCAATGCACGTGCGAGACCAGCGTTATCGGCGGGCGGGCCGCAGCGGACGGGGAGGCGGAAAAATGGGGTGCAGGGCTCATGGCAACATATTGAGCGGTGGCGAAAGGCCCGGCAAGATTTGTAGCTGCGTATCGACCCGTGGCGCATGACAAGAATCAAACGCTCATAGGCAACTAACCAGAGCATCCAAGATAACGCAAGGCGGTCATCGGCTGTATCAGCAAAAGCGCCCCTAGCCCCGGCTGCTGGGGCTGCTGGGGCTGCTGGGGGCTCAGACTGCGGCTTGCACCAGCGCCTGCGTGTAACGGTGCTGCGGTGCTGTGAGCACCTGATCCACCGGGCCGCGCTCAATCACCGCGCCGTCTTTCATCACCAGCACCTGGTGAGCCATGGCGCGGATAACGTCGACATCGTGGGTGATGAACAGATAGCTGAGCCCGCGCTCGCGCTGCAAGCGCTGCAGCAACGCCAGCACCTGCTTTTGCACCGTGACATCCAGCGCGCTGGTGGGCTCGTCGAGCACCAGCAGCTCGGGGTTGACAATCAGCGCCCGCGCAATCGCCAGGCGCTGACGCTGGCCGCCGGAGAACTCGTGCGGATAGCGCTGCAGCCAGCCGCTGCCTTGGTCGGGATCGTCCACCAGGCCGACATCGGCCAGCACCTGCACCACCTGTTCGCGCCGCTGCGCTGGCGTGAGCCCAGGACAGTGCACCAGCAGGCCTTCGCCCACGATCTGCTCCACCGTCATGCGCGGTGAGAGCGAGGAAAAGGGATCTTGAAACACCACCTGGATGCGCTGTCGCAACGCCCTCTCCTGGTTGCTGCGCTTGGCCTCAGCCCAGTCCGTACCAGCCACGCGCAGGCTGCCTTTGAACGGCAGCAGCCCCAACACCGCCAGCGCCAGCGTTGACTTGCCCGAACCGGATTCACCGATGACACCCAGCGTCTGTGCGGGCGCTATCTCGAGATCAGCGCCTTGCACCGCCACAAACTCACCCTTCTTGAACCAGCCGCGCAGCCCAGCCACAGACACCGGGTAACCAACCCGCAAGCCGTGTGCGCTGAGCACCGGCTTGCCCGCTGCTGCGGGGGCTGCATCGTCCAGTTCGCGCTCGGGGCGACTCGCCAACAACTTGCGGGTGTAGGCGTGTTGCGGCTCGGCAAAGACACGCGCCACATCGCCGGTTTCCACCAGGTGGCCGCGCTCCATCACCGCGATGCGGCTGGCGAAACGGCGCACCAGGTTGAGGTCGTGCGTGATCAACAGCACCGCCATGCCGTGCTGGCGCTGCAGGTCGCTCAGCAAATCGAGAATTTGCCCGCGCAGACTGACATCGAGCGCCGTGGTGGGCTCGTCGGCCAGCAGCAGCTTCGGGCTGCTGGCCAGGGCCATGGCGATCACCGCGCGCTGGCGCTGGCCGCCGCTGAGCTGGTGCGGATAGGCCTGGGCCCGGCGGGCTGGCTCGGGAATGCCGGTGGACGCGAGCAGTTCCACACTGGCAGCGTGCGCCTGGCGCGCAGTCATGCCCTTTTTGAGTTGCAGCACCTCGCCAATCTGCGCGCCAACTGTGTAGAGCGGGTTGAGCGCGGTCATCGGCTCCTGAAAAATGATGGCCACCTGGTCACCCCGCACACCGCGCAATTCACGCTCGCTCATTTGCAGCAAATCACGGCCTTCGAGCAGCGCTGAGCCCGATACGTCGGCGTTTTGAGCCAGCCGCAACAAAGACAACGCCGAGACCGATTTGCCCGAACCGGACTCGCCCACCAGCGCCAACCGCTCGCCAGCCGCAATCTCGAAATCGACACCATGCACCACGTCCTGGCCGCTGAAACCCACACGCAGATTGCGAACCTCCAACAACGGCGTCATCGGTCTGCCTTTCTTGGATCGAGCGCGTCGCGCAGCGCATCGCCCATGAAGGTGAGCAGCAGCAGCGTCACCACCAGCACCGCGAAGGTGGACAGTGAAATCCACCAAGCGTCGATGTTGTTTTTGCCCTGGCTCAGCAACTCGCCCAGCGAGGGTGTACCCGGCGGCACACCCAGGCCCAGAAAATCCAGCGAGGTCAGCGCCAGAATGGCCGCGCTCATGCGAAACGGCAGGAAGGTGACCACCGGGGTCAGGCTGTTGGGCAAAACATGGCGCCAGATGATCTGCCCGCTGCTCAGGCCCATGGCGCGGGCCGAGCGCACGTAATCCATTTGCCGGTTGCGCAGAAACTCAGCACGTACGTAGTCAGACAAGCCCATCCAGCCAAACAGGCTGAGCAGCACCAGCAGCAGGCCGATGCTGGGCGCGAACACGGCAGAGAAAATGATCAGCAGGTACAGCTCGGGCATGGCGCCCCAGACCTCGATGAAGCGTTGAAACGCGAGGTCGGTTTTGCCACCAAAAAAGCCCTGGATGGCACCGGTGATCAAGCCCAGCAGCACGCCGGTGAAGGTGAGCGCCAGACCAAACAGCACGCTGACCCGAAAGCCGTAGATCAGCTGCGCCAGCAGGTCGCGGCCGCGATCGTCGGTGCCGAGCCAGTTGTCCTCGGTGGGCGCCGACGGGTGGGGCGCTTTGGCAAAGTAATTCAGCGTCTTGGGCCCGTAGGGATTGGGCGCGTAGACCGCCCAGTTGCCGCCGGTGGTGATGCGCGCCTGAATGAACGGGTCCAGGTAGTCGGTGTTGCTCTCGAAGTCGCCGCCAAACACGGTTTCGGGGTAATCGTTGAAGAGGGGAAAATAGGTCTGCCCCTGGTAGCGCACAACCAGCGGCCGGTCGCTCGACAGCACCTCGGCAAACAGGCTGGCGACCACCAGCACGCAAAAAATCACCAAGCTCCAGTAGCCCAGCTGGTTGCGCTTGAAGCGCTGCCAGGCGCGGCGCGATGGGCTCAAAGATGTGGGGTGGGACATGTTCAATCGAACTTCACACGCGGGTCCACCCAGACGTAGCACAGGTCAGAAATCAGTTTCGTCACCAGTCCGATCAGGGTGAAAAAAAACAGCGTGCCCATCACCACCGGGTAGTCGCGCCGGATCACGCTCTCAAAGCTCAGCAGACCGAGGCCATCGAGCGAGAACAGCGTTTCGATCAGCAGCGAGCCGGCGAAAAAGGCGCCGATGAAAGCGGCGGGAAAACCGGTGACGATGGGAATAAGTGCGTTGCGAAACACGTGTTTCCACATCACCTGCCCTTCGCTCAGGCCTTTGGCGCGCGCGGTGGTCACGTACTGCTTGCGGATTTCCTCGAGAAAGGCGTTTTTGGTCAGCATGGTGGTGACCGCAAAACTGCCCAGCACCATCGCGATCACCGGCAGCGTGATGTGCCAGAGGTAGTCGACGATGCGCGCGCCCCAGCTCAGCTCTTCCCAGTTGGCCGAGGTCAGGCCGCGCAGCGGGAACCACTGCAGCTGCCCGCCAAAAATCACCAGCAACGCCACCCCCAGCACAAACCCTGGGATCGCGTAACCCACCAGCACCAGCAGTGTGGTGACCAGATCAAAGCGCGTACCGGCCCGTACCGCCTTTGCCACACCCAGCGGCACGGCCACGAGGTAGCTGATAAAAAACGTCCAGAGCCCCAGGCTGATCGACACTGGCAGTTTCTCGATCACCAGCTCGGAGACCGCCTTGTTCTGGAAAAAGCTCGTGCCCAGATCAAAGCGCGCAAACTGGCCAAGCATCTGGATAAACCGCTCGTGCGCCGGTTTGTCAAAGCCATACAACGCCTTGATTTGCTCCAACCGCTGCGGGTCTACTCCCTGCGCGCCCCGGTAAACCGAGCCGCCCTCGGCACCAATTCCACCTCCCGCACGCGCCTCGGCCAGGTACTGGTCCACCGGCCCTCCCGGCACAAACTGGATCACCACAAAGGTCAGCAGCAAGACGCCAAACAGCGTCGGGATCATGAGCAACAAGCGCTTGAGGATGTAGGCCCACATGGTCAGTCAACACTTCCAAAAGGGTTGTGAGCAGCGCGCGCAGCAGAGGCGCCGCCGAAGCGCGTGTCCCCAACCCAGAACGCCGCCGGTCCGGCTTTGCCGGTCGGCCAGCGTTGCCCCCTGGGGAGTCGCGCGAAGCGCGGCGGGGGGGTCATTCCTGTGACCACCAGGTGTCAATCGCCCAGGTCTCGCCCGGTGCATAGGGAGGCATGGTGGCGGGACGCGCCAGACGCTCCGCGTTGTAGACCATGCGGTGGGTGGTGGCCGACCACTGCGGCACAAGATAGTGGCCGCTGGTGATCACCCGGTCCAGCGCACGGCAAGCGGCCAAAAAGGCAGGCAGGGTTTTGGCGGCGGTCATCTGCGTCAACATCGCGTCGGTCGCTGGGCTGCTGACGCCGGCCAGGTTGCCGGAGTCGTTGGTCTTGGCCGCCGCACTGCCAAACAGATCGGCGTATTCCGAGCCCGGGTTGTGGGTGCCACCGAAGGCAATCGATATAATGTCGTAGTCGAAGGTGCGCAGTCGCTGCTGGTACAACGCAAAGTCGACCGGTCGAAACTTCAATTCGACACCCAATTTCTCCAAGTTTCGCGCCCACGGGGTGACCACGCGTGCGCCCGCTATGTTGCTGTCCAAATACTCCAGCACCATGGCCCGGCCATTGACGTCGCGCAGCTTGCCGTCGCGCACCGCCCAGCCCGCTTCGCGCAGCAGCGCTTGGCCGCGCCGCAGGTTGGCGCGCAACGAGCTGTCGCCATCGGTACGCGGCGGCTTCAGCATGGAGCCGAAAACGGCGGGTGGCAAAGTCGCACGCCAGGGTTCCAGCAGGGCCCTTTCTTCTGGCGACGGCAGGCCCTGGGCCGAGCAGTCGGTGTTGCCAAACAGGCCTTGCACACGCTGGTAGGCGCCATAGAACATCTGCCGGTTCATCCACTCGTAGTCCAGCGCCAGGGAGAGGGCCTCGCGTACGCGCAGGTCATCCAGTGGCGGGCGGCGCGTGTTGAGCACATAGCTCTGGAAGCCGGTGGGCAGCTTGTGTTGAAACTCCATTTTGACCAGCTCGCCCGAGTCGAAGCGCTTGCCGTTGACGCGACGCGCCCAGTCGCCGGCTGAGAAAAAGCGCATCAGGTCGAACTCTCCGGCCTTGAGCGCCTCCAGCTTGGCGGTGTTGTCGCGGTAAATTTTGACCAGCACCTCATCAAAATTTGCACTGCCGCGCTTCACCGGCAGATCGCGCGCCCAGTAGGACGTGTCGCGCACATAGGTGATGTCACGGCCAAACCGCACCGGGCCGACTTTGTAAGGCCCGCTGCCAATGGGCAGGTCCATCACCACCTGATCGAAGGTCTTGCGCTCACCGGTCTTGGAATCGATCTCGTTGCCCCAGGCGCGGCTGAACACCGGCAACCCGCCGACGGTCAGTGGCAGCTCGCGGTTTGGCTTCTTGAACCGATAGCGCACCGTGCGCTCGTCGATTACATCGAGTCCGGCGACGTCTTGCAGCACAGTCTTGTAGGCGGGCGAGGTGTGAGGCCCCATCAGTGTGTCGAAGCTGTGCTTCACATCGGCCGCCAGCACTGGGTCGCCGTTGTGAAACCGGGCCTCGGGACGCAGCCGGAAGGTGACAGACAAGCCATCGGGCGCGGCCACCACGTCCTGCGCCAGCAGGCCGTAGCCAGCGCCGGTTTCGTCCAGCGAGCCGATTAGCAGGCTGTCAAACATCAGATCCGACAGGTAAGCCGGTGCGCTGCCGCGCAGGGTGAATGGGTTGTATTTGTCAAAGGTGGAGGTGCGCAGGTTGCTCACCAGCCGGATCTCGCCACCCTTGGGCGCGTCGGGGTTCACATAGTCGAAATGCGCGAATCCGGGCGGGTATTTCAGATCGCCCCACAGCGCGTAGCCGTGGGCGCTCCAGGCGGGCAGCGCCCAGGTCATCGCTGCCACCACCGCCACGGCACGCGCCCAGCTAAAGAGTGGGTGATGGTGCTTGGGGTGCATGCGACAATTCTGCTGCAAATTTTTTGGAGATAAAAAAATGGGTTTTCTTACCGGCAAGAGGTTACTGATTACCGGCGTGTTGTCCAGCCGCTCGATCGCCTATGGCATCGCCAAGGCTTGCCACAGCCAGGGCGCAGAGCTTGCCTTCAGCTACGTGGGCGAGCGGTTCAAGGAGCGCATCATCGATTTCGCCGCCGAATTCGACTCCCAACTCATCTTTGACTGCGATGTGGGCGACGACGCGCAGATCGAGCGCATGTTCAGCGACTTGGCCCAAACCTGGCCCAAGCTCGACGGCTTTGTCCACAGTATCGGCTTTGCCCCACGCGAGGCGATCGCGGGCAATTTTCTCGATGGCCTGACACGCGAAAACTTCCGCATTGCGCAAGACATCAGCGCCTACAGCTTCCCCGCCATGGCGAAGGCGGCTCTGCCCTACCTGAACGACGGCGCCTCAATGCTGACCATGAGCTACCTTGGGGCTACGCGCATCATTCCACACTACAACACGATGGGTCTGGCCAAGGCCAGCTTGGAGGCATCTGTGCGCTACCTGGCCGAAGCGCTGGGGCCGCGCGGCATGCGGGTCAACGGCATAAGCGCCGGCCCGATCAAGACCCTGGCCGCCAGCGGAATCAAAGACTTTGGCAAATTGCTCTCCTTCGTGGCCAGCGCCTCGCCAATCCGGCGCAACGTGACCATCGACGAGGTGGGCAACGTGGCGGCCTTCCTGTTGTCCGACCTGGCCTCGGGCGTGACCGCAGAAATCACCTATGTCGATGGCGGCTTCAGCCAGACCGGCGGCATCAGCAAAGACAGCGCTGTAGCGACCTGAGCAGTTGCCGCTCGCGCACGCTGCCCCAGACCCTTTTCGACCGATGCGCTGGCCCTCCACTGGCTTGGTAGCGCTTGCATTGAGCACGGTACTGAGCTGGGTGGTGTGGGCGCCGGCCTGGGCCCAGGCACCCGCGCTGACACAAGCCAATCGGTACCACTCCGGTGTCGATCTCGACGCTTACTGGGTCAGCGAAAAGCTTGACGGCATGCGGGCCTACTGGGACGGGGAGAAACTGCTCAGCCGCGGCGGACACCCGATACACGCACCGGCCTGGTTCACACAAGGCTGGCCTGCCGAGCCGGCCGATGGCGAGCTGTGGTCGGGCCGGGGTGGCTTCCAGCAGGCGGTGTCCACCGTGCGGCGGCAAACGCCAGACGACGCCGCTTGGCGCCAGATCCGCTTCATGGTGTTCGATCTGCCCAGCCACCCGGGCGATTTCACGCAACGCATCGCTGCCTACCGCCTGTGGGTGGTACAGCGACAGCAGCCCTGGGTGCAGCCGGTTGAACAAACCCGGGTGCCCAGTCACGCCGCCTTGCTGCGCCAGCTGCTGGAGATGGACCGCGCAGGCGGCGAAGGACTGATGCTGCACCGGGGCGACGCGCTGTACCGCGCCGAGCGCAGCGACAACCTGCTCAAGCTGAAAACGCACGAAGACGCCGAGGCCCAGGTGATCGGCCATACCGCAGGACGCGGCAAATACGCCGGCATGACCGGCGCACTGCGGGTGCGCAGCGCCGATGGGCGTGAATTCCGAATTGGTAGCGGCTTGAGCGACGTCTTGCGGCGCGATCCGCCTTCGGTTGGAACCTGGATCACCTACCGCTACCGGGGCCTGAATGACAGCGGCCTGCCCCGCTTCGCCACCTGGCTGCGGGTGCGCACCGACCAGCATTGGCAGCCACTCGCCGGTGCCTTAACGCCAGCGTCAACGGGAAACCCACTACCGGCCGCCGCCCCTCGCTGAGCCGCGCCTCGGTGAACCGCTGCACGTGTCAAGCAACAGCGCTGGCCTTCTTCAAAATCGCGAAGAGCTCGTCCTTGAGTGCCAACTTTTCTTTCTTCAGCCGTTCGATCTCGATCTGCGTCCCAGGCTCGATGTGGGCCTCTTTGTTCTTGATCTCCTGATCCAGGCTGTTGTGCTTGTCAAACATCCGGGTGAAATGGGCATCTTGGCCTTTGAGTTGGGTGATCAGATTGCGGTATTCAGGAAACATGCTGGCTTCCTCCAGTTGGGTGGGGCGATAACAAAGGTCTATCACACGGGCCGTGGTGCCAAGTACCGAGCAACCAGCTGGCAGCATCACCCCAAAATCCATCTTAACGCCGCCTGCCGCAGCGACATTTGAGGCCCATCACGCCCCGACGCAATCAGCGAAATAGCGCACCACGCCGTCCACGCCAGCCTCTTGAACCAGGCCGTGGATGTCGGTCTCGAAGCCGGGACACTCGCGCGCGAATTCGCGGTTGAACTTCAGGTAATCCACGATCTTTTTGTTGAACACCTCGCCTGGAATCAGCAGCGGAATACCCGGCGGGTAAGGCGTCACCAAGCTGGTGGTGATGCGGCCTTCCAGCTCATCGATCGGCACCCGCTGCGTGGTTCGGTGAGCGATGTGGGCGAAGGCGTCGCTGGGCTTCATGGCGGGCAGGTGGTCGCTCAGGTACATCTCGGTGGTCAGGCGCGCAATGTCGTACTTGGCGTATTGCGCGTGCACCTGCTGGCAGAGATCAAGCAGGCCCAGCTGCTCGTAGCGCGGATGCTTGGCGCAAAACTCCGGCATGGTTCGCCACATCGGCTGGTTCTTGGCGTGGTCGTCCTTGAATTGCTGAAGCGCGGTCAGCAGCGTGTTCCAGCGGCCTTTGGTGATGCCAATGGTGAACATGATGAAAAAACTGTACAGACCGGTTTTTTCCACCACCACACCATGTTCGGCGAGGAACTTCGTGACGATCGATGCCGGGATACCAGTGGTCTCGAAGCACCCATCCATTTTCAGCCCGGGTGTGACGATGGTCGCCTTGATGGGGTCGAGCATGTTGAAGCCTGGCGCCATGTCGCCAAAGCCGTGCCAAGCCTCTTCGCCATCTGACGGCTGCACGCCATCGGCGTCGGTGCGCTTAAGCACCCAGTCGTTGGAGCGGCCAATGCCCTCGTCCACCAGCTGGTCAGGGCCCCAGACCTGGAACCACCAGTCATCGGCACCAAACTCGGCTTCTACTTTGCGCATCGCGCGGCGGAAATCGAGCGCCTCGGCAATGCTTTCCTCCACCAGCGCGGTGCCACTGGGCGGCTCCATCATGGCGGCCGCCACATCGCAACTGGCGATGATGCTGTATTGCGGGCTGGTGCTGATGTGCATCAGGTAAGCCTCGTTAAAGAGGTGGCGGTCGAGCTTGGTTTCTTGTGAGTTCTGAATCAGCACATGGCTGGCCTGGCTGATGCCCGCCAGCAGCTTGTGCAGCGACTGTGTGACGTACACCACCGAATGCTTCGGCCGCGCGCGCTTCTTGCCCATGGCGTGAAAGCTGCCGTAGAACGAATGAAAGGCTGCGTGTGGCAACCAAGCTTCGTCAAAATGCAGATTGGCGATGTAGCCGTCGAGCAGGCCCTTGATGGTCTCGGTGTTGTAGAGCACACCGTCGTAGGTGGACTGGGTCAGCGTGAGGATGCGTGGCTTGACAGTCTCTGCATCGACACCCGCCAGCAGTGGGTTGGCGCGGATCTTGGCCTTGATCGAGTCGATCTCGAATTCGCTCTGCGGAATCGGCCCAATGATGCCGTAGTGGTTGCGTGTGGGCTTCAGGAAAACAGGAACGGCACCCGTCATGATGATGCTGTGCAGAATCGATTTGTGGCAGTTGCGATCCACCACCACCACATCGCCTGGCGCCACCGTGTGGTGCCAGACCATCTTGTTGCTGGTGCTGGTGCCGTTGGTAACAAAGTAGCAGTGATCGGCGTTAAAGATACGAGCCGCATTGCGCTCGCTGGCACCGATGGCCCCGTTGTGGTCCAGCAACTGGCCGAGTTCTTCCACCGCATTGCACACGTCGGCGCGCAGCATGTTCTCGCCATAAAACTGGTGGTACATCTGGCCGATCGGGCTTTTCAAAAACGCCACACCACCGGAGTGACCCGGGCAGTGCCAGGAGTAGGAACCGTCTTCTGCGTAATTCAGCAGCGCTTTGAAAAACGGCGGCTTAATACCTTCTAAGTAACTCTTGGCTTCGCGAATGATGTGGCGCGCCACAAATTCGGGTGTGTCCTCAAACATGTGGATGAAACCGTGCAGCTCGCGCAGGATGTTGTTGGGCAGGTGGCGGCTGGTCTTGGTTTCGCCGTGCACGTAAATCGGCACATCGCTGTTCTTGCGCCGTACCTCGGCGATGAAGCTGCGCAAGTTGAGCACCACCGGGTCAACGTCGGGCCCGGCGCTGAACTCTTCGTCGTCGATCGACAAGATGAAGGCGCTGGCGCGCGACTGCTGCTGCGCAAACCGCGAGAGATCGCCATAGCTGGTCACGCCCATGACTTCGAAACCTTCGGTCTCGATCGCTTGCGCCAGCGCACGAATGCCCAAGCCCGAGGAGTTTTCGGATCGAAAATCTTCGTCGATGATCACAATGGGGAAACGAAATTTCATAGCGGTCCTCAGCCCGATGCGTGTATCGGGCGGTGCAAAAAGCAATAAGCAAAAGAATGTGCCGCGAAGTGTACGGAAAAGCCTCGGCCTCTCCGGGTTCGGCGGCTTCAGTGCCGCAAAATGGCTGGAGGGTGGCCGAACGGCGCAGCCCACTTGTGGAGCAGATATGGCCGATTCAACATGGTGGTGGTTGCTTGTGGGCGCTTTGGTAGCGCTGGAGCTGCTCAGCGGTACTTTTTATCTTTTGATGCTGGCGCTTGGCGCAGCGGTCGCAGCGGTCGCTGCGCACACGGGCGTGCCCTTGGTTGCCCAGCTCATCATCGCCTCGGTGGCCGGCTCGGTCTCAGTGGCGGTGTGGCACCAGATCAAGAAGCGCCAGCCGGGAGATCCCTCGGCACGCTCGCTGCGCAGCGTGAACCTTGACGTGGGCGAAATCATCCAGGTGAATGCTTGGCTGCCCGATGGCTCGGCCCAGGTTATGTACCGCGGCGCTTCCTGGAGCGTGATCCAGCGCCCAGGCAACGCCCTTGCGTCCGGCAGTTACCGCGTGACTGAGCTGGTGGGCAGCCGCTTGCTGGTCGAAAAAGTCTGAATCCGTTTCTTTCTTTCCCCAACTGAGAGCTCCTTGATGGAAATCGCTGTCCTTTTGTTCGTCATCGCAATTATTTTCGTCACACAGTCCATCAAGGTGGTGCCACAACAAAACGCTTGGGTGGTCGAGCGGCTCGGCAAGTACCAATCATCACTTGCCCCAGGCCTCAATTTTCTCGTGCCCTTCGTCGACAAGGTCGCATACAAACACAGCCTCAAAGAGATTCCGCTGGACGTACCCAGCCAGGTCTGCATCACGCGCGACAACACACAGCTGCAGGTTGACGGCATCCTGTATTTTCAGGTGACTGACCCCATGCGCGCCAGCTATGGCTCAAGCAACTACATCGTGGCCGTGACCCAACTGGCACAGACCTCCCTGCGCAGCGTGATCGGCAAACTTGAACTCGACAAGACATTTGAGGAACGCGACATCATCAATGCCCAGGTGGTGCGCGCCATTGACGAAGCGGCTCTGAACTGGGGCGTCAAGGTGCTGCGCTACGAAATCAAGGACCTGACCCCGCCGAAGGAGATTCTGCTGGCCATGCAAGCCCAGATCACTGCCGAGCGTGGCAAGCGCGCCCTCATAGCCGCCTCTGAGGGCCGGCGCCAAGAGCAGATCAACATCGCCACCGGCGAGCGTGAGGCTTTCATTGCCCGCTCCGAAGGCGAGAAGCAGTCTCAGATCAATATGGCGCAGGGCGAAGCAGCCGCCATCATCTCGGTAGCCGAGGCCACCGCCGAAGCCATCCGCAAGGTAGCCGCCGCCATTCAGGAGCCCGGCGGCCAGCAGGCGGTGCAACTCAAGGTAGCCGAGCGCGCGGTCGATGCCTACGGCAAGGTCGCCGCCGACGCCACCACCACGCTGATCGTGCCGGGCAACATGAGCGAGGTCTCGGCCCTGATCGCCACCGCCATGACCCTGATCGGCAAAACCCAACCCAACGCCTGACCGCTTAACACCATGTCCACAGAACCGCGCAATGTCCTGGGCGAACCGCTGCAGCCCTGCTCCTACGACCCACTAACCGGGTATTTTCGCGACGGCTGCTGCCGCACCGACGACAGCGATCAGGGCACCCACGTGGTCTGCGCTCGGGTCACCGAAGACTTCCTCGCCTTCTCAACCAGCCGTGGCAACGACCTGCTTACGCCGCGCCCCGAATGGCGCTTTGCCGGCCTGCGTCCAGGCGATCGCTGGTGCCTGTGCGTGCAGCGCTGGATGGAAGCGTTGAAAGCCGGCGTAGCACCCCCCTTGGTGCTGAGCGCCACGCACGAAGCCGCCCTGCTGCACGTCAGCCTGGCCGAGCTACAGCACCACGCCTGGCAGCCGACAAGCGACGACAGCAACCCGGCCAACGGCTGACCTCCTGCTACACTAAACGGCTCTACGGAGCGGTGGATGAGTGGTTTAAGTCGCACGCCTGGAAAGCGTGTGTGGGTTTATCCCCACCGCGGGTTCGAATCCCGCCTGCTCCGCCAAGAACTTAGGAATCATGCGGCCCCCGGGCTGCTTTTTCTTTTCTGGCCTCTTTTTACCCGACCCTTACCCGACCCCGAGCATCGCTGGGTCGGCTTCGACGGTGTTTTGCTGTATCCCGCCCCGACTGCTCGGATGGCCGGGCCTTGCCCTGAAGCTGTCACCGGAGTGACGCATACCCTTTTTTGAGGGGCCGCCAGCTGCGCTCTATTCCTCCCCCTTCGACAACGCCAGCATGCCGGGAAAGTTTTAGTCGCAGTTGGTAGCAGACCGCTTAGTCGAAGTGATTGAGGACCCGGTATCGAATGAGTTGGTTGGTCGCTTCCAGCACTTCTAGACGCGCGCCCTTGTACCCAACCACGTTGGACTCTGACAAGTCGTATTCGATCCGGTTGTCAAAGGCTGGCCTCGCGTAGCCCTGTGTCGACTCCCGATAGACGGCATTGATTCTGCTTCCGACTCTTCCGCTGTAAATCAAAGTTTGCTGAAACCCAGACCCCGATCCGTCAGCGACAGACCAAGTTTTTCGCTCTAACTGGATGTTCTTTTGGCATGAGACGCCTCCCGGAGTGGACTGAATGCAAAGCTCCCTATCAGGCATTAACAGCATCTGCTGGACTTGAACACCAGCGGAGGAAAGAGAAAGCTGCGCCGCCTCAGTAGGACGAAAAAACTCCACTGTCCTTGAGGAGGAATTTCCAGCCATTGCAGATTCCTTGTAATAGTGGCCAGCTGGGAGGACAACAGACCCGACCGAGACGGGCTGAGGAAGATAAATAGCTTCATATTCCCGAAGAGTTCCCTTCGACAACAGAGCGTCCCCCAAGCCTGCCGTGGCGACTACTCCAACTTCCGGCACCTCAAAACGTGTCACCTTCGGCTGGTGTAGCTCGCGAGTCGCACACCCAAATAGCAACGTCGCTGTCATCAACAAAATACATGCGGTCCTCATAAACTCCCCATTTCATGGCCCAAGTTGTAAAGAAAAAATTCGGTTTGCGTAACTGCAAGCTAGGCGGACCTCGGCCAAGTATGCCCCGGACTTAAGACTGTTTTGGCTGCGAGCACGAAGCCCCTCCAAGCTAATGTGTCCACCAGCCGGCCCCTTCATCCATCGCTTATCCCGCTGTAGCGCAGCGTGCACGGCCGCCACGCGGCGCGCCTCTTTCTCTGGGTTGTTGGCGCCGACCAAAAACTGACCCACGGGGGGTGCGGACAAAAACTTGGACTGGTTAAACTGACCTTGCCCCCGGAAAACGTCCCCCTTGCTGAGTGTTTCAATGCAAGTAAGGAGAGCGGAAATGACGAAGACAGTGCGGGCGCGCTACACGCTGGAGTTCAAGCAGGAGGCGGTCAGA
>Ga0105055_10006259_pt1 | contig 16424 bp, 14 predicted proteins | sample BON03_FD_78090 | JGI IMG/M metagenome (GOLD analysis project Ga0105055, IMG submission 78090) | Freshwater microbial communities from Lake Bonney liftoff mats and glacier meltwater in Antarctica - BON-03 | ecosystem: Environmental > Aquatic > Freshwater > Ice > Glacier meltwater | place: Lake...
CCGTACCGCTTGTTGAAGCGCTCGACGCGTCCACCGGCGTCGACGAGCTTCTGCTTGCCGGTGAAGAACGGGTGACACTCGTTGCAGAGTTCGACGGTGAGGTCTCCCTCGCGAGTCGACTTGGTCACGAAGGTGTTGCCACACGAGCAGCGCACCGTGGTGTCGGCGTAATGGGGATGGATGTCGGTCTTCATGATGGATCTCCTGTGAATGGCTGAGCGGGCGGCCCTGTGCCCCCGGTCGTCATCCAGATCGGCAGCCAACGCTATCGACCCGAACCAACTGTCACACCGTGCCGGGCCTACTGTGACAGTTCCCGAGCCCTACGGTTGTTTGGCAATCTCCGCGAGGAACTCGTCGTTGGTACGGAACGTCTTGAGCCGGTCGATGAGGAGCTCGAGGCCGGCAGCAGCGCTGCCGTCCTGCGCGAGGCCCGACAGCACGCGACGCAGCTTCCACACCTGCTGCAGTTGTTTGCGGTCGAACAGCAGCTCCTCATGGCGCGTCGACGACGCGTCGACGTCGATCGCCGGGTAGATGCGGCGCTCGGCGACCTTGCGGTCGAGGCGCAGCTCCATGTTGCCGGTGCCCTTGAACTCCTCGAAGATCGCATCGTCCATGCGGCTGTTGGTGTCGACCAGCGCCGTTGCGAGGATGGTGAGCGAACCACCCTCTTCGCAGTTGCGGGCCGAGCCGAAGAACTTCTTCGGCGGATAGAGCGCACCGGCATCGATACCGCCCGACAGGATCTTGCCACTGGCCGGCGCAGCCAGGTTGTAGGCCCGGCTGAGACGGGTGATGCCGTCGAGGATGATCACGACGTCCTTGCCGGCTTCGACCATGCGGCGAGCCTTGGCGATGGTCATCTCGGCCACGTGGGTGTGCTCGTCGCTCGGACGGTCGAACGTGGACGAGATCACTTCGCCCTTGACGCTGCGACGCATGTCGGTGACTTCTTCGGGCCGCTCGTCGATCAACAGCACGAGCAGTACCACTTCGGGGTTGTTGAGCTCGATCGACTTCGCGATCGTCTTCATCACCGTGGTCTTGCCTGCCTTCGGGGGCGACACGATGATGCCTCGCTGGCCCTTGCCGATCGGTGACACGAGGTCGATGATCCGCGCTGTCATGTTCGACGGATCGTTGGGGTCTTCGAGGGTGAGACGCTTGTCGGGGAACAACGCGGTCAAACTCTCGAAGTGCGGGCGCTTCTTGGCCGCCTCCGGATCGCCACCGTTGATCGTGTAGATCTCGAGCAGGCCCGGGTTCTTCTCGTTGCGGCCAGCCGGGCGCACCTTGCCCGTGATGTGGTCGCCCTTGCGGAGACCGAACTGGCGGGCGAGCTTCAGCGGAATGTAGGCGTCGTCCTTACTCGGCAGGTAGCCATTGACACGAAGGAATCCGTAGCCCTCGTCACGGATGTCGAGGTAGCCCTCGGTATCGACCGGCTCGCTGCTCTCGAAACCGGGTTCCTGTTCGATGAGCTCGACGTCTTCGCCCTGGGGGCCATCTTGGCCGCCACGGCCCTTGCGGCGACGCCGGCGACGCTTGTTCGCGTCGCCCGACTCGTTGCTGCGATCGTTTCGATTGTCGGTGCGCTGACCTCCACCTTGCTGACCTCCACCTTGCTCACCTCCACCTTGCTGACCTCCACCTTGCTGACCTCCACCTTGTTGACCTCCACCTTGTTGACCTCCACCCTGAGGGTTCCGGTTGCGGTCGGACTGGCCGCCCTGCTCGGCGCGGTCACCATTCTCACCGTTCTTCTGGTCACCGTTCTTCTGGTCACCGTTCTTCTGGTCACCACGGTGCTGTTCGTTGCGGTTGCGGTCGTTGCGTGGCGCCGTGGCGCGGGAGCGACCGTTGCCCGGTGCCGACCGGTCGTCGCTGGCTCCCGAGTTGGTGTCTCCGCCGTTCGACGCGAGTTCGATCTCCCAATCGGCGAGGGGTTCGCCGTCAGGACCGATCACGACCTCGGCCGGTGAATCCTCCGCGTCGGACGAGGGGGACTCGTCCTTCGACTCGTTCGCAGGCGCTGAGCCCTTGGGAGCGGCGCTCCTCAGCTCGGGGCGCTCTGCTGCGATGTCGCCGGCTGGCGCAGCCTGCGTACTCTGGCTATTTCCAGAGGGAGCGGCGACCGCTGCCGGAGTGTTCGATCCGGTCAGATCGAGGATCTTGTCGATGATGTCGGACTTCTTCTGGCGAGCGGTGACCTTGACGCCGAGCGCCTTGGCCATCTCCAGGAGTGTGTCCTTGTCCTTCGATTCCAGCATGGACTGTTCGAGTGCGGCTGCGGCCACGGGGATTCCTCTCATCTCGTTCGCCGTCGATCGGCTGGACGAGTCGTGGGGTACCAGGGGAGGTGGGTGTGTGGAGACGCATCACGCGCCCGCAGACGTCACACCCCTGACAAAAATTCGCACACGACCGAGATCTCGGGGTGCGGCCCGGACGAACCGAGCAAGTGCGATCGTATCACGCCCGTTTGACACAACCACGCATCCCCAACCCGCCCGGAACCCACCCCCCCAACCCGAAAAATCTCGCGTACGTCTCGCTCAGCGCAACGCTGGCGCGACATTTCGGCTTCGGGCGAACGTGTAGCGCTCGTTCGGCGAGCTCAGCGAGCAATGAGGTGTTCGACCAGCGCTTGCACCGCAGCGAGGTCGTTCGCGACGGTCTGCGTGCGCTCGGGGCGCTCGTACAGGTCGGCGAGATGCTCGGGCAGCGACGGACGCTGTCCGATCGCCCGCTCGACGGCGTCGGGGAACTTGGCGGGATGCGCTGTGCCGAGCGTGATGACGGGATGGTCGTCGCGATCGAGGCAGGTGAGCATCGCCGCAGCTGCCGTGCCGGTGGCGGTGTGCGGATCGAGCACCATCCCGGTGGCTGCATGCACCCGCCGGATCTCGGCGAGTGTCGCGTCGTCGTCGAAGGCGGCCGCATGGAATGTGCCCGAGATGTACTGCTCGCGCTGGTCGCCCTCGATGTCGAGTCGGCCCGTCGCCCGGAACCGGCCGAGCTGCTCGGCGGTCAACCCACCGTCGCGGCCGTTCATCTCGAACAGCAGCCGCTCGAAGTTCGACGACACCTGGATGTCCATCGATGGGCTTACCGTCGGCACCACGTCGCTGGTGCTCATGTCGCCGTCGTTGATGAACCGCGTGAGGATGTCGTTGCTGTTCGATGACACGATGAAGTCGCTGATCGTGGCGCCCATCTCACGAGCGATCCACCCCGCCAGCACATTGCCGAAGTTGCCCGTCGGCACGCTGAACGTGACCGGGTCGGCGAAGGTTTCAGATGCAGTCACGTAGTACACGGTCTGGGCCATCACCCGGGCCCAGTTGATCGAGTTCACCGCCGACAGCTGATTTCGTTCGCGGAACGCAGCGTCGTTGAACATCGCCTTCACGAGGTCCTGGCAGTCGTCGAACGTGCCCTCGACGGCGACGGCGTGCACGTTCGGCTGGTCGACCGTGGTCATCTGGCGTCGCTGCACCTCACTGGTACGCCCGAGCGGATAGAGGATGACGATGTCGACGTGTTCGCACCCTGCGACGCCATCGATCGCCGCCGGGCCGGTGTCGCCGCTGGTGGCGCCGACGATCGCAACACGCTGGCCGCGCTCGCCGAGCACGTGGTCGAACATGCGCCCGACCAGCTGGAGTGCGACATCCTTGAACGCGAGCGTCGGACCATGGAACAGCTCCTGCACCCACTGGCGGTGATCGAGCTGCACCAGCGGGACGACTGCGGGGTGGCGGAACGTGGCGTACGCCTCGGTGCAGAGGCGCGTGAGCGTGACCTCGTCGATGTCGGGTTCGACGAACGGCAACATCACCTCGACGGCCCGCTCGGCGTAGGAGTGCGCGCTCGACGACACGAGCGACGGCCATCGTTCGGGCACGTAGAGCCCGCCATCGTTGGCGAGCCCGGCGAGCAGCACGTCGGCGAAGCCGAGCTCGGGAGCCGAGCCGCGGGTGGAGACGTAGCGCACGACTCAGTCGCCGATCACGCGCAGCAGACCGCCGACGTTGCGGACCACGTCGAGTTCGCGCAGCTCACGCACCGTTGCCTGCACATCGGACTCGCGTGCCGAGTGGGTGATGAACACCAACCGGGCGTCGGGACCGTTGCCCTCCTGCTCGGCGACGCGGATGCTCACGCCGTGCGAAGCGAACACGCCGGTGACGGCGTGGAGCACGCCGGGCTTGTCGGCCACGTCGAGGCCGAGCAGGTACTCGGCCGAGGTCTCGTCGATCGCCCGAACCGTTGCGCGCTCGAGCGCACCGAGCGAACCGTGCGTGCCGTTGCGCAGGTTGATGGCGGCGTCGACGACGTCGCCGAACACGGCGCTGGCTGTCGGCGCACCGCCGGCGCCGCGACCGTAGAACATCAGCGAGCCGACGAACTCGCCCTCGACGAACACGGCGTTGTAGCTGTCACGGACCGAGGCGAGCGGATGATGGATCGGCACCATCGCCGGGTGGACGCGTACGCTGATGTCGCCGTTCTCGTGGTCGCGCTCGATGATGCCGAGCAGCTTGACGACGTAACCCAGGCGGTGCGCGATGGCGATCTCGGCACCAGTGATGCGGCTGATCCCCTCGTGATACACGTCGCCGGCAACGACCTTCGCACCGAAGGCGACCGTGGCGATGATCGCCGCCTTGGCCCCTGCGTCGAAACCTTCGACGTCGGCGGTCGGGTCGCGCTCGGCGAATCCGAGGCGTTGCGCTTCGGTCAATGCAGTTGCATAGTCGGCCTCTCCCCCACTGGCGACCGCGTCGGTCATCTTCGTGAGGATGAAGTTCGTGGTGCCGTTGATGATGCCGAGCACCCGGGTGATCGGCTCGCCGTGCAGACTTTCGCGCAGCGCACGCATGATCGGGATACCACCGGCGACCGCTGCTTCGAAGAGCAGGTCGCGACCGGCTGCATCGGCAGCGGCGTAGAGCTCGGCGCCGACGTTGGCGAGCAGCTCCTTGTTCGCGGTGACGACCGGCTTGCCGTTGGCGAGCGATTCCAGGATCAGCTCACGGGCAGGTTCGATTCCACCGATCGACTCGACGATGATGTCGATGTCGGGATCGGACACCACGGCGTGGGCGTCACGGGTGAGCACGCCATCGGCGAGCTGCACGTCGCGTGGTGCCGACAGGTTACGAACGGCCACGCGGGTCACCTCGAGGCGCAGTCCGGTTCGACGCTCGACCGTGGCACGCTGCGCTTCGACGAGCTGCACGAATGCCGCCCCGACGTTGCCGCATCCGAGGACACCGATCCTGATCGTTTGCGCGTTGCTCGTCACCGGGTGGAGGCTACGGGATCCGGTACCGTCGACCCATGACCATTTCGGACGTCTCGGCGAGGCGACACCGGGTGCAGTCGTAGTGCGAGCCCATCCACCCGCACGCGTACGACTGCTGGTGATCGGCGCTCTGCTGGTGGTCGGCTCGACGGCGGCGTGCACCACAGCCGACGACGACGCCGCCACGTCGACCGATGCACCGGGCGAGTCCGCACCGACCGAAGCTACGGATCCCCCAGCGACCGATCCCCCAGCGACAACGCCGACGGTCACCGCCATCACGACGACAACCACGCCGACCACAACCCCGACCCCGTCTTACGACTTCTCGGCGGTTGATCTGATCGTCGAACAGTTCGTGAACGACCGCACCCTCACCGGCGCCGGCCTCGTGGTGGTGGACCGCGACGACGGGGTCGTCTTCGAGCAATACTGGGGCGGCTTCGGTCCCGAACGGGTGTCACTGATCGCTTCGGCGAGCAAGATGATCGTGGCCGGCGTCCTGATGCGCCTCGACGACCAGGGCGTGCTCGACGTCGACGCCCCGGTGGCCGAGGCCGTCGAGTGGGGAGCCGGCAACCCGGACATCACTCCTGCGCAGCTCGTCTCGAACAGCTCGGGGCTCGTGGGGCTCCTCCCGAACCCCGTCTATACGCCCTACCTGTGCCAGTTCCTGCCACAAGGCGACCTCCAGAGTTGCGCCACGAGCATCTTCACCACCATCGACGACGACGACGACATCATCGACCCCGACACCGAGTTCCGTTACGGCGGCGGCCAGTGGCAGGTGGCGGGAGCCCTTGCCGAGGCGGTGTCGGGGCGGTCGTGGGCCGAACTCATCGACGACACCTACGTCCGACCGTGCGGAGTCGACTCGCTCGGCTTCAACAACCACTGGACCCAGTTCGGTTCCATCGGGTTCGTCTACCCCGCCGAGTTCGATGGCGACCCCAGCGCGCTCGTCGACACCGCGAACCCGAACATGGAAGGCGGCGCTTACATCACCGCCCCCGACTACGCCCAGCTGTTGTTGATGCATCTCCGTGGCGGACGCTGTGGCGACGTCCAGGTGCTCTCCGCCGACGCGCTGGCACAGATGCACGCCGATCGGATCGGCGGCGTGTACGGCGGGTCGGTTGGCGGGTCGGGCTACGGAATGGGTTGGTGGATCGACCGGGCATCCGGACGTCTCACCGATCCGGGCGCTTACGGTGCGGTCCCCTGGCTCGACCTCGGGAACGGCCACGGCGCCTACCTCGTGATCGAAGCCGATGGCGCGACCGGTGCCGCCCTGGCCGGCGAGCTGTTCGGCCCGGTGGCCGATGCCGTCACCGCCGGTCGTGCAGACTCGTTGTCGGCCTCGACGACCGACGGTTCGTGAAGCATCAGCCGCGCTGCGTCAACTCGTGCGGAGGTCGTGGTGTTCGCCGACGCCAGCGACGACCAGCCCGGCAACGAGGCGACGGTTGTTCGACATCGCAGCGAGCGCAATCCCGTTCGCGTTGCAGTCTGGATGGGCCGGGTCATCGGAACTGCAACGCGACCGACGAATCAGTCGGCGAGCGACTTCGTTCGTCGGAGTGCGTCCCTCCACGTCAGTCTGCTGCCGCGATGGAGCAGGGTGCGGGCATACACCGAACCGGCGAGCCGGATCATCGCGACGACGCTGATCGCCAGCAGCACGGCGGCCACCACGATCTCGACGATCGATGCTGCGCCGGTCACCATGCGCAGCGGCATCAGCAGCGGGGCGAACGGCGGGATGAGCGAGAGCACTCGCGTCGCAAGACTGGTGGGGTCGGAGCCGACGGTGTGACGGACCTGGTCGGTGATGGGTTCGCCTCGCCAGGTGATCGAACCCCGGTCGATGGCGACCAGCCCCATGATCGAACGCATCGTGGTGGTCTTGCCCGATCCATTCGGGCCGAGGAAGCCGACGATCTGCCCGGCCGGCATCACCATCGAGACCTCGTCGAGCGCAACGGTGGACCCGAAGCGCTTCGAGACGCCATCTACTCGCAGCACCCGCGCAAGCTATACCGAGCGTCGTCGCCCCGATGGGCACGCGACATTCCCGTTCAGGTTGCGTTCTGGGTGGAACGCCCGCCCGGAACGGTCACGCAAACGTTGACTCCAGGCTGCTTCCGGGTTCAGCCGAGGTCTGTGGCGAGGAGGTCGTGGAAAGTTTCTCGACGGACCACGAGTCGGGCCTGGCCGTCGGCGACGAACACCACTGGTGGCCGGGTGATCTTGTTGTAGTTGGAGCCCATCGAATGGCCGTATGCGCCGGTGACGGGCATCGCGAGCAGGTCACCGACCGCGAGATCCGATGGCACTTGGGCGGCGAACGCCAGCACGTCGCCGGACTCGCAGTGCTTGCCGACGAGACGCACCGTGAGATCACGTTCCGCGTCGACGGCACGCGGGAGGAACGATTCGTAGCCCGAGCCGTAGAGCACCGGTCGAGGGTTGTCGCTCATGCCACCGTCGACAGCGACGTAGGTCCGCACACCCGGAATCTCCTTGATGGTGCCAACGGTGTACACCGTCATCGCGGCTGCGGCGACGATCGCCCGACCGGGCTCGACACTCACCCGAGACCGCACACCGAGCGCCTGACACGCATCGAGCAGCACGCTCCCCCACTGCCCGATCGTCGGCGCTTCCTCACTCTCGACGTACGCCACGCCGAGTCCGCCGCCGAGGATCAGTTCGGGCAGGTCGAGCGGCACAGCGAAGTCGGCCATCACCTCGGCGGCCTTCGCGAACGACGACGCCTCGAACACGTTCGAGCCGATGTGACAGTGCACGCCGACCAGCTCCATCGCCGACGAGCGGCGCACATGATCGACCGCACGAATGGCGTCGCCATTGGTGAGGTTGAAGCCGAACTTCGAATCGTCCTGACCGGTGGCGATGAAGTCGTGGGTGTGGGCATGCACGCCTGGTGTGATCCGCAGAACCACCCGCGGCGTCGGGCCGACACCGGCAGCGCCGAGCACGTCGAGCCGATCGAGTTCGTCGAAAGAGTCGACGACGATGTAGCGCACCTCGGCCTCGATCGCCTGGCGGAGTTCGCTGCCCGACTTGTTGTTGCCGTGCACCGTGCACGCGCTCGCCGGCACGCCAGCGGCCATCGCCACGTGGAGTTCACCACCGGTGGCGACGTCGAGGAGCAGCCCTTCGTCGTAGGCGAGCTTCGCCATTGCCTTGCACAGGAACGCCTTGGTGGCGTAGATCACCCGATCGTGTCCGAACGCACCGACGGCCTCGCGGCACCGAGCGCGTAGGTGGGTTTCGTCGTAGACGAACAGTGGCGTGCCGTACTCCTCGGCCAACGCCTCGATCGACACCCCACCGATCTCCAACCATCCGTCGTGGCCGACCGCCGCTGTGTCGGGCAGCAACCGCCGCAGTATCGCAGTCATCGCCCGCCGCCGACCAGAACGTTTGCATGACGGTTCGCGTGACCCGGTCCACCGGTAACGCCACACAAACGGGTCTGGCCCGGCGCCCCCACGTTTGCGTTCCACTCTGGGTGACCCCGCCCACCGGTAACGCCACACAAACGGGTCTGGCCCGGCGCCCCCACGTTCGTGTGACGATTCCGGTGACCCAGCCCACCCAGAGTGCAACGCAAACGGGATGGGGAGTTGGCGTCGGAGCGTGCGGTCACATCTGCTCCGGGGCATCGATGCCGAGCAGTCCGAGTGAATGGGCGAGCGTGCGGGCGGTGAGATCGGCCAGCGCGAGGCGGCTCGACCGCGTGGGCTCGTCGGCTTTCAGCACCGGGCAGTGCTCGTAGAACGCGGTGAAGTCGCTGGCCAACTCGTACACGTAGGTGCACAATTTGTGCGGGCTGTAGGACTCGATGGTCGAGGCGATGGCCGTGGGATACGCGAGGAGTCGCAGCGCCAGGGCCCGCTCTTGGGGGCGGTCCACCAAGATCGGCAGTCCACGCACCGACGCCCGGTCGATGTCGGCACGCCGGAAGATCGAGCAGATCCGGGCGTGTGCGTACTGGAGGTACGGCCCGGTGTTGCCGTCGAACGACACCATGCGGTCGAGGTCGAACACGTAGTCCTTGACGCGATCGTTCGAGAGGTCCGCGTACTTCACCGCACCGATCCCGATCATCCTGGCCACCGAGGCGCGTTCGTCGCCGGTGAGTTCGGCGTTCTTCTCGGCGATCGCGTTGTCGGCACGCTCGACCGCTTCGTCGAGGAGGTCGACGAGCTTCACCGAATCGCCCGACCGACTGCGCAACATCTTGCGGTCGACGCCGAGCACATTGCCGAACCCGACGTGCACCGCCTCGGTCGGCGGGGCGAGCCATCCCGCCATCTCGGCAACGGCGAACACCATCTGGAGATGCTGCTGCTGCGGAGCTCCGATGACGTACAGCATCAGGTCGGCACCGAGGCGCCCGACGCGATCGATCACGCAGGAGAGATCGCTCGTGGCGTAGTTGAATCCACCGGTGCGAGCCTGGATGATGAGCGGCAGCGGGTCGCCGTCGCGATTCTCGAAACCGGGAGGGAACACCACCTTCGCCCCGTCGTCCTCGACGAGCAGCCCGGCCTGGTCGAGCCGTTCGACGGTGTCGGCCATCATCGGCTGATACATGCTCTCGCCGGCGAGATCATCGTCGGTGAGCAGCACGCCGAGCTTCGCGTAGACCTCGTTGAAGTAGACGGTCGACATCTCGCCGAGACGCTGCCAGAGCCGGGTGGTCTCGTCGTCGCCGCCTTGCAGCAGCACCACTCGCGCACGGGAGCGATCCTGGAACTCCTCGGAGTCGGCGAACTTGGCGTTCGCCTGCTTGTAGAAACCGTCGAGGTCACCCTGGGTGAGACCGACAGCAGCGACGTCTTCGCCGAGGTCGAGGAGGTGCTCGATCAGCATCCCGAACGGGCGACCCCAGTCGCCGATGTGGTTTTCGCGGATTACACGATGCCCGAGGAAATCGAACATCCGAACCAACGAGTCGCCGATCACCGTCGAACGCAGGTGACCGACGTGCATCTCCTTCGCGACGTTCGGTGCCGAGTAGTCGATCACGACCGTCTTCACGTCGGTGGCAGGGGCCACTCCGAGCCGGTCATCGACGGCAACGACACCGAGCGCCACAGCCAGGAACTCCGACGAGAACGTGACGTTGACGAATCCCGGCCCGGCGATCTCGAGTTCGCTGGCCACGCCGTCGAGCACGCCGGAATCGACAACACGCTGAGCGATCTCACGCGGGTTCGAGCCGAGCTTCTTGGCGAGTGCCAACGCCCCGTTGATCTGCGCGTCGGCACGGTCAGACCCTCGCACGGTCGAGTCGGCCGGCTCGCCACCGTTCAACTCGGCGAAGACCGGCTCCAGCAGGGTCGTGATCGTGGCGATGGGGTCCGACATGGTCGTACCAGTCTGCCGGACGCAGCCGGTCGACTCACAGAATGTTCCACCATCGCGAGGGACTTCTGGCTCTGTTGGTCGTGCGCGCAATCTCTTACCATGGCGACCGGGGACACCTACAGATTGGAGATCTGATGACCGCAACGGTGGAGCAACTCGACTCGGAGTTGAGTACGGACGGCCAGACGAAGGGGATGTGGGCATGGACCGTGCTGCGCATCTTGTTGGGCTGGTCCTTTCTCTGGGCCTTCCTCGACAAGATGTTCGGACTCGGTTTCTCGACCTGCCGCGGGTTCGGCCCGGAGGGAACCGCTGCATCGAGCATCGATTTCTTCTGCGACGCCGCCGTGGTCAAGGGCGGATCGCCGACCTTCGGGTATCTCAGCTTCGCCACCGAAGGAAGTCACACCGGCTTCCTGTTCCAATGGATGGCGCCGTCAGCACCAGATGCGATCAACTTCGCCGATGTCGGATTCATGCTGGCACTGTTGCTGCTCGGCGTGGCACTGATGCTCGGTGTCGGTACCCGGATCGCAGCGATCGGCGGAGCGCTCATGATGGTGTTCATGTTCCTGGCGGGCGACGTGTGGCCGGAGAACAACCCGGTGAACTCCAGCCATGTCGTGGAGATGGTCGTGCTACTCGGCATCTTCACCGTCGGAGCCGGCAGCTTCTCGCTGCAGAACTGGATGGTCAAGACCTTCCCGTTCATGAGCTGGGCCAAGTAGTAACGGCACGATTGTCACCCAGAGTTCGGTGGAGAACAGACGCCGGTCGATCCGAGAGGAGCGGCCGGCGTTCTCGCGTCTGGACGTCTGGGCGGAATCCGTTACGCAAGCTGCAACCAGATCCGCACAGAGCAGAGAACCAGTGGCACCCTCGGGAGGATTCGAACCTCCGAAGACAGCTCTGGAAGCCGATGCTCTTGCAACGAATCATCCCCGTCGCAACACTTGTCTCGACCTGCGTCGATGCGCTCGAAGATGCCGCGGAGATCGCCAACTCCCGCATCGACGGTGACGCGAGGCGGTCGTGCTGCGCCCGCACCGTCGCACGGTTGGCGGTGGTTGACGCGTCCGCGGGCGCGTGGCATCGTTCGACTCGACAACGCTGGGGTACCCATTGAATGTGCTTGGTCGCGCGGAGCGCAACCGGATCATCGGGTCCGGAACCGAGTAGCAAACATCGACGTGAACATCGCGAGGACTCGCTGGCGCCTCGTCCCACGTCATGCCACGCCACACGGCCAGCTCTGAGGCGACAAGACCGCGGACGCGTGGCCGAAGTCGGCGCCGCTGAATCGGCTCCGCCCGATCGAAGCACGTTGCCATCGAGGATGATGAGATCAGTTCGTCTCGAAGCGAGCGAGCAATCCGTCGCACAGCTGCGCGCTGTCAGCGAACGAGTGCAGATGTGGGCTTCGCTTTCCAGTAGATGCTCCGCAGGTCATCGACATGGATCAACACAACACCGGAACCGATCAGGATGGAGTGCGACAGTGGCTCGCCGCTGACTTCAAGCGACGCGCCGATCGGCTCGGCCACATAGACGTCATCCACCTCATCGCCGAGAGCTTCAAAGCTTGTCACCGCGGTCGCATCACCGCAGCGGCGGGGCCCCGGCCCATTCTACTTTCAGATGCCGGACTGGCTCGGAACAGCCACCGCGCCGGACCACGAGCAACGGTCAACGGTCGCTTCGCTTGTGCCAGAGCACGGTGATCACCGTGGGACCGTTGTGAACAACGGCGAGCCGACTTGCCACTGCAATGTTCCGGCCCGGCCCGTAGTGCGGAGGAGACGGGTAGGTGATCTCCGGATACGAAAGGGCGGCCTCGACATCGTCCTCAGTCAGGCCCATCTCCTCGCATCGCTCTGCGGCGTGGCGGGTCATGAGACACGGTGCGGCACTCATGCCGACGCCCCAGGGAGCACAACCGTGAGGAGAACCGCGAGCACGTCGAGAGCGTTTGCTCGCTGAACCCTCTTCCTCGGTTCCACAGCCGAAGCACCATCGAAGTCGTAAATCAGACTGATTCGGCCATCGAGCAGGCTGGCGCCGAGGTCCGTACGAAGCGACGCAACCACGACGACGTGACTTGCCGGAAGCATCGCAAGCGCATCGGGTGTGCTGCCCGGATCCACTCTCGACGTGCGGTCGTGGAGGCATGAGTGCAGGACCGCCTCAGCGTGGGGTTGGAACACGGCTTCCGCTCTCCCGCCCAGGTACCGCCGGATCGCGGTCGACGAGATGCTCGCAGCGGTGCTGGGGAACCCGGCGACACCGGCGCCGGTGGTGCGGCCGTCGATCGACGACGTGCTCCTCGCTGTCGAGCCGAAGTACGCAGAGTGGGCCGAGCCACAGTTGATCGAACAGATCGCCGCCCGTGTCACTGGTCCCGACCCGGCAACGATCGCCGCGACCATCGAGCAGGTTCTGGTCGAGGCGATGGCGTCGGCGGAGGTGGTCGAACTGGCACCGCCGTCGGAGCCTGGTGACACGCTGCGGCCCCCGGATGGGCGGCCGGTTGAGATGACGCCTTCAGCGGTCCGGTACACGAGCGTTCGGCACCTGCAACGCGAACTCGCTGTCGTCGACTGGGCCACCTCCACCAATCACCGCGGCCACCGAGCAGTCCCCGGGGCGGGCAAGACCCGCATGCTCGCCGCTGCCGTCGACGCATGGCAGACCGCCGGCATTGTGGTGTTCGGTGCTACGAGCGCCTTTGATGATCTAGTCGCTGACGAAGTCGCATGGACCGATCACGTGACCGTTGAGGTCGTCGTCCAACGCCTCGCCAGTCACAGCGCACACCGACTGCTCGAACCGGATCAATCTGCGGCTGTCAACGAGGCGCTCCACCATGAGCTCGGTGCGCCCACTGACGTGATCGACCTGTCGTACACCACCCATATTTTCACTGCTGCGCAACGGTAGCCCCGGCCGGCATTGCGGCTACGCGGGCGTGACCGGTCTCCGCGCAGGGAGAAGGTGATGCCTCAGGACCTCGACAAGGTGTCGCTGGCGCCGACCTGGGCAGCGTTCGTCGCGTCGGTGTCATGGTTGGCGAGACTCGCAACGATTCGACCGAGTCGAACAACCGCAAGAACCAGCAGCAGGTACACGATCAGTTGCACCGTGCGAACAGGTCCGTCCCGATAGTCGAACAGCAGACCAAGGAACCCTGCGAGGGCGACCAGGGGGTAGGTCGTCACCAGTAGACGGGCCGCAGCATGCTGTCGCGGTGCGACCGTGGACAACAAAATCCCAGCCCCGGTGAGCAGGAGCGCACCGACGGCCAGCACACCGTAGAAGGTGGTGCGGGCACCTTCGGTGATTCCGGGCGATGTTGGTCCAGCAGAAAGGCCGACGCCACTCAATGGGTCCCCCGCATCTGTCACGTTCAGATTCAGCAGCACGATTGCTGCAACCGACGCCACGATCCAGTCAGCCCAGGCAGGAACTCGATTCCATAGAGAAGCCATGGACAATCATGACACAATCGCCGCCCAGCTCGGGCTGGGCCCGAGCCCCAGCGTGAAGGACCCGCCCGATATTTCCGGCGCCGTACGGCTGACACGCCCGCCCATCACCGGCATCATTCTCGGGTTGCCGTCGCCGAGACACGAACTCGGAACAACGCCATAGTGCTCACGTCCGACCCGACCGCCGTGCCGTTATCGAGCAGGCTGCGTGAGGAATCGGGACTGCGATTCTGAGAGGGCTGTCCGCCAGCAAGGCCGAGCGACAAACGGGCCGCGAGGCCCAGAGCTGACGACTCCGATCACGTCGTCATGTCATCTCGCTCCAACCCTCGCAGCCATTGATGGCCCGGTCGAAGAACGAGGAAGCCACCGCGATGCCACATGATTTCGTGGGCGATGTCGCCCGCGTACTCGTCACGGGCGACGAAGACAATGAGGCGTCTGCCCGGATCATTCTTCGACATGGCGGAACACTCGAGGACGTCGTCGACGATCCCGACAGCAACAAGCGAAGCATCGGTATTGGATCGGCTGACGACTCGCCGGATCCGATCAGAATCTTCACGCGACGCAACGCTGCTCCCCTCGCGATCCGGCATGAAGCACGGTCGGGTCGCGGTCACGGTGTGGTGTCGACGCATTCGATATTGCTCAGAGCCGTCAGCGATTGAATCTGAACGTCGTGAGCGTTCAAGTCTGACCCTGTCGCGCTTTCGCCGGAATGTGTACGGCGAGTGTTGCGTCGTGGGGACGCTGCCAGGCCCGCGGACAGGACCGAGTCCACCCCGTCAACTCCATCAGAGCATCGACGAGACCCTCCGTCTGATTGCGGGCCGCAGACGCCAGAGGGGTCTTCGTGTCCACTGGCCAGATTCAACAGCTTCCCGAACACGCCAAACTCGATTACCTGAGGCGAGTCGTTCGTGGAGGTAGAGCTCTTCAGCTCAGCCGGCCTCACTCGGCACGAGCGGGTCAGGCGTTGAGCACGACCTTCAGCGCCTTCGTTTCCGCTGCCCGGCTGAACACGTCGTAGGCCTCCAGAATGTCGTCCAGTGCGAACGTGTGGGAGACGAACGGGGTGGCATCGAGCTTCTTCGACGCGACCATCTTCAGCAGCATGTCGGTGGTGTTCGAGTTGATCAGACCCATCGTGATGACGATGTTGGAGATCCACAAGGTGTCCAGCGGGAGATGCACCCCGGTTCCGTGCACGCCAACGTTGGCGACGGTGCCCGCCGGGCGGACGATGTCAAGGCACATCGTGAAGGTCTGGGGGATGCCGACGGCTTCGATCGCCACGTCGACGCCGAGACCGTCAGTGAGCGCGAGCACCTGCTCTTTCCAGTCCGCATCGGAGGAGACAACCCCGTCGGTGGCTCCGAACTTGGTCGCCTCGGCAACGCGATTCGCGTCCAGGTCGATCGCGATGACCCGTGACGGGCCATACAGACCCGCCGTCAGCATCGCGGCGAGACCGACCGGTCCAGCCCCGACGACCGCCACGACGTCGCCCGGCTTCACGCGCCCGTACTGCACTCCGATCTCATGGCCAGTGGGCAAGATGTCCGACAACAACACGCCCTCGGCATCGCTGACACCCTCGGGCAGCTTGTGTACCGAAGTCTCTGCGAACGGCACCCGGACGTACTCGGCCTGGGTTCCGTCGATGAGATGTCCCAGGATCCACCCGATCCCGGGCGCCCCCTCGTCGGCTTGACAATGGGAGTACACGCCCTGTTTGCAGTAGATACACCGGCCGCAGGCGGTCACCGCCGACAAGATGACCCGATCCCCCACGGCCAAGGTGGCCACCGCATCACCGACCTCGGTGATCGTGCCCACTCCTTCATGGCCAAGGATGCGGCCATCTTCGACCGCTGGTACATCGCCCTTGAGAATATGGAGGTCGGTGCCGCAGATGGTGGTCGCCTCGATCTTCACGATGACATCGGTGGGCTGCAGAATGGTGGGAGCAGGGACGTCCTCCCACGACTTGTTACCAGGTCCGTGGTACACGAGAGCCTTCATGGGGTTTCTCCTGTTCTCGCCGAGCCGTGCACTCGGTCTGGCCGATTGTGACTGGTATGGGAAGACGATACTCGACCCGGACCGGAGGGCGCCACCGTCCCATGGCGTGATCGGCGGAATGGACCGCAGAGCGACGTGCTGGCGACGAATCGTGCCGACCCGATGGCGTCCATCGAGCGATTCGGTTTCGCATC
>Ga0105055_10006266_pt1 | contig 16416 bp, 14 predicted proteins | sample BON03_FD_78090 | JGI IMG/M metagenome (GOLD analysis project Ga0105055, IMG submission 78090) | Freshwater microbial communities from Lake Bonney liftoff mats and glacier meltwater in Antarctica - BON-03 | ecosystem: Environmental > Aquatic > Freshwater > Ice > Glacier meltwater | place: Lake...
AAAGTTTGAGGCCATACAAAAAAAAAACACTGCACTTTTATACAAAATTGAGGGAAAAAAAACGTAAAAGCGAGTTCGTGCGTTGGCAGTGTCCAGAATAGAAAAGTGCAAAAAAAAAAATACGCGCTGGCCAGAACCCAAAATAGAACAGTGCCAAAAAAATGAAAAAAATGCAAAAAAATGTGGCGTGGAGACTGCTGGTATGTGCCCGATTTAGAGCCAAAGTGGATTTCATGCAAATAGAATTTGCCATTTTTCGGCTACAAAAGGATCGTTGCAGCTGGCAGGTGCGCATTCCGCACGAAACATGTCATCTGTCACTGTTTTGGCCGAGGAAGGACGTCCTCTCATGACCTTTGTCATCGGTGCGACTGTGGGCTTTCAGGGACAGCTGTCGAAAATGCCGATTCAGGTACATTATCCAGAATACAAGCCAGCAATGGTTGAAATTGAGATTCAGAAGAGGCATAATAAGGCGCGTTTCAACATGGAATTATTTTCCGACAGTGAATGCGCGATTCCGATTCTTGTCCAGACGACTTTGTCGAATGGAGAGGAGGTGGAGCATTTCTACAGTGTAGGAGCGAAAACCCTCGGATGGGGCTTTGTGACCGGACTTGGTGAAAAGTACAACTGCGACAGTGTATGGAGGATTTGGAACATGGACAAGGATGCTGAAAACAAAGTTGAGATACTTTTTAGCATTTCATTCAAAAAAATCAAGCTTGACAGGGCCACGCGTGCAGAAGAGATTTTCTACTACTCAGACGGTGAGGACACCGATGATGAGTGGGAGGAGTTTGTTCAGCCAAAGGAAAAGGTTGTTGGGGAGGGTCAGAAGGAGGTTCAGACAAGAACACAGGTAATTCAAGCAATAATCGCGTCTCACAAGGAAAAAAATGCTGTAGACCAGAAAGAGCCCAACAAAACCGAGGAAAAATGTGTTGTTCCTGAGAGTGAAAGTGAAGGTGAGGGTGCCGGCAGCGATGTTTGCTACAGCCCGAAACCAAAAAAGTCTCGGCGTGATTAGATCAAAACAACATTCAGTGAAGAAGAGCGAAAACAAGAATACCGAGAGGTCTGTTTATATGGGGGGTCTCAGTTTCTCTTATATTATAAGAGTCCTGCATCGCACATGGTTATGTGCAGAACACCTCTACTGGGATAGACCAACACGACACATGCGTTGTACACCAGGAGGCTCGTGTTTGCTCTGGTGCTTTTTGTCGTGGTGGACTATCTATTTAATCTTCACAAGGCTGTCTGTGGAAGATGTAGCCTTGGGCGTCGCTTCACTGTATCCTATTTTATTAGTTCTGACGGTCTTGACCATATTACCGGCACTGGCAGGATTGGCTGTCTGTGCTCTTTGCAGTATATATTCATATATACAGCGACTGTTCTCCGAGTACCACGAGAGAGTCGAACTAGGATTTATTTTTGATTTGTTTTGAATAAAACTCGAATAGATCCAAATTCAGAAGAAACTAGCGTGGTGATATGGCGTGACAACATTCATCAATCAAGCGTAAACGTGTCATGTGACAAGTCTTGCGAACAAGGATAAATTTTGGTATTTTAATGAGTTGAGAACAAAATACAACTTTCATATGAATCTTGGTCAGAGTCCTGCGAGACCATTTTCAAATCCTCAAAATGGATTTGATTATTCGCCAAGCAGCACAAATTCCTTCATGCGCTCAACGACGCCCACAAAGAATTCTAGCTTGGAAATTTGCTCCTCGCGCTGTGGGTAATGTTCGAGGGCATTGTCCAAAATTGCAAAGGCCAGTGCGAGTTGGTTGTCCATCATTTCAAAGCTCCTGCTAAGCTCTACTCCATTCTCGACATCCGCATCCGTGCAGCCAAGGTCCACCAGAAAAGCCACGCACGTGCAAATCAGCCGGATCCGACACGACACGTTCATTTGAATGTAGTCGGGCCCAAGTTTTGCATACTGTGCCTGCGAGAAAATTACGCGTTCCAAGAAGGCATAAGTTTGCTCGGACTTGTTCCTTCCTGGTTCCAAATCCCAGACGCGTTTGCGAGTAACGAAAATTTCGGCCTCCAATATAATTTCTTCCACCACGCTGTGATTTTGGGTCATTGTTGTAACAAAACTGTCGAAGTCCCATTCATCGCGCTGCGCCTCGGAAGGTTCAAGCTCTTCCACTCTCTTGACAAGACGGAAAAAGGCACGTAGACGCCGGTCCGCTGCATCCCAGTCGTCAAGCACCATACACATCATCGCAAGTCGTGCTGTCGTACTCGCGGCAGCCCAGCGTAATGACACGTCACTCATCTTGTATTTGCGGGTCGACCGAGTCGCCTCTGTGAACTTGACAATTGTCTGCTCCTGCGCTGCTTTGGTCATTTTACGAAACAGATGCAGCGAAATGTTCTCAGGTGAACTGTCTCCAAGGACTTTGCGTAAAATTCCTTCTTTCGGTCCCGCAACTCTGAAAGTCGTTTGTACATCGGTCTTGCTGCAGCTCGCTTTGTGTCCGTGTTTCCAGTGTGCTTTTTGACAGTCGCGTCCACAATATGACACCAAATGGCATTTGCCACAGCATGACAGCGGCAAGTGTGTCGCCTCACACCATGCGCACTTGCGTACCAGCGACATGCGAGCACGGCTGGCCTCTGCGTTGCGTTCGAAAGCTTTTTATAGAAAAAAAAAGTCAAAAACAAGTTCGTGCGCTGGCAGTGTCCAGAATAGAAACGTGCCAAATAAAATTTGGCAAAAAAAAAGGGTTTTGGGACCCCCCTGGATTTGAAAACGCACAAATGCTATTTGCGGCACACGCCCCTTTGCAAATGTACCGGCATGCGTGTGTCAGATGTGTTATTTTTTGGCTCTGTGACGTGTTTTCTAGGTTGGACACTTTGCAGTTGTTTATATACAAAACAAATGCTCAAGCCGAGATGCGCCTGTGTCAGGGCATGGATCAAATCCCACGCGCATGCATTTTCCTCCTTTTGAAACACACCTCGACGTTGGCCTGAACTTTCCTACAGCGTCTTTTTTTCCTTCTCGTTGAGCAAGACGAGCTCTTGCAGATCCACTCCAGTCATCATCAAATTCTCATAGAGGCCAACGTTGTGAATGACATTGTTGTCGAGGAAGGCGAGTTTGGCCTTGATGGAGTCGACGTCTGCCTGCATTTGGCGGATGTAGCGTTCTTTCTTTTTCTGCTCCAGCACCAGTATAGCACGGCAGAGGGCGGCTTGAGGGGCACACTGTTCTTCAGCAGTGCAATATAACGTCGACGACACCCAATCCCTTGCCAAGGCGACATCCTCGCACAGACGGTTCTCAAGTGCTTCTGCCAGCAAATAAGCAGCTTGCTTGGATGCCATGCTCCTGTCGAAGATTGTTCGGGGCGCGCAGCCCAATGCGTTTTATGGGCAATCTGGGGCTATTTCGGGTATTTTTGCAAAAAAAAAACGCCCAAAACAAACAGACTAGGCTCCGGTGTGCAGAGTGGGGGGGGGGGCCGGCACACACTCCGTGAAGTACAACTGCAGCGAGAGCATCATTTTGAGGTTGCCGACAGGAGGAGCGCTGGTGGAATTCGCTGCAGCAGCAGCAGAGTTTGATGGTATTGTCATCTGGCGCAGCATGGAAATCGGGACCTGCACTATCCTCTGGCAACGGTCGTGCAGGGGCATGTCCTTGAGCGACGTGGTGTCCTCGTAGGACGACACGACGCTTGGCACGCGCAAGAGCATGCCGCACACGGGGCCCACCTCGATGGAGAGCAGCATGGTGCCGAAGGTGAGTTCCAGTTCGGGGAAGAAGCGGCGCACAATGAAAAACATGGTGGTGTTTTCGTGGCTGTTGTCAGTGGCGGCACTGTCGCGATAGGCGTGGTGGTTGTGGTTGTGGCTGTCGCGTGGCATCTCTTTGGTGACGTGCAGGCACAGGTTGTAGGACTTGTTGTCCGTTGTGACGGTGAAGAAGAAGTAGTTGTTCTTTTCAAAGTTGACAGCAAAGGACATGCTGGCAGTCAAGTCTCCGTTGTTGCTGTTGTCGGATTTCTGTGCCTTGACCAGCATGGTGGGCGGCGAGCCTTCCTGCACGTGGAATTTCTGGCAGTGCTCCCAAAGTGCGCTGATGTTCATGCCTTGGGCGCACCGTGACAGCACCACGTCGTTGTTGAGCAGGGGGCACGTGATGTGGTTCTCCACACATTCGCGCGAGTGTTGGCGCGCCGTCGCACACGACATGGGTGTCGTGTTGTCGCAGCTCCCGCACACCAGCAAGCATTTGTCCAGGAAGTAGATTTTTTCGCGGTTCACCACCTCGTGTTTCCACATTTCCACTCGGCATTGTGGGCACGTGGGCTCGCCTGAGCGCTGCTGTTCTTTGATGGTGTTGCAGCACCCGCGGCACACGGTGTGCATGTGCATGCACAGGATAAGTGGTGTCATGTTCGAGTTGCACTCCTCGGAGAAAATCTGCATGCAGATCGGGCAGCGGTAAGCGTGCGATTCCCACGTCTCGTCCTGCATCGCTGTGGCGCGGATTTCGGAGTTCAGACGGGCGACCAGTGTGCCGGGGCGTGTGCCTCGGGTGGCACGCGTGTGGGGATTCTTTTTGTTTTTTGCGGGGGGCGCCCCGCGCGCGCACATGGGCTATGAGCGCGCGCGGGGCGCTCCCCGCAGTAGTATATAAATGCAAACTCATTCAGGAAGATACTCGGGGATCGGTTTCCCCGCCACCTTTTTGCACGAGTCGTGGTAATTTCACAGTGAATGCCAGTGGATGTTGTGTTGCCGGGCTGTCTGCTGCAGGGGGGTCTGCAGGTCTTCGATGCCAGCGACTGCGCAGCATTCTCCGACACCCCCTGCTCCCTGATGCTGCAAAGCGTGGTGGTCTGCGACAACCATGAGTTCCTCCTGGAGCGGCTTGCCACCATGACTGCGGAATTGCAGCACGGCCAAGATAAACCGCAGCAGGCAGCCCTCCAGGGCCCCTCCTGGGCCCTGAAGATCATCGGCCAAGACATACAAGCTCTGTGTGAGCCCGAGGAGGCTGGCAAGATAACGTGTGCCAAGATTACAGGGTGCGGCCACGTGTTTTCTGCCATTCCGCTGTTGTATGCGTTTGTGTCACAGGGGTTCTCGTGCCCTCTGTGCAGATATGGTGGGGGCCAGAGCGTTGATACCTCGGACGCGTCATACGCTCCAGCCAACCTCTCTGCGGTACTGTGGCGGATTCTGTGTGGTCTCGGGAATCATGCGAGCAGCAGAGCGCAGTCGCTCGAGTCGCAGGAACAGGAAACACACCACGGGCCGCCCAGCAACAACAACATCAGGCTCATCTTTGTCGATTTCTCCAGGCACCTCGTGCAGGTCTATAGCCACCAACCCTATCTTGTTTCGTACTACTCAAACGAACCGCACCACGAGACACTGGGATCGTATGAGGTTCACGAACCGCAGGAAGCGGAGGGTCTGCAAGAACCGCACCAGCCTGAGATCCAGGAGCAGCACGAGCAGCACGAGCAGCACGAGCAACATGTGCCCTGCCGCCAGCCGCATCACAACGACGACGGCACCGTCTAGGTCCTCGGGAACGAGAACCGCCAGTTCGCCCGCGTTTCGAGGGCGGCTTGCCCGTGCCCCCAGCCTGCGCGCTCGACAAGCGCAAGCCATTCGTTTATATATAAACACAGGAGATGAAAGGCGTGTGTGTGTGCAGCTGCAGCTTCTGGGTACCGTGATCCAGGCATGGCGTCACCCTGCAGAGAAGTGCAGACGACAACCACCCACACCGCCACCGCCAGAGAAGGTATGGAGGGCAGCATGGCCAGGGCGCTGGGTTTCATGGCGCAGGAGACGGAAGAGGCGGTCAATTTGTACTGTGCGAAGCATGCGTATGCCAAGGGCGACCTGTGTGCAAAGAGCATACTCGTGCTCGAGGATTTCATTCTCTTGGAGGACTTTGTGTCGTGCGGGTGGCAGCTCGACACCAAGCAGTTGCAAGCAGAGCGCAACAAAATTGTGTCGTACAACTTCACCCACGACGCCAAAGAGTATCTGCTATCGACACCATGGTGCGCGGGGGCTCCAGAACCAGCAGTGCGTACCGTCATGCATGCTGTCATGGATAACCATTAAGAAAAGCGCCCCGGAGGTGACGGTGGTGGAGGAGTCTATACAAGAAGAGCTCAGGGAAGGCAAGTGCCCAGGCAAGAGCTGAGCCAATATATCTGTGCGCATATAGACTTACAATACTCGGATATCGAGGCCTACGAGAGAAATGTTAGCATATGTGGCTTTGTCAGCCAGGGACAGGGACAGAGCCAGAGACAGAGACGGAGTAAAAAGAGTTTTTTGGACATGGTCGTGTTCGTGTGTCTCCACCGTACTGTGTGGCTACACGAGAACAGTTGTGTTGGTGTGTTGGTGTGTTGGGTGAACTCGATCGACGCCATGCACGACATGACTAGCAGCAGGCCCTTGGCGCACACGTCCCGGGAAGCATTTGCCATCTTCACCGAGTATGCCGCCCAGCAGGCGCACACCGACATGTGCAGGGAGCTGCATGAGCTCAAACAAGAAATGGCCCTCTTTGGCAGCACCGTGGGGTGCGTCTTGAACAACTGCTCCATGTGCCACGAGATGCCAAACGAGTGCCGTTGCAGGGCGTGGACGTGCCGTTGTAGTGCCTGCCAGGCCATGCGCACAACGTACAAGAACAAGCTGGCACCGCATGAGAAGCCATTTTTCAGGATGATAGACGACCCCCACCCTGCATTCGGCCACCCCAAGCAGCAAACCGCACGCGGCGCGGCTACAGGGGGTGTGTCTATATAAGCGCATTTGTTCAACCCAACGTCCCACAGCCCACAGGATGTCCCACCGTGCCCACGCCCACGCACAAAGAGTCCTGCACCAGGTGACACAGCTGTACGAGAACAAGCAGTGGGAGACGCTGCTGGCGCTCGAAGCGAGCGCAACGACAGCAGCGTCCCAGCTGACGATTGCGAACCCAACCCCAGCAAGCTTGATCTACGCAGTCCTAGGAATGGCACACGCCACAGTCGGCAAGGCAACCGTGGACCACCAGCACCGGGCGAGGGCGGTGCAACAGTTTGAAACCGCCCTGCACGTGCACGATGCGTGCCTGGACGCGCAAGTCAAGATTTTGGTGTGTTCAGAGCTGGCAGAGTGCTACTTTGCGCTGCAGCAGTACGAGAAAAGTTTACAGATGACGGTGCGGTGTAGGGCATTGCTGGCTTCTATGCCGGCCTTTGCCGACAAAGCGCGGTTGGACGCCTCACTATGTCTTGGTATCGGGCAGTGCAGTCTGCAGCTCGGGGATTACGAAGCAGCAAGGAAGCATTTGGAATCGCTGCTGCCACTGTGTGCAGAACCCACGCAAAACAGACCCCGCCTGCGCCAAAGGCTGCTGATCTACACAGAGCTGGCCGCCTGCAGCAAAGCACTGTTTGAGTATAACGATGCCCTCACGTGGTACTTTGCAGAATTGACGGTTGCCAAAATCCTGATCGAGGAGCCGGCGAAGCAGAACAGGGCGATGTTCAACATTGGCGTCGTTCTGTGGGCACAGACACGCTGTGACTTGCCCATCGCAGGGTTCATCTTCCAGCGGCAGATGAAACGTGCCAGGCAGTGGTTCCTGGACGCACTGGGCCCCTCCGGGGTCGGGAGTAGGGGACTCAACACAACAGACGAGCACACTGTCCTCAAGCAGAGCATCCTGCTACACCTTGCATTTGTCAGCTTTGACTTGGACGATGTGCATCAAGCACTTCTTTACCTGCACAGATTTCTACAGTCACTGGTCGACACTGCGCGCATTATTTGCGGAGGCTGTGCAAGAGGACGAGGACGAGACCACCCCTCCCCCCAACCAGGGGGGGCTGCCTTGGGAGGACAGCCGCCCATGCTACGTTGTGGCGGCTGCAAGGTGGCGCGCTTCTGTAATGCGGAGCACCAGGCCATGGCCTCACAACAGCACGGCAATATGCAGAAGGAAGTGTGGCACAAGGACGTGTGCGCTCTACTGCGACAGTGGCGGCTTGCTGGGAAAGGAGTTGTGACCATTCAATCCTGCACGAAAGATCAGCTCAAGTTCCTCGAATCCGACGTTTGGTTCCGGCGACAAGCAAGGACCATTCCGAGTCGTCCCAGCAGGGAGCGCTAACTGCAGGGAAGAGTCAACGATTCGATTCAACTATGCTCTCAGCACGTTCCGAGCGCGGGTTCAGAGCCGGTTTCCCGGACCGTGTTTTGTAAAAAAATAAAAACATATACAGAAGCCTCAAAAAATAAAAACAATTCGCGATCGAACACGTCGACGGAATCTTATCATAATACCTCGTACCTTTTGATGAAAAATCTGGAGCACGCCAAAGCGTGCTATGTGGATTTCACAAAGTTTGTGATGAAAAATCTGGAGCATGCCAGAGCGTGCTATGTGGATTTCACAAAGTTTGTGATGAAAACTCTGGAGCATGCCAAAGCGTGCTATGTGGATTTCACAAAGTTCGTGATGAAAAATCACGATTACACTCGAATTCATTATACGCCTACGCCTATGACACTCGAGAACTTATGGTTCTCTTCATGCGTGGTTGGCAACATTTTGATCATGCTACATGGAATTGTGCAAATCAATATTTACTGTACGAGACGTCGTCCCCCTGATGGGTGTATGATGGCCAATTTCTCAATGAGCATAGTTACATTGACAATCTGTATATCGCTGCCACGAGGAATCCACACACATGGTCAAAGTCGTTTACGCGACGCCTTCGTCGCTGCAACAGGAATATTGGCATGGGGGGTGGTCTTGCTGGATCTGTACATCATCAGAGAGACCAACTTGGGGGTTCAGACAGTATGGATGATGTTTTCTAAGGTATGGGAGAATTCTGAGGGCATGCACATGGAAATTGTCACGACGCTTTGCATTGTGGGCCTTATGGCTCGCAGTGCGGATGTTCTGGTTGGAAATCTGGTGGTATACCTGAATTCTGTAAGAAATCGTACAATCCCTGTAATTGTATACGGGGTCCCCATGTTTCTGTTAGCAGTAAGCGCAATCGTGTGCAGTTGTTTACGGACGGTAGATGGTGTGTTTTTGCACACGAATGCGACACTTATTATGCGCAGTGTGCTACACAACCAGCACACCCCAGCAGCAGCACTGCGTGCCATGTTTCCGCGCAACTCAAACTTGAGTGTGATATTGTTCATTATTGATGGTCTTCCCATGCGGGAATTTTCTGCATACGTGCCAGAAGAAAACAAGTTGACGTCTGTTGCGTTCAGGAACCGCACGCACCATGACTTGCGTCAATGCTCGCTGTTACAAAATCATTTTGCTGGCTCGAGCTACACGTATGACGGCATTTATGCAATTTTGAACGGTATGCATTCCGTACTATACAGCGGCGAGGAACGTGGGCACCAGGCAAATTATCCCATACACGCGTTGCGCCACAGTGGACATGCAACGGCCATGTTCCATTACGGACTACTTGGGTTTGACTTTTGCCGACTGCGAAAGTTGCGCGACGGTGGAGGCACGCTGACTTTCGAAACGTCAAAGAATGTTGAAAATGACGACAAAGTAGTCAAGGCAGCAGTCGAGTGGCTGCATACACAGACCAGACCTATTTTCTTGGTGATTTATTTGCAAGGCCCGCATTTACGATATCACAAAGAAAAGTCCATATACGAGCGGCTTGCCGACAAGAGCATGCGAGATGCTCGCATTATAACCGCAGCAGCTGCCAGATTTTCACCAATGACTCTGATCACCACAGACCATGGAGACGCGATGCCATATGTCGATAAAGATTGCCAGGAGAGGTGTGTCTCGCATGGCTTTGCTGTGCATGGCAACCACGCTACCCAGCAAGTCTCACACATCCCCTTGTGGATATGCCCACAAAAATCTGGTGTTTCTCCCAAGTTCGCTGAAGCTGCTCTTGGCATGAATCTTACATCAGCAGTAGACATAATGCCAACCATCTTGGACCTGCTAGATATCACGCCTGCGTTACCAACAGTTCTGTGGTCGAGCGGGGTATCCTGGCTGCGAGCGACACAGCGCCGTTATGTATATACCTGGTCGCGTATCGAGTGCGGAATGGCCCTGGCAGCCATTTCCGGTCAGGGGGCGTATTATTTTGCACAAGACCGTTTCCTACTGTCGTCGTTTCGATACGTCAAGCATGTCGTTTTTCGATTCCCTGTTCCCTATGTGCAACACCACAGCAACAACGAGACATCAATACCGGGAATTATCCGAGAAATGGTCAACAATGTGGTCATTCCTGCGGTTTCCAGGTCGGTCTTCCCACTTGCACATAGGCCAGACGCCATGCTACTCAAAGTGTGGGCAATGTGTGTGTATCAATCGGAGCAAATCACAGAATTGCGCCAGTGTCCCGTGGTCTTTCGCGATATAGACAATTTCTTGTGGGTGCAGACAAATGCAACATTGTTGTCCGCCTCTGGCATTGTTGGGATGAATCCAGAAAGCGTTTGTTGGCGATATGCAAACTCCACATTTGCTTTGCCTACAACCCCCCCGGGGCCCGGAGGGGCAGAGCACAACTATTTTGGCCACCGGGACTGCAGGCAATTGCAGCGTGATAGCCCTTGGTTTTCGATTGACAAATCGGCACTGTCGCGCATGTGATTTATTAAAATGCTGTTAAGAAAACTTTTTTAATACATGTGTTTTTTTTGTGTGTGAGTTACTTGCAGCTGCGTTTGCACTCGCCAGACACAGTAAAGTGCGCGCCCCGCAGCCCCTCCGGGGCCAGCAACACATGTGTTTTTGTGTGTGTGAGTTACTCGCAGTTGCGTTTGTGGGACGAGCACCGGGCATACTGCAGATGAGTGGTGCCGAGGTCGAATTCAAGTGCTTTGAAACAGTCGTGCACGTCCGTGTCGCCGCTTATTTCCTCAGCACAGTACATCGAAATATCCAGTACGTCGTCGTAGGGCAATGGAAAAGGACCCGTAGCAGGCATCATGCTGCGCTGCTGCGGCGACGCCTTGCTCTGCTCTGCCTTGCCTGCTTTGCACGACTGCACCCCTGCCAGCCACACACACACACACGCGGCACAGGCTCAGGAAACTCGCCGCATTCCAAAAGACACCCTATCGCACGCACCCGCCCCCATTCTGTCAAAACACGCTCACACATACCGAGCGCAGCCATTTTCGCGTAGTACTGCGCCTTGATGTGTGGGGGTGTCTGCATGAAGACCATTGTCACCAGGAACTTGGTGCAGTATTTCTCCGCACACACCGCGCCAATTGTGAGTTTCACCGAGCCAATCTGCTGCACCGTGCTGAAATTCGGGCCCGCCGGCAAGCACGCCGTGCCGGTGCTTGCACCAAAGAGTTTCTTGTGCAGGCTTTCGACACCCTGTGCCTGGGTGTTTTTTGGGTCTTTGAACGCAGTGCATATCGTGCAGTCGTGCATGTGCAGCATGATCTTGTACACGCCACCGACGCGCGTCACATAGTGCGACATGTCTTTCGCACACACCACCACACAATAATCGTCATGTGTGTCGGCGGGCATGACGATTTTCTTGCCACCAGTCTTCTGCAACTGGACCTGAACCTTTTCTTTTCTGTCGTTGCCTGGTAGCATGACACAAGCGTTGAAGAGCATCTTGTGGCAGAGCATGGTGGGCTGGTGCAGGCAGCTGTAATACTTGTTGATGATGTTGTGAGCTTGTTTCAGTTCTAGCACCAGCAGAGACGACATGCCCTTGGGATCAGGCGTGTGTCGGCATAGTTCCCCCGAACACTCATCAAACTGACTCGTGTCGACTTGCATGTTGTGCGGCCTCTTGTAGCATGAAGTGACGTTGTGCCTCTGCCCCTCGGTACAGAACACCATGCCAGCAACGGCATGCGGCGCCGTGTCAGCCGCAGGTACGGCAGCAACAGGCAGACTCTGCATGCCGACGCAACGCCGAGTATTTTGTTTTTTCCCGTGTTTATTTTTTTGGGTTAAGCCGACTTGAAACTAAGTGATCTATTTCGGGAGCAACTGCGGACACGGTGCGTGGCATACAAAAAGCAAAGCACCTGCAAGCCTATATAGCCCACGCCGGACAAGACCGACGTCGCTGCTGTCGCACTTGCAAGCCAAAGTAGTCCTACGCCTCAACTAGGTTCACCACCCACGAGCAGCCGCCAAGCTGCTTCATATTTTCTTCGCGGCCCGATTCCTTGCGGGGCCACTCATGCTCCTCTTCCATAGCCGACTCGAAAAACCACCGAAAATCAGCGTCTTTCTTCTGGCGGTCCTTCACATTGTCGATGAGCGCATGATAATCGTAGTCCTCGACGTGTGGGAAGTGAAACATCCCCTTCTCCTCCAACACCATCAAAGCCTCCCAAACACGACCCGGAACCATAGACTCGTCAAACTCGTACAGGTACGACATCGTCCCCTCATCGTACTCGCGGCGACCGTCGGTAATAAACATCGATTTGATTTTCTTGGCTTCCTTGGCTTCCTGGGATGCAGGCGGCGGCTCTGTGCGGGTCGACATCATGCGCACGCTTTCCTCCGAAACAACGCTAGTCAAACAACGCTCAAATAGCGCCAAACGAAGTTCGTATTGTTCTAGTTCGCGCGCGGCGCGAACAAGTTCCTCCGAAAAAAAACAACGCTCCCCAAAAAAAGGCGCCAAAACGCAAGTTCGTATTATTCTAGTTCGCGCGCGGCGCGAACAAGGCCTTTCGTGTGGGACAGAGAGCCACGAGGAGCTCGCGCGCCCCAGAGGAGCAGTGTGCAGTGTGGGTGAGCAGCAGATCTGCTTACACACCCACTGCTTCTTGCTGCCTCCTTGCTGCCCTCTTCTCGCGGGGATGCATGTCGTGCCACTGCCCTATAAAAGAAGTCGCATTCTTGTGCTGTTACAAGTAAATCCGAAAAAAGAGTCTGTGAGGAGATGGTCGTGGCACGAGGAGGAGCAGTAGCTAGCACACCGGAAGATTCTCCTGCTGTCTCTTCTTCTGTCCCTTTTTCTGTCTCTCCTGCTTCCTCTGTTCTCTCGTCAGCACACAGCTCGTCGCAGGGGCAGGGCGCGGGGGCCTTGGCATCCGGCTCTGCAGACCAGGGCAACGCTGTGTGTCCATACGACCCGGCACATCAGCACACTCTGCGGTGCAGATGTACACACAATTGCACCACAGCGGCAACGTGCAACAAATCACACCACACACTATACTCGGGCACCGTAAAAGACGTCATCTTTGGCATTTCGGCGCCTTGTCTGCTGCAGCGGGCACTGGCTGCTGCGCTTGACAAAATGCCCGAGGACATGCAAGTCGTGACGATTATCGTCAACTCCGACCGCCACGCCGAGGCCATGCGCGGTGAGGTGTGGACACTGCTGCAGATCGACAGAGTGGATCCTTGTGGCGACTTCACTGCCAAACTCATCTTCCAGCACATTGTCTCGGGCCGGCGTACGCGGTCGCACAACTCCGGGCACGTTGCCGATACCCGACGCATCCTGCGCAAACTCCGGTTGGAGGACAACGGGGCCTCGGGAGCAGCGGGCGCAGACCCTTGCAAACTTTTGCTGCACCCTCCTGAGCATGAGTGCGATTGCGCCCGCTGCCAGTACACGCGACTGCGCAAACAAATGCGCATGTGGACATCCACTGCACCGGACTTGCACTACATCTACATGCAGTATGCGGGTCGGGACATACACACACTCAAGGTCGGCACCACTGTGCCCTGCACGGCGTTTGTTGCCGGGTGCCAGCGCCTGCTGACCAACTACGTCAAACTGTACGAAAACAAAATCTGCCACCTGGACCTGCACGAGGGGAATCTCACGTGGGCCTACGACGCTGCGGCGCACAACGCCAGACTCGACCTCAAATTCATTGATTTCGGCTTTAATCGCATGTTCGACAGCACCGAGCCCAAGGGCAACTCCTGCCCCGACTGTGGTGCAATCGATGTGACCAAGTACTTCATGCAGATCTGCAACCTGTTCACAGAGCCTCTCCGCTCGTGGCACCCCGTCGAATATCCCATGTTCCACCTGTGCACGAGTCTGCTGCTGGCCCCCCTGCTGCTTGCCGCGGTACCAAACGCCACGTGGACGAGTCTGCTGCTGGCCCCCCTGCTGCTTGCCGCGGTACCAAACGCCACGTGGACGCGCGCCCATCACAACGCCCGCGTGAAAAGATTGGCAGCATTGACCCTGTCGGCATCGGCACGCGAAGTGGCGCGGTTTGGCCACATCGACGCAGCGTGCACCGCGTTTTTCGCAACGTGCCCCCTGGATCACAACGACCCCGACAGCCCTCCCTGTGCACGGCACGACTTCGCCCACGACCTTGGCGAGCTGTGGCACGACATACAGCACACCTACGCCAATGTGCGCCGGCATCTGCTCCCGGTATGGACCCGCGTGTGTGCCATCGTCGGGGCCGAGATCGCTCTGGTGCATTTCGAAGCCGACGGCACTGCCAAGCCCTTGCCGAATCTGGACGCGCGCCTGTGCCATGGAGGCGACGCATTCACACACAGTGACGCCTACTCGCACCTCTTTGACGTCTTCCGGACGGAGTTTTACTATTGCCAAGAGCTGGACCTACGCACGGTGCAGCGCGAATTTGACACCTTCTCCCTCGCCACAATGATGCTGGAAAAACTGCCAACCCAGGAGACGGCACTGCGCGAAGACGTGCACCGCCACTTGCTGCACTCGGACTCGTACGAGTCCAACAAAACCAAACTGCACAACTTTGCTGCGGGGGGCGCCTCCCGCGCGCTCTAGGCGTGCCCCCCGCTACGGCCATGCATCGTCTTCGGGGATGCTGTGCATGCAGTGTGCCGTGTGTTCGGGGGCCTCCACGTGCGATGCAGTGGTGAATGCCTGCGACGGGGGATGCTGGAGCACCATAAACAGCGCCTGCGTCGACACTAGCATGCTCGAGAGTGTCGGCAAGATTAGCGAAAAAGCCACGAGCCCGTACAGCATGCCACTGTCAGCGTTGGGGCCGTGATGCTGCACTAGGACTGCCCCGCACGCCACAGTTTCGAGACTCATCACCACCGTAGGCCCGACATTCGACAGCAAGTACTCCTTGTTTGTGATGTTGCTCAGTGCCACCAACAGCGTCTTTGTCTGCAGCGGCAGAGACGACACCACTATCAAGGTGAGTTGGAAGAACAAGACCCCCTTCTCTCGCAGTAGTGTCACGTACGGCTGCACGCCGGCTCCAGCATACTCGCGGATGAATTGCAAAAAGACCAGCAAAAGCAGCAGCTCCCATGCCACGCACAGCAGACATCCTGTCCAGAATCCCAGCCAGTAGCCGTACAAGATCTTGGTCACGTGCAACATGGGCAGGTAGCAGTACAGATGCATCATGTGCAGCGTCAACAGCAGCAGCACCCGGTACAGATTGTTGTTGGATGAAACGTGAAATTCGTGGTGCACCTGCACCGAAAAATTCGACCACGCCGTCGCGTTCCAGTCATGCGGCACGGTGTCCTGCGTCTTGGAATTCACAAACCACGCAACGCTCACAGCAAACGACAGCTGTGCCACGAGCAAGTACCCTATCTTGTGGTCGAGTGTGCCCCCACGCCGTGGCATATCGTCACTCTGCACCGCTTTGCTGCTGGTCCAGTAGTTTTATTTTTGCAACTCTATTTCCGGCACGCATGGGGTTTCCGGATACGAGCGAACTGGGTGTCTTTCTACTTTAATATTTGTTACTCCTCTTGCTGAGAGGTTACACCTTAAAAGGTTGCGTGTAAAAAGTCTAGACCTGTACGACTGCTCATGCGTTGCTGCGCCTCCTGCGCTCGTGCCGACCGCTCAGGCTCGTCCATTTCACCTCGCGAAGAAATGCGTCTTTGGCAACTCGGTGAAAAGGAGTGAAAAGGGGAGGGGAGGGCGGGCGGACATCGTTTACAGGCCGAAATGGTTGGCTATGTATGCCAGGACCAGCGTGTTGTTGTGTGCTTGGGCCAGCTGCAACAGTGTCTGATTCCCAGTGTCAGGAACGATGCCGAGGATGTCCTCGTTCAACCTTGCGTGTCTCATGACGCTTTCCACGATGCCGCGGTGTTGCGGGTCGTCTGCATTGCCGCAGCGCTCCACTACAGCCGTGAATGCATTGTTCTGTCTGACATTAAGCCTAGTAACCGTGCAATCGATGCGCCCAAAGATGCGCAAAGTTTCTGGAGCAAAGTTGATGAGGTAGCGGAGCAGCTCCTCCATGACAACATTTTCGCCGCTCAAATCGCCATGACACAATGCAGTCGTCACCAGTGTGTTGCTGGCGTATTCGTGGTCTGCCGGGAAATAGCCCAGATACGCGCTGCCAAGGTGCGAAACAATGACCTGCAGCCGCTCGAAA
>Ga0105055_10006277_pt1 | contig 16389 bp, 20 predicted proteins | sample BON03_FD_78090 | JGI IMG/M metagenome (GOLD analysis project Ga0105055, IMG submission 78090) | Freshwater microbial communities from Lake Bonney liftoff mats and glacier meltwater in Antarctica - BON-03 | ecosystem: Environmental > Aquatic > Freshwater > Ice > Glacier meltwater | place: Lake...
CGCGGTGCTCGAAATCCTCACGTACCTGAAGTACGTTCCGGTTCCTGCGCTCCGTGCGCCTTGCACTTCATCCCGAAAATCTGAATTTCTAGAAGTACCCTTTACGTCGCCACCAGGCCCAGCAGTTTGCCTAGCGCGTGGTCATCAATGCCCAGCGTGCGCAGTTTGTCGTAGGTTAGCTGTGCGTACTCGCGTGTGGTGCCGTAGCGCCCGCATGAGTCAGAAAAAATCTGCCGGTAGCTGTCAACACTCAGCACACCCGTGTGATTCGGGCTGCGTTTTGAGAGCGTGAAAGCCAGCGCCAGCACCTCGCCTTGTTCCGTGTGGCAACGCAGCCATTTCGGGTCATATACGCCGTTCGGCATTTCGCGTTCCCACAGGCCGGGCAGGGCTGTCATTACCTGGGCGCGCGGTATGCGAAACGCCACGCCCTTGCAACTGCCACCGTGCAGCAGTCCAAATACCAAGCCAGGGCGCTCGGGCGTGCCACGGTTCAGACGGCTCCACATTTTTAACGCACGGTGATAGCCGTAAATGGTGGCAAAGCGTTCTTCGGCAAACTCAAACTCAGGCCGCCAGATGAGGGACGCATAGCCAAAAATCCAAAGGTCTGTCTTGCCACCCCATTCACGGGTGACCGCTTCCAGCATGTGCACCGGATTGCGGACGTTTGCTAGGGTACTTGGGGATGAGCTTGCTGAAATTGCCACAGCCACACTTTACAATCTGGCGGAGTGTTTATTGAATTTTTGTAGCAGTTTTTTTAAGGAGCGTTGTCATGGATCTAACGCTCGATGTAAATATCGCTTCGGCAGGCAAGCTCACAGCCTTGCAGGTCATGCAGGACGCACCTGTCATACCGGTGATTGTGCTGAACGACGTGAGCCACGCCGTGCCGCTCGCCAGAGCATTGATAGCCGGTGGCATTCGCATGTTGGAGGTCACGCTGCGCACGCCCGAAGCGCTAGCCTGTATTGAAGCGATTGCGCGTAACGTGCCCGAAGCCATCGTTGGCGCAGGCACGGTACGCAGTGCGGCCGACGCGCAGGCCTGCGCCATGGCTGGCGCGCGCTTTGTGGTCAGCCCAGGCTACACCCATGCCGTAGGTCAAGCCTGCCGTGATGCCGGTTTGCCGTTGCTGCCAGGGGTGGCTACTGGCAGCGAAGTCATGGCCGCGTGTGAAGACGGCTTGAGCGAGCTCAAGTTTTTTCCCGCTATGCAGGCAGGCGGCCTCGCGATGCTCAAGGCATGGAGCGGCCCGTTTGGCGATGTACGGTTTTGCCCCACGGGCGGCGTGACGGTTGCCAACGCGCCAGAGTTTCTGGCGTTGCCCAATGTGGTGTGTGTGGGCGGCTCCTGGCTGACCCCGCCTGAGACGATTGCACGTAGCAACTGGTCGCATGTGACGGCGCTGGCGTTTCAGGCTTGCCAGTTGCTGCGGCACCCCACATAAAACTACCGCAGACCAGCACCCGCAGCACCTTCAGTGCGCTGGATCAGTTCAATCTTGTAGCCATCCGGGTCGGTCACAAACGCAATCACCGTCGAGCCGCCTTTGACAGGCCCAGCTGCACGCGTCACGTTGCCTCCTGCGGCTTTGATTTTTTCACACGCTGCATAGGCGTCGGGCACACCGAGCGCGATGTGGCCATAGGCCGTGCCCATGTCGTAGCTGCTGGTGCCGTGGTTGTAGGTCAGTTCTAGTTCTGCATGGTCTGGATTTTTGCCGTAGCCGACGAACGCTAGGGTGTATTTGTATTCAGCGTTTTCAGATGTGCGCAGCAGCGTCATGCCAAGTACGTTGGTGTAAAAATCAATCGAGCGCTGGAGATCGCCAACGCGAAGCATGGTGTGTAGGAGTCGCATAAAGAGGGTTCGTGAGGGTTATCGTAAAAAGTGATTGTCGCCAATCTTGACTGCGAAAAGTGAAAGCAGTCGCGAGCTGTTTATCGTCCGCCGTATGAACCACCGCCACCGCCGCCGCCGCGACGTGGGCCACCGCCGCCTCCACCACCACCGGAGCGGCGTGGGCCACCACCACCGCCACCGCCAGAGCGCGGCCCGCTAAAGTTGCCCCGGCCACGATTGCCGCCCGATGGCTGACCAGACGATGGGAAACCTGATGACACATGACTGGCGGGTTGCCGCTCGTCGAAGTCGCTGCGCTCACTGAAGCCATGAAAGCCGTCCGGGCTAGGTGCGCCGGCTGCATATTGCATAGGCGGCTGTGAGTCATCGCGAAAACGTTGTTGCTGGGGCTGCCGTGGTTGGCCGCCCGTGTTTTGTCGAGGCTGACCGGGGTTAGGAGTGCGTGGGCCACGGCCAAAGTTGCCGCCGCCTTCGTTGCGACTGCCTTCATTGCGAGCAGCACCGGCTGGGCCACGGCCTCTTGCATTGCCACCGCCACCACCACGTGCAGGCTGCGCGGCCTTGCTGTCGCGGATACGGGTCATCATTTCACTGCGTGCGGCCTTTGCTGCGGCCTGCATCACGTCGCGGCTTGGCGGTTTGCCCAGGCCGCCCCAGATGGTCTGGCGACCCATGGCCAGCGGCTCGGCACGCTCGCCCGGTTCGGCTTCAAAACCGGGGACTATGACTTTTTCGATGTTCTGTTTGGTGAAGCGCTCGATGTCCTGCATGAAGCCTTCTTCATCTAGGCACACCAGGCTGACGGCCTCGCCACTGTTGCCAGCGCGGCCAGTACGGCCAATGCGGTGAACGTAGTCTTCGCTGACGTTGGGGATCTCGTAATTGACGACGTGCGGCAGCTCGTCAATGTCGATGCCGCGTGCGGCGATGTCGGTTGCCACCAGCGCGCGAACCGTGCCACTCTTGAAATCGGCCAGTGCCTGGGTGCGTGCCGTCTGGCTCTTGTTGCCGTGCAGCGCCAAGGCAGGAATGCCGTTTTTGCTCAGATACTCGGCCACATTGTTGGCACCAAACTTGGTGCGCGTGAAGACCAGTACCTGGCTCCAATTGTGCTCGTTGATGATGTGTGTCAGCAGGGCTTTTTTCTTGGCCCGGCCGACCGGGTGGATGGTCTGCGTGATGCGCTGCACCGTGGTGTTGCGCGGCGTAACTTGTATGTGCAGTGGGTCGCGCAGCAGGCCGTTGGCCAGGTCGCGGATTTCATCGCTGAAGGTGGCAGAAAACAGCAGCGACTGCTTTTGTTTAGGCACCAGTGCCAGCACTTTTTTGATGTCATGGATAAAGCCCATGTCCAGCATACGGTCGGCTTCATCGAGCACCAGAATCTGCACCTGGCTCAGGTCCAGCGTGCCCTGGCCTGCGTGGTCAAGCAGGCGGCCCGGCGTGGCTACCAGGATGTCTACACCACGGCGCAGTTTTTCAACTTGCACACCCATGCCGACACCGCCAAACATCACCATGGATGTCAGCTCAAGGTATTTTCCATAGACGCGAACGCTTTCTTCAACCTGCGCAGCCAGCTCGCGCGTGGGCGTCATGATGAGGCAGCGCACGGCGTTGACACCGCGCCGGTTGGCGAGGCGCGGCTCGGTAGACAGGCGCTGCAACATCGGCAGCACAAAGGCCGCCGTTTTGCCAGTGCCGGTTTGGGCACCACCCAACAGGTCACTGCCTGCCAGCACAGCGGGAATCGCCTGTGCCTGAATCGGGGTTGGGGTTTCGTAGCCTTGCTCAAGCACGGCTTTAAGTATGGCCGGAGCCAAATTCAATTCTTCAAAGGTCATTGTGTTGCGCCAGTAGGCGCTTTTTAATCGGCCTGTTGGGTGCTTTGTGTTGGAAGCAACCCGCCAGTGATAGGCAGATGGGGTCAAAAGGTTGGGCCGTAAACATCTTCAGTAGCTACCTGGTAAGTAGACCGGGGATGTGCCCAAATGTCGCGGGTAACTGGAGCCAGCAACCACAGTATTGTCTCACGGAACGATAATAGAAGGATAAGAACCCTCTGCATAACTCCCTGCGGCCTGTGATTGCGCGGGCTCGAGCGGTCCGCTGCGTTGTTTTTCTTGCCAATAGCTGGGCTATTGACTGCAAAAAAACGCCTTGCGGCCATCTCGATCCGCACACCACAGCCTCGCCAGAGTTATGCAGAGGGTCCTTAATGGTAAAAATTGCAGCTTAAATTCTTCTGCTGCTCTGCCATGTCGCGCATGTCCTGCCTATCCATTTTTTAGAAATTATTCCTGATGGCTCAATACGTCTTCACTATGAACAAGGTCGGCAAAATAGTGCCGCCCAAACGCCAGATTCTCAAAGAGGTTTCACTGAGTTTTTTCCCGGGCGCCAAGATCGGTGTGCTCGGCACCAACGGCTCGGGCAAGTCCACCTTGCTGAAAATCATGGCCGGGCTTGACACCGAAATCGAGGGCGAAGCCACTCCAATGCCGGGGCTCAATATCGGTTACCTGCCGCAAGAGCCCAAGCTCAACCCCGAGCACACGGTGCGCGAAAGTGTTGAGTCTGGCATGGGCGCGGTGTTTGCCGCCAAGGAGCAACTGGAAGCCGTTTATGTGGCCTACGGTGAGCCTGATGCCGACTTTGATGCCCTGGCCACCGAGCAGGCGCGTCTTGAAGCCATCATTTCCACGTCGGGCACTGACACCGAGCACCAGCTCGAGATCGCCGCCGACGCGCTGCGCCTGCCGCCCTGGGATGCCAAAGTCGGCGTGTTGTCGGGCGGCGAAAAACGCCGCGTGGCACTGTGCAGCCTGCTACTGTCCAAGCCCGACATGCTGCTGCTGGACGAACCCACCAACCACCTGGACGCTGAATCGGTCGATTGGCTTGAGCAGTTCTTGCAGCGCTACCCGGGTACCGTGGTGGCGATCACCCATGACCGCTATTTTCTGGACAACGCGGCTGAATGGATTTTGGAATTGGACCGCGGCCATGGCATTCCGTGGAAGGGCAACTACAGCACCTGGCTGGAGCAAAAAGGCGAGCGCTTGGCGCAGGAACAAAAGGGCGAAGAATCCCGCGCCAAGGCGCTGAAGAAAGAGCTTGAATGGTCGCGCCAGAACCCGAAAGCGCGCCAGGCCAAGAGCAAGTCACGTCTCGCGCGGTTTGAAGAGCTGTCTGATTTTGAATATCAGAAGCGCGTCGAGACCAACGAAATTTTCATTCCCGTGGCCGAGCGATTGGGCAATGAAGTGATTGAATTCAAGGGCGTGAGCAAATCGTTTGGCGACCGCTTGCTGATTGACAACCTGAGTTTCCAAGTCCCCGCCGGTGCCATCGTCGGCATCATCGGCCCCAACGGTGCCGGTAAATCGACGCTGTTCAAGCTGATTGCCGGCAAGGAGCTGCCCGACAGCGGCGAAGTGGTGATCGGCAAAACCGCGCGCATGGCTTTTGTCGATCAGCACCGCGATGACCTCGCCAACGAAAAAACCGTCTGGGAAGACATCTCGGGTGGTCTGGACATGCTGACCGTCGGCAGGTTCACCATGCCGAGCCGCGCCTATGCGGGGCGCTTCAACTTCAACGGCGCTGACCAGCAAAAGCGTGTCGGCACGCTGTCAGGCGGCGAGCGCGGGCGCTTGCACTTGGCCAAAACCCTGATTGCTGGCGGGAACGTGCTGATGCTCGATGAGCCGTCAAACGACCTTGATGTTGAAACCCTGCGCGCGCTTGAAGACGCGCTGCTTGAGTTTGCCGGCTCTGTGATGGTGATTAGCCATGACCGCTGGTTTCTGGACCGCATCGCAACGCACATTTTGGCCGCCGAGGGCGATAGCCAATGGACTTTTTTCAACGGCAACTATCAGGAATACGAAGCCGACAAGAAAAAGCGTTTGGGTGAAGAGGGTGCGAAACCCAAACGAGTTCGTTTCAAAGCATTGCATTAAATTTCGAGCTGCTTGTGAGCGACGAGGAAGTTCTAAAGCAAACCCGGCACTGGCTTGAAAAAGCCGTGATCGGGCTTAACCTCTGCCCGTTCGCCAAGGCGGTGTACGTCAAAAATCAGGTGCGTCTGGTCGTCAGTCACGCTCGTCATGCGGACGATTTACTGGAAGAACTTGATCGTGAGCTCGACCTGCTGGTCGCCACGCCCGCAGAGCAGTTAGAGACCACGCTGCTGATCCACCCCACGCTATTCGACGACTTTCTGGACTTTAATGATTTTCTGGAGGTCGCCGAAGGGGTGGTCGATGAGCACGGACTTGAAGGCATCATCCAGCTCGCCAGCTTTCATCCGCAGTTCCAGTTTGAGGGTACTGAAGTGGGTGACATCAGCAACTACACCAACCGCGCGCCGTTTGCCATATTGCATCTGCTGCGCGAGACAAGCGTTGAAAAATCGGTTGCGGCCTTTCCCCAAGCCGAAGCGATTTTTGAGCAAAACATCGCCACGCTTGAAAAATTGGGGGTTGCAGGCTGGAAGGCCTTGGGGCTGAGTTATTGGGGTCAGACACCAATTTCGCTGCGATGCATCGCACCGCGCCCTCCGGGCGAGCCGTAGGCTCGGCGAATTTGGGCTCTGACCCCAAAAACTCACAAACTCGCAGTCAGCCTGAGGGGCGTTATCTCCAGCGACCCGTTGGCGGTGCTCATCCACACCGTGCTGTCCTGTACCGTGACCTGCAATTGCATACTGCGCTCGGCGAGCTTTGCCAGTGCCTGGCTTTGCGCGGCTTCGATCTGCCACACCACCAGGTTGGCTGCGCGGGTGAGTTTGGTTTCAATGCCCTTCCACCAGACGTTGGTGCTGCTGGCAAAGCTGTAGACGCTGACTTTTTTTGCCCGACCCGCCGCTTTCATCAGGCGCTTGTCGTCGGGCTGGCCGACGTCTATCCAGTGCAAAATTTGGTTTGTGTAGTCTTGGTGCCAAAGCGCTGCTTCGTCCACGTCCCACAGGTCTTTTGCAAAGTCAAGCTTGCCATTTTTGTCGTCAGCAGGCACATTGAGCGCGAAGCTCAGCAGACGGATCATCATGCGTTCATCGGACTCCGACGGGTGGCGGGCGATGATGACGCTGTGGTCAGCATAGACGTTGCGATCCATGTCTGTTAATTGCAACTGCGCTTTGTAGATAGTGGCTTTAAGTGCCATAGTTTCGGGGTTTCCATAAATCCGATTTCCGGGTGCATGGCTGCGTTGCGCGGTGCTCGGAGGGTTTTTGGGGTCAGAGTCCAAATTCATCGTGCCCTTGGCACGCCCTTCGGGTGCGATGCTTTGCATCGTAATGAAATTGGCGTCTGACCCCAATAACCCTCCTCCGTGCGCCTTGCCCTGCCTCCCGGAAATCGAATTTCTGGAAGCCCCGAGTGCTGTTGGTGATACCCCCATTGGAACAGACGGCATCAAACGTAATATAGTTTGCCGATGATCCGTTTATCTGTCCTTGACCAATCCGTAGCCGTATCAGGCCGCACCGAAGATGTTTCCATTCGCCAGACGCTGGCACTTGCCAAGCATTGCGAAGCCTTGGGCTATCACCGCTTCTGGGTGAGTGAACACCACAGCCACCCGAGCATCGTCGGTTCGGCCCCCGAGGTGCTGATGGCGGCCATTGCTGCCAGCACCAGCCGCATACGCATTGGCAGTGCGGGCGTGATGCTGCCGCACTATGCGCCGCTGAAGGTGGCCGAGCAGTTCCGGGTGCTGGAGGCGCTGGCACCTGGGCGTATTGACCTGGGTGTTGGCCGCGCACCGGGCTCTGACATGCGCACGGCGCGGCTGTTGCGCACGGACCCGCAGCAGTCGGCAGACAATTTTCCGATACAGGTGCGCGAGCTGCAGGCCTGGATAGCCGGCATTGACTTGCCTGAAGGCCACCCCGGCAGAGGTGTGACTGCCAACCCCATGGGGCCGACTACGCCCGAGCTGTGGATGCTGGGCAGCTCTGATTACGGCGCGCAGCTGGCGGCGCATTACGGCCTGCCTTATGCGTTTGCTTATTTCATCACTGATGGGCAGGGCGCGGATCAGGCGCTGGATTTGTACCGCCAACTTTACAAGCCAACAGCCCTGCGCCCACAGCCGCAAGCCGTGCTGTGTGTCTGGGCGCTGGCGGCGGATACCGAAGAAGAAGCTTGGCACCATTTCTCCAGCCGCGCGCGCTGGAAGATTGATCGCAACAAGGGCGCGCTCGGTGCCTTGCCGTCGCCTGCCGAAGTCGCCAGCAGGCCCTACACTTCGGCCGAGCAATTTGAAGCCGACAAGCTCAGACGTACCGCATTGGTCGGCAGCGGGCCGCAGGTTGCTGTTAAGTTGCGCAGCTTGGCCGATACTCTCGGGGTTAAAGAGTTGGTCATCATTACCTGGACGCACGATGCAGCCGCGCAGCGCAGGTCGTATGAATTGCTGGCTAAAGAATTTGCTTGAAAATAAGGAACATGCCATGAGCCACGATCACAACCACGCCGAGCCTGCCTGGAAGCATGACGGTGTGCGTGTTATTTCAGGCAACCAGTTGGACAGCAACACCGCGCAAACACCGGGCATGGACCGCAAGGCGGCCATCAACTTTGCCCGCGTCGGCGCGCAAAAGCTCTGGGCTGGTACTGTCACCATCCATGCGGGTGCCAAAACCGGTGCGCATCACCACGGCCATCTGGAGAGCGTGATTTACGTCATCAAGGGCAGGGCGCGTATGCGCTGGGGTGAGCGGCTTGAGTTCACCGCCGAGGCCGGGCCAGGCGATTTTATTTATGTGCCGCCCTACGTACCGCATCAAGAAATAAACGCCAGCCCGACCGAGCTGCTTGAATGCGTGTTGTGCCGCAGCGACGGCGAGGCGGTAGCTGTCAACCTGGCGATTGAGCCGGTCGAAAAACCCGACACCGTGCTGTGGGTAGATCCGACGCATCCGCACGGTGGCGTGTAAGGCAATGATCGTGAACCTCAAAGAAAGCAAGCCATGAAAGCCATCTGGAACGGCGCAGTCATTGCGCAAAGCGACACCACCGTGGTGATTGAAGGAAACCACTACTTCCCCGAAAGCACTCTCAATCGCGACTACATCACCTTCAGCAACCACCACACCATGTGTTCATGGAAAGGACAGGCCAGCTATTACTCGTTGCTGGTCAATGGCGAGATGAACACCGATGCCGCCTGGTATTACCCCGACCCCAAACCTGAAGCCGACAATATCAAGGGTCATGTGGCATTCTGGAAGGGTGTGAAGATCGAAGCCTGAGTTGAAGGCCTGAGCATGTTCAAGCACCGCCCCTCGGGGGCTGTGCAGTACACGGAGTGACCAATCAATCCCGAACATCAGCCACCGGCTGACTGCCAAAGTCCGGACGGTCCAAAAAGGCCAACACGCGGGCGGCAGCTTCGTCCGGGGACGTGAGCTGGCCCTTATCCTTGAGGCTGATGAAATTGTGCTGGTCGGGAAAGGCCGACGCGTCCGCGCCACGTAGCTGGACTTGCATGTCGGTGTCGATCACGCCCGGCGCGAGCGAGCAGACGGCCGCGCCGTTCGGCTTGAGCGCTTCTTCGAGCGCCAGGCAGCGCGTGAAGTGGTCCATGCCGGCCTTGGCCGCGCAGTAGATGGCCTGCGAGGCCATGGCCTTGCGACCCAGCCCCGAAGAAATGTTGAGCACCTTGCGCCGGGCCGGCCAGCTTTTGGTGGCACGCAAAAACACCGCGGTGAGCTGCATGGGCGCTTCCAGGCCGACGCGCAGGGCCTGGCCCAGATCGTCGGCGTCGGCTTCGCTCAGCGGGCCGATGCGCGGGATCATGCCGGCATTGTTGATCAGCACGGCGCTGGCAAAGCCGGCGTGGGCTTGTTCGTGTAGCCATTGCTCCAGCCGCGCGCTGGCGTCCGCGCCTTGGGCGAGGTCTCGCGTCCATTGCAGCAGCGGCGTGCCGTCCAGCTTGGCCTGTGCGGCCAGTGTTTGATTGGTTTTACGCGAAATGCACAGCAGGGTGTTGCCCGGCTTGAGCAGCTTGCGGGCCATGGCTAGCCCCATGCCGCGCGATGCGCCGGTCAGGATAAAAAGGTGTTGGGTCATGGCTGCCGATATTACCGGCAAACCGCGACAGGCATTTTTCTCTTTTCCGTTCAGGTGTCGACCACGATGGAAAAGCCGGTCCGCAGGCCGTCGCTGCCTGGCGTAAACGGCACGCTCAGGGCCGCCTGGTCGGCCTCGTCCAGTCTGACGCGGCGAAGCCCTGGAAGCGGCGGATTTGCGCGGTGAAGTTCCACGGATCGGCGCCATTTGTCATCAGGGTCAGAAGGGTGCCGGGTTTTCAAACTGCATGCGCTCGCCGCTGACCGGGTGGACAAAACGCAGCGCACACGCATGCAGCAGCAGCCGGGCCGACCTGGCCTGCACGGCCTCCGGCGCATACAACCTGTCGCCCAGGATGGCGTGGCCCAGGGCCTGCAAATGCACGCGCAACTGGTGGGAGCGGCCGGTGACAGGCGCCAGTTCCAGCCGCGTGCTGTTCGTGGTCGGATCGAACGCCATAACCCGCCATCGTGTCTGGCTGGACTTGCCGCGCTCGGCATCGATGATGCGCAGCGGGCGGCGCGGCCAGTCGAGCGCAATGGGTAGGTCAATCAGCCCCCAGCCGTCCGGACCGGGCGGCAGTCCGGGGTGCCCGTCGATCACGGCCACGTAGCGTTTATGGACTGCGCGGGTTTCAAACAATTTTGACAGTGCGCGTTGCGCTTCAAGCCCGCGGGCCATCAGCATCAAACCCGACGTAGCCATGTCCAGCCGGTGCACCACCAGCGCGTCAGGGTAGTGCGTCTGCACCCGGCTGCTCAGGCAGTCCTGCTTGTCTGTGCCACGTCCGGGAACGGCCAGCAGGCCAGCGGGTTTGTCAAGTACCAGTAGGCTGTCATCAACATGAACAAGCGCAATGTTTGGGGATGCTTCAGCCACGCGGCGGCGGGAAATTATGAACCGTTGGGCTGCTGCGTTTTAGGTCGCGCAGCATGAAGAGATAAAGGCTTTCAACCTTCTCGCGCGCCCAGGGTGTTTTGCGCAAAAACTTCAGGCTGGATGCCACGCTGGGCTCGCTGGTAAAGCAGCGGATGTTGATGCGCTGCCCCAGCTCTTCCCAGCCGTAGTGGCTGGCCAGCGCGGTCACGATGGCTTCCAGCTTGATGCCATGTAGCGGGTTTGCTGGCTGTCCATTCCCCTGCTGAGGCGAGCCACTTTGGGTAACCATGCTGCTTATTCCATTTTCAGATCGATAGGAGATTAGGCGCGAAGCCGCAGACAGTGCTTTAGCACGGCAAGGCGAAGCAACAACATATCGTATTGATCTGGAAATGGAATTACTTATTCTTCAGCTTGCCCCGCAGCGGTATCGTAGTGACGATGCTTGGGCGCACCGCGTCTGGCGACACCGTCTTCGGTGGTGAGGTGTCTTTCTTTGGTTTTTTCACCATCTTGCCGCTGTTTTGTTGACCTTTTGCCATGCTTTTCTCCGGTTGTTTACGGTTGTTTGAAGGGTCAATTATCAGTTGAAATCATGCAATCAGTGCGCTTTGGTCAGAGTGTTGCAGATCAGCAGTGGGCGTAAGACAGAGCGCAAGGTTTGCAGCAGCAAGCAGCGGAGGGGCATGTCCCATCCTTGCATAGGCGCGTGACGGTTTGATGTCGAGGCTGAGGCTAGATTCGATTGGAGTCTGATGCCAGTTCTTATTATACGTCTTAGGCGTATAATAATAAGATGCTGTTTACCTTCATCGAACTGCCGCCTTTCGCACAATTGCGGGACGAACTGTTTAGTGACGATGAGTTTGCACTTTTTCAGCGCTACCTTTGCGACTGTCCAACTGCTGGTGATGTGATTCCGGGAACGCTGGGTTGCCGCAAAGTCAGGTGGAAAGCATCGGGGCGTGGCAAGCGCGGTGGCGCAAGAGTAGTTTACTTTTTGCAGGACGCAGCAGGGCAAGTCGTACTGGTTGCCGTCTACGCGAAAAATGAAAAGGACGATGTGCCGCGCGCCTGGCTAAGGCGCTTGAAACAGGAGTGGGAAGATGAGCAAAGCCAAGCAACTGATTGAGCAATACCTAGCCGCAAAGGCTGCATCCGCGCCTGTCGCCGTTAGACAATGGGCGCGTAAAACAACCTTCAGCGTCAAACGCGGCGGTACCGTTGAGCGCCGCATTGAGCGTGCCGACGGCAAGGTTGAACACAAATCAACCTACAGTGCGCAAGAGTGGGAGTTGATGGGTGCCAGAGCTAAAACAGGCTTGTCACAAGCCGAGTTCGCGCAGATGATTGGCGTGTCAACCCGAACGCTTCAAGGCTGGGAGCAAGGCCGCAAAAAACCATCAGGTGCGGCGCAGGCCTTGCTGCGTATTGCTGCCAGCAGGCCTGATGTAGTGCGTGAGGTTCTGTTGGCTGTGCACTAAACCAAAATCAACGCGATTATTTGAAGGATTCAATTGGAGTCTGACCCCCATGGCACTACCTTAAGAGATTTCCGTGCGGGTTGAGCTTGTCGAAGCCAGCAGGCACCTACCGAGCGCGCTGTAATAACTATGGAGCGCTAAGCAAGTCCCAACAATGGGACTTGGAGCGCTCAATGGCGGAAGAAGTTGACACGATGCGCAAAGGTCCAACGAAGTAAGCGAGTATCTTGGTAGAACGGGCAAAACCATTGCGCGTAAGACTCGAAGATGCGCCTAAATTCTGAACGTCTTCAGCCTAGTTCGTTCGCGCATGACTTTAAGTCGTTTTCTCGCAGGATTCTTGCCGGATTTGCGCGACAATTCCGATCTTCCTGAGATTTTCTTCACCCGTGAAAAGAGATTTTCCAATGTCCAGTTACTCCGTTCGCCCCGCTTCTCCCAGTGACGCCAAGGCCATTGCCGAGATTCATGTTGCCACTTGGCAATCGGCCTATAAAGAGCTGATACCCGAGGACTTTCTCAAAACCATGACGCTTGAGAAGCGCCTGGCCTACTGGCGTGAGGCGATTGAATACAGCGAACCGCAATTGCTGCTGGTTCTGGCGGCCGAGAAGGTGGTCGGTTTTGTAGGTTTTGACCGCTCACGCGATGCTGGTACCAAGTCCAGCGTCGGCGAAATATGGGCGCTGTATGTGGCCCCCGAACACTGGGGCAAGGGCGCAGCCATTGCGCTGTGGGACGGCGCGCGTGAAGGCCTCAAAGAAGAAGGCTGCACGCAGGTTACCGCCTGGGTGCTGCTGCGCAACGAACGCGCGATACGCTTTTTTGAGCATTCAGCGGGCTTCAAACGCGAAATGCCATCGCTCAAAACGGTTGCTTTCGGCAGCACCAAGCTGGAAGAAATACGCCTCAAGCGGCCTGTTGATTGAGCCTATTCAACAGTAGCTTCTGTGCTGGTACCGGTGAAGCTATCACGAAACGGGAAGTAGATTGACGTAAAAAATATCGCCATCATCAGCAATGCCACCGGAAACATGGCCAGTGCCGCAAACGTCGGGTTGCCCAGCAAGGCGGCAATCACCGTGACCAGCAGCATCACCGCGAAGAAGATGCCGACCCAGGCCATGCCGTAGATGGTGAGGGCTGCCCAGTTTTTATAGCAGGCCATCAGGCTGAAAAACAGGCTTTTGACGGGTGTGATGCCATGCCAGTGAACCAGCGCCGGTGCGTGCCAGAACAGCAAGGAGAGGGGCAGGTGCAGTGTCAGTGTGACCCACATTGCCAGCTGAAAATCGGTCTGTTGAACGACGTCTTCGGTGATCTTGCCACCCATGAGGTAAAGCCGGGCAAACTCGCCACCGTCTACCAGGGCGGAGATTCCCATGATGGTTAAAAAGCCTGTCGCATACAAGGCACCCAGCAGCAGCATGGCCCGTACTTGCTGCTTGCCGGCACGAAACGCGCTGATGAGTATCGTGGGCATCGGAAATTTTCCTTTGGTAGCCTCTTGTGTTGCCGCCATCAGCCCCAGGGTGGCGGCGGGCAGCAAGGCTAGTGCCAGGGCAGCGCCAATGAAAGGCACCATCGTGGCAATCGACAGCAATGCCATGAACATGAAAAACAGCCCTGATAAAGCCAGTGGTTGCTGCAGATAAGTTTTGAAACCGAGTTTGACCCACGTCAAACCAGTACGGGCGGGAACGATATTTAGATTCATAGTGAAGGAACTAATGTGTGAACCAAGCGCTGACGCAGCACGCGCTCAAAGTGGCTGGGGTCATGGGCTTGCAAAACGGCGGCTTCGCGCGGCAAATGAAAGTCCCATAGCCGCGAGATCCAGAAGCGTAGCGCACCAGCCCTCAACATGGCTGGCAGCAAGGCTCTTTCGGCTGCGTTCAGCTTGCGCACGCCCTGGTACGCGGTGAGAAACGCTTCGGCCCTTAGCGTATCATGCCGGCCTGTGGCCAGGTCTATACACCAGTCGTTCAGGCATATGCTGATATCAAACACATACGCGTCACAGCCGGCAAAATAAAAATCAAAAAATCCGGTAAGGCGGCCATCTTCAAACATCACGTTATCGCGAAACAGGTCGCCGTGTATGGCACCCACGGGTAAGGCCCTGTAGCTTGATGATGCCGCAATGTGGTTCTGAAAGGCTAGCTCACTGAGCAGCAGGCTGTGCTGCTCTGGTGTGAGGTGCGGCAACACCACGGGCGCTGTACTGTTCCACCAGCTCAGGCCTCGCAGATTGGGCTGGCGCTTCGGAAAGTCTTGTCCGGCCATGTGCATACGGGCCAGCATGTCGCCGACACCTGCGCAATGGGCAACGCTGGGGGCTAGTTCGCTGTGCCCGCGCAGCTTGTTCACGACTGCTGTGGGCTTGCCTTTGAAGCTGTGCAGGATGTCGCCGTTTTTGCCCGGTGCAGGGTTTGGTGCCGGTACGCCGCGAGCTGCCAGGTGCTGCATCAGGTGCAGGTAAAACGGCAATTGCTCAAACGTCAGGCGCTCAAACAGCGTCAGCACGTATTCGCCGCGCTCGGTATCGACAAAATAATTGGTGTTCTCGATGCCGCCCGGGCAGCCCTTGATGGATTGCAACGCACCCAGATCAAGTGCGTGCAGGAAAGCAGCAGCCTCGTCAAAAGAGACTTCGGTGAATACGGCCATGCCTGAAAGTGAAGCTTTGCGCTCGGGTTGGGGTTACGAAAAAACGAAGCGCGAAGTTTAAAACTTCAGCACACTCCAGACCCGCGGGCCATTGGTCTCGTTGCTGGATGTTGACGCTGCGCCGCCCTTGGTGGAGCCTGAAGGTTTAACTTCGTAGGGTGGCAGCTTGTTGCCGGTTTTGGGCTGTACGGTGATGCTCTGGGTTTCGCCGCCCACCCGTACCTCGTCGATACGGGTGCCTGCGTCTTCGATGCGGATGCGCTGAACGGCCTTGTCTGGCCTGCCGGATGCAGTCGGAGGTGCGGCCTCAATCCTGGGTGTTGCCGGCAACGACGCTGGTACTGGCGCTGTTGATTGGGCAAATGCCGCCGCGGGAACGCTAAGTGGCAGCGTCAGCAACAGTGAAATCATCAATACGCGGGATGGGGATGGAAAAACGTGTTTCATGTAGCCGTATTGTAGGCTTCGCACCCCTAGGGACCCTCTGCATAACTCCCTGCGGTTTGTGATCAGCCGGGTTCGGGCGATCCGCTTCGTTGCTTTTCTTGCCAATAGCCCGGCTATTGGCTGCAAAAAACGCCTTGTGGCTCATCCCCATCCGGCTGCCACAGCCTCGCCAGAGTTATGCAGAGGATCCCTAGATACTGGGTTTAAACGGCTTTGGAAGATTTGCAAGAGTTTGGGCCGACTCTGGCGGATAAATGCGTGGATATAGCTGACAATTCCACAGCATGGCTACTTACAAAAAAACCCTTCTGCTGGTCGATGGCTCTAGCTACCTGTACCGCGCCTTTCATGCCATGCCAGATTTGCGCTCCACCCTGAGCGATGGCACAAGCGTTGCGACCGGCGCCATTCGCGGCATGGTCAACATGATGCAAAAGCTGCGCAAGGATGTGCGCTCCGACTACGCGGTATGCGTGTTCGATGCCAAAGGCCCGACCTTTCGCGATGCCCTGTATGCCGACTACAAAGCCCAGCGCTCGCCCATGCCCGACGACCTGCGTAGCCAGATAGAGCCGATTCACGAAGTTGTACGGCTGCTGGGCTGGAAGGTGGTGGCCGTTCCCGGCGTTGAGGCCGATGACGTGATTGGCACGCTGGCCTGCATGGCCTCAAAGCAAGGCATTGAAGTCATCATCTCCAGCGGTGACAAGGACTTGAGCCAGCTGGTCGATGAAAACATCACCGTGATAGACACCATGAACGAGCGCCGCCGCGACCTGGCCGGTGTGGAGGCCGAATTTGGCGTGCCGCCGCGCCTCATGGTGGACTACCAGACCCTGGTGGGTGACGCAGTAGACAACGTGCCCGGTGTGCCCAAGGTCGGCCCCAAAACAGCGGTGAAGTGGCGGCTTGAATACGGCTCGCTCGATGCGTTGGTGGCTCGCGCCAGTGAGGTCAAG
>Ga0105055_10006280_pt1 | contig 16387 bp, 11 predicted proteins | sample BON03_FD_78090 | JGI IMG/M metagenome (GOLD analysis project Ga0105055, IMG submission 78090) | Freshwater microbial communities from Lake Bonney liftoff mats and glacier meltwater in Antarctica - BON-03 | ecosystem: Environmental > Aquatic > Freshwater > Ice > Glacier meltwater | place: Lake...
AGAACCACGGAAATGAGCATCTAAGAATTTTCCGTTACCAGAAGAATTGCAATTGTACACCCGTTCACCAACAGAATCCACCAAGTTAGCATATCGTGCAAAATGCCGAAGAACCTGAATAGTGCTGTTATGAGGAGCATAGCGTGTAGGATTCGAACTACAACAAGCCAAATGTAAACCTCCTTCAAACAGAACCTTCTTGTCTTTTTCTTCACAAAATGGGCAAAACTCAATGTGTTTCAAACTGGGAATCGGTTGTCTAAAAGTCTGATTGAAGTACAACTGAATATCATCATTACTGATGCGGCATTGCACATTCGAAGTCGAAAGATACAAATGAGACCTCGCATAGGTTTGTCGGCCTGTTTGGAACAACTGAATTAAATCTAATTCTTCCACACAAATACGCTGTTGCACCGAACCCTGGGGGACCTTTTTTGCCTTCTCTTTCGCCTCTTCAATCAATTCAGAGCATCATTTTTATTTTTTCACACAATACCTGGTATTCAACGAAGCCACCGCGACGTGAGCCAGATGGAGAGGGAAGGAAAGCGAATTATATAAATTGGAAAAGATTTTCTGTCGAAGTCTAGAATGCAAAAAACATTCGAGTCCGTCTTCATCAAGCACACATGAAAAGTACCTATAACAAATATAGGAGCAATCTTAATTAAATAAGAATTGAAAGCTGGATATTTGATTTGACCTTGTCCAGGCTGTATTTAATAGCGTAGTGCGGTCGAATAAGGCCCGCATGAACTCGTTTGTGCCAGCAGAGTGAGCAAACGTCCCTTCTAGTGAACCATTTGAATATCATCTTTTCCATGAACTTTCGTATCAGACAAGGTTCATAACGCGGCTGTTCCAGTCATTTTTTCAAATTTAGATCCAGGCACGAATCGAAAATGCCAGCAATAAGAGTCACACAGCGTTGTGTCTGTGATAACTCACCATTTCTGAGCCACCAACCGAACATAAGACAAGTGGTACATAAGAAGTTTCTCTCCATCATAGAAGATGTCTTGAGAGCAATAATATGCTTCGCGGACGAACAAAGTCTACCTGCTGCCTAATAATTAGGAAGACATTCCGTTCCCCGTCGATACAATATGATTTCAGATTCTCGAAGTTCTATCGATGTCGCGAAATTACATGCGCTTGTCATTTATCCCTTTCCTCCGTTGTTGAAATAAATAAAGTAAGAGTTCAAATCCCATTTTTCAGCTTTTCGTTTGCTGGCTCAAGAACGAAGAACCTGTAGTAAGCACACCGACGGTACGGTACGCCCCCCGACGATTGTATGAAGAAAAAGGATAGGAGGCGAGAAGACGAAGGCCTATTCTTCTTATGAGAGGTTTATTCTTTGCAAAGTTTGACGACGAAGCAGGACCTGTTATGGTATGTGAAGCAACCAATGGATGTTCTGAAGCTCTTTCCCCTGACTTGTTTGACCGGGTTAATGACTTCATTATCACGAAAAAAGATTTTTGCGGCTGTGTGCTAACTGCAACAGATCAACAATCCGAATCAAAAGTTATGAGTTGCCCTCGATCAGTTGAGAATGATAAGCTTTATGCTCGGAACGAGTTTTTCTTTTCGTTTGGCATTGTTTTTAATCTGAGTACCGATTCAGGTGCTTACGAACCTGTTTTAAAGAAGCTCTCAAGCATTATGGAATCCCTCGAAGTCGAGAGTTCGTATTTATCTCAAGATAACTGTGAGGCTGTTCTGCAACCAATTCTGGAACAGGTATTACAAGGACTTCTCGTGTGGGGCGAATGTATTGTCCCTGTTGATGAAGCCAACATAATAGCACTCAAATTTAGTCCAAGATTGGTTGATCCTCCTCAAGTTTTTGAATATCAAGTTCCTGTTCTTATTCGTGACGTGGATTACCTTATCACCAAGGAATGGGACCTGACTATCCAGCAAGTTGTCAAGTATATCGATGGGGTTCGACATGTGAAACTAATTGCAGAAGAAAGTTCAGTTGCAATGGCCATGGTAAAACGTTGCATGAGACAATTGATGTATTTTCATTGTATTAAACTGATGGATATATTTCAGTACTCCAATATTTATGCATGCACTCCGCGTATTAGAGAATTAGCCGAGAATGAAGAGCTACAAAAATCTTGCTTACGGTTTATTTGCAAACAAAATCAGCGTGATCTTCCTCAGCTACCGAAAGTATTTCAGTTATATGCATCTATGAATGGACTTTTGGGCATAAGAGATATTTTTCTGCTATACGACACCGATTTCATGAACATCAATGACAGATTGTTTATTACTTTCGGTGTTTTGAACGGTCTTATTCGAAGGATTCATAAGCATCCGGTTCATATGCCTTCGATTTCTATGGATGAACTTCAGGGCACTGATGCACTAGAAAAGTATCTTGCCAACGCAGGCAGCAAACTTGTAGGTAGTTCACTCATTCTTGAGGAGAGTATCCACGATAACAAACCAAGAGTGAAATCCCTGGTTAATGCCAGAAACCATTTCGATGCTATCTGTACAGAACTCTGGAGATCTTCTGACGAGGTTGATCTACTGCTAGAATATGATGAAAATATTGGGATCGTCTATAAATAACAACTACTTTTTTATTTCTCGAGTCATTAAAGTGGAACCGTATTGCGCTTCAAAATCGCTATGGGATTTTGAAAGTAGTGGTGCCAAAGGTGATTTCAACTTGGGAAAGTCTAATTTCGTTAAGTTTGATGGTTTGGCAGGTGCACTAGGGGGGGCAGTCTTAGTAGCGAGCAACTCCTTAACAGGCGGCGTTTCTTTAACAACGGGGGCCTTTTCAGCAGCGGGGGGTTTCTTCACTGCGGCTTCAGACTTGACACTAGGAGGGACGTAGTTTGCAAATGCTGGAATGTCGGCTTCATCTTCTACTGAGATTCCAATAACTGTGCCACATTGCACATTTTGAGAACCTGCAGGCATAACTATCTTTGCTAGAAAACCATCGTCTTGAGCCTCGTAATCAACGGTGGCTTTATCAGTTTCAACTTCACAGATAGAGGATCCCGCTTCAATCTTAGCACCTTCCTGTAAGGTCCAAGAGGCGATATTACCTTGGGTCATTGTAGGACTAAGAGCAGGCATGGTAAGCAGCAAGTGTTCAGGAAGAGATGCAAAATGACGGATCCATGATCGATGTATGGATCTTCCAGCCAACAACATCGAAGACACAAATTTAATTTAATTCAAGTACCTTGGTTAATACAAATATGTCGATTCCACCGTTCAAAGCGGTGTTATTCCCATTCTTCAGTGCCTCTATAGGAGTGGTAGTCTTGTTCCTGTTGGACCGCTTCAATATTACAGTGCCTTATACAGCTCTCATGTTCGTTTTTGGAATGGCTCTTGGATTGATCTTTGGGCTCACTTCGTTGGACGGGGAACTATCGCAGTCGGTGGACCTGTGGACTAGTATCGATTCCGAAACTTTGCTGCTGGTTTTCCTACCGGGATTGCTTTTTGGTGATGCTCTTAACGTTAATTATCATATGTTCAAGAGAGCCTTTCTTCAAAACCTCATTTTAGCGTTTCCTGGGGTATTAGCTGGTACCGGAATGACAGCTCTGGTTGTATACTATGTATTTCCTTATGATTGGCCGTTGTCCTTGGCATTGACTATCGGTAGTATACTTTCTGTAAGTAGACATCTAAAGTGTGTTTGGTTAAGTTACTAATAATATAGGCCACCGATCCTGTTTCGATTGCGTCGCTTTTAGATGAAATGGGAGCACCTCCGCGCTTGGCCATTCATGTTACGGGAGAAAGTATGCTGAATGATGGAAGCGCTATTGTATTTTTCACTCTTTTCAGTAGTATTTACTTGTCAGAATTTAACATTCCCGGGGTCGGAGAAGAGTACAATGGTGCATCCGGAACTGCACTATTTTTTAAGATGTCCATAGGTGGAAGCCTCATTGGATTATCATTTGGAATCATATTGACTTTCTTTTTGTGGCTCACCAATCGCAAAGTTGCAGATGTAGATAATTTGCTGCAGATCTCTCTGACCATTGTCACTGCATATCTTTCCTATTATGTTGCTGAGGTTATGGCTGGTACTAGTGGTGTACTTGCAGTGGTATTTTGTGGAGTGTTTACTAGCCGTTTTGGAGTTCCTCTAGTGGATAACAGAAAGTTTTTGGAGCATGTTTGGGTCACAATTGAATTCTTCGGTAATACGATCTTGTTTATGCTGGCAGGAACAATTTGGGGCTTTGTAGTTTCAGATCGTAATTTACAAGATAATGGAATTACTATCACATGGAGTGACTGGGGTTACTTGATCGTGCTATTTCTCTTTTTGGTGCTCATTCGGATTGTTGTCGTGCTTATGTTTTATCCTTTGAATTGTCGTATTGGATTGAACACGAACCTGTCTGAGTCCACCTTCATTATATGGGGTGGTCTACGTGGTGCAGTAGCAATCGCTCTTGCACTCAGCCTGGACAACGATGTGAGTGAACATCTCCCTGAAAGTATTGTTGGAGCACGACAGCAATCTGCCATTATGTTTATGATGGTTGGAGGTATCTCTCTTATGACACTATGCATCAATGGAACATCAGCAAAGGTAGTGTTACAACGTTTGAAATTAGGAACGAATAAAACAATTGCGGATGGATTGTTGGTCGCCATTAAAGCACATATTAAGGTGGAGTTACTGGACCTTCTAAGAGACCTCATGACGAGGAAGCATTTTTCAGAAGTCAGCTTTGATATTGTCAAGTATCATATAAGTCTGTTCGCAGATATCTCTAATTTTGAGCTCGATTCGACTCATCAAGACTCCGATTTGATATCATCACATGCAAGAATCGCTAAAGAAATCCGGAGTTTGCGTAGGCAGAACAGTCAAGGAAGTACTAGTAGCAATGCATTGAAAAGTCTTCTGGCCAAGCAAAGATCCATCCGTCACGAGCTGACCCCTGAAGGAGACTTGAAAGCCATGCGAGAAATATTCATACATCTGCTGTATTCCGCGTACGACCATATGCTAGAAACGGGAGAACTACAGGCGAATTCGTTCACCTCCTATTCATTGCTTCAGTCGCTGGACTTTGCAGCAGAATCCGTAACCGGTGGTCAGCCTTTGAATGATTTCACTCAATCAGCTTTGGTATCGGATGTGGCCGAGTTGAAGTTTGAGAGATTTATAGTAGATATGCTGCAGAAATGCTCCTCGAAAACAAATGTTCGACAGCATCAAGTTGAAAGAACGTCTTGTGCTAAAGCCCTGGTGTTTATTGAAGCTCATCGACTGGCCACGAAGTATTTCATTGAGGAGTTTGGAGACAACGTGAAGATGGGAAGCAGCTCCTCAAAGGTAGTAGAAGAGAGCAAAGCCCAGCAATCCATTGCGGAAAGCCTGCTTTTAGGTGTTAGTCAAGATCATCGTGTAGTTAATGTATCGCATATTGCTTCGACTATACTATTGACTAGGTACAGCCGCAGAGTTGCTCGAATGGCTGAAGAATTAACTATTGATAAAAAATACGCAGCGAAATTGCTTCGGGAACTGCAAAGTCAGTTAGATACTGTTTCTCGGTGCCATCAATCTTTTCATCTGGAAAATGAAAATGTTCAGCAAGTAGCTCACGTTTAAATATTTATTACAGTTTTTACGGTTAATTCAAAACATCAAATTCAAATTCAACATCTAGAAAATATACCCTGACACCCACTTTGAGGTGCGGGGACCGCATCGAATGGTGGCGGACTGAACGATGACTGTATATGTATTGTATTACACTAAACACTAGAGGCAGGGTCGTTAGTTACTTGGTTTTTAAAAAACGGAGGAAATCGACGAAACTGAGAAAAGGAAGATTACCTTGGTATATCGATAATGAAGTTTACATTGTCTGTTCCAGAACAGAATGTTAACGTGTCACCTTCATTCGATGATTATTCCAATCTATTTGACAGGAATATGCCATGCGATGCTGTTCTTGATGAAACCGATGATGATGGTAATCCTGATGACGGACGTGACACAGGATTTCACATGAAAATTATGAGAAATGCCGAAACATGTAAAGCTCCAGAAAGAATCGATGGCAAAAGAAAATCGTTCCAAACCGACTTTTGTGAGAAGAAAGCGCGAAGAGTGGAGTTTCTTGATGGTTCCAATCCTATATGCGGTCGAATACTCAAGGAGGAATTTGATTCAAAACCTTTCGAACCGAAAGAGTTAAGTCACCAGAATTCATTGACAGATGGCGAGGCTGTGGTGAAACGTTGTAATAGTGCGCAGGTCCAAACTTCAACACATTCCGAGGTGTCAATCGATTCAACACTCTCAACGATGAAGCGATTTCCCAACGACTGTTTGGTCCAGCAAAAGTCGTGCTACTCTCTCTGGATACTCTCTATTTCGAATGGAAGTGAAATTTTACGGAGAAAAGCAGACGAGCAAATTATACAAGCGATGAGAAAATTCAGTCAGGATTCTACAATTCAAATGCATGGATGTGCAGCTCTTGGGAATCTGTCAGCAAACGATCCCTCGTTTTCATTGGGATGGGATGAAGTTATAGAGGCCATGAAATCATTTCCTTTAGTTTCGAATATCCAGGAAAACGCATGTGGATCATTGGCGAATTTTGCTTTGAACTTAAAGGCTACCACTATGAATGAAATGACAGCCAATCGAATAATAGAAGCAATGAAGAACTTTCCTAATGATTTATGCGTTCAGGAAAGTGCTTGTCGGGCGTTTTCGAATCTGGTGATGAATTCAAATTTTGCGCCTACTTTGATGACAGGATTAGTGGTCGACCAAGTCATCGAAGCGATGAAAAACTTTCCTGTTGCTCGTAAAGTGCAGCTTGACGGATGTTTGACACTAGCCCATCTGGACCCTATATATAGATCGTCTTTCAAGTCTCGAAATGTGGATGGTCTATTATTGGCAGCCATGAATCGTTTTTCTACAGACGCAGAAATTCAGGAAAACGGTTTGGATGTATTAGCACATTTCGATGCGAAGTTTACTTTGGTAGACGGAACAGAAAATATTATTTTGAAAGCTATGAAACAGTTTCCTGGCAGTCCGAAAGTCCAGAGGAACTCCCTGGATGTATTGTGGAAGCTAGGAATATCTGTTGAAGGTGGATTATCACTAATGCAGAAACATGCTGATGACCGTATACTGGAAGCCATGCTGAGCTTTACCCGAAACGCTAAAATTCAAAAATACGCACTGGGAGCAATTGTGAACTTAACTTTGAATCCTGATAGCAAACCAATCTTTAGGAGCAAACATGCAGGTGATCGAATACTTGAAGCTATGAAGAATTTTCCAAGCAAGTTTGAAATTCAGCGACTTGGTTGTACCGCATTAAGTCATCTCGAATTCTCTGCTGCCGACCAAATGGTTACCGAAACTCCTGACGAATACATATTGTCGGCTATGAAACGATTTCCAAACAACACGACACTTCAAATATTTGCATGTGCTGTTTTGCAGAATTTGGCGCTAGATGATAATTATAAAGCTGCATTCACAAAAAAGAATGGTGATGACTTGGTGCGAGTTGCTATGGTTAATTGTGCAAGCAGTCTAAGTTTGATTAAAGTTGCGTGTGACTTATTTTTAAAGCTAGCTACGAATGAAGGAAATAGGATTTCGTTGGTGAGAAAAAATACGAGTGGTTTGATACTGAAAGCCATGAAGGACTTTCCTTCGAATGCTCAGCTGACGGAAAAAGCTTGTGAAGTGTTTTTGCATCTGGCAGGAAATGGAGAAAATCGAATTGCATTGATGCATCAGAAATTGGACGATCAAATACTAGAAACGATGTCATTATTTCCTGACAATTCAAATATACAAAAGTATTGCTGCGGTGTATTGTGGGGTTTGGCGGTGAATTCTCGAAACAGATCGGTGATGCAAGAAAAACAGGCTGAAGATCTTGCTTGCGCTGCCATGATGAAATTCCCGCTGGATTGTGGAATTCAAGTAAACGCGTGTGGGCTTTTGCAAAATTTGGCAAGAGGTGCTGATTATGAAGATATTTTGATGAAGAAGCAAGTAGATGATTTGGTCCTCAGGGCAATGGAAAACTTCCCTGATATTTCCGAGATTCAAGAGCAAGCATGTGTGGCCATTCGAAATTTAGCAGGTTCTGAGAAGAACGCAAATACGTTGACGAGAAAAAAAGCTGATATTCTAGTGCAAAAAGCTCGACGTCGTTTTTCTGAGAATTCGAAGATACGAAAGTATTCGTCCAATGGTCTGCTCCCGGACGACTCGTCTATTTAGAACCAATATGTTAGTTTACATTATTATTCAACATGAATATTATGGAATGCAAATTTCAAGCAGTGAATCCGATGTATCGCGGATTTAAATTTTTGTTAATTTCCTCATCGAAATCCTTTTGAAAGGCTGGAAACTTTGGTAGTGAACGGATATGTGATCGTTTACAATGATAAATGTCGTATTTTTGATCGAGAACATGATTCCAATTGAGTCCTTTGAAATATTCATGCTGCATTATGATTTCTATATCCGTTTTGGAATATCCGAGTCTTGATCGTTGGTCTCTGCATAATAGTTTCGACACCAGGTCTAATTCATTGGAACCTGGTGGCATATCTTCACTTTTTGGTAGCGGTGAATTGCTACAAATGAGGTTACATGTATCCTGTGGGTCATCAGTATCGAACGGAACGCTGCCGGTTATAAGTTCAAAAGCCAGGACACCGAAACTCCACCAATCGGCTTCGAAACTATGCGGAATACGCTCCAAAATTTCAGGAGCAGAATAGGGCAGCGTACCACAGCTGCTCACAATTTCAGCACGGTCATGTGTTCCATCGACGATGACTGCAAAACCAAAATCAACCAACCTAACGTGGCCTGTGGTGGTGAGAACGATGTTTTCAGGCTTCAAGTCTCGGAAAATAATGTTTGTACTATGAAGGTGATACAGTGCCAGAGCAGTTTCTGCTAGATACAATCGACTTTCTTGACGTGTGAGTGGTCTAGTAGATTCATTTGCTATTCGGTCGTATAGATCTCCGCCGCCGTAGTACTCTAATGACATGAACAAATCAGAATGGTTTTGCCACGCAGAAAGCAGCTTGGCAACAAACGGATTGAGTTTAGCTAGTTTTAAAGCTCGAAGTTCGGATATTGCATCTTCTACCAGGTTCTTTTGTTCCAGCATCCGTTTTGAAACCACCTTCACCGCTACTTTCTGTTTCGTGGCTTTCAGCAAGCACAAAAATACAGTGCCGTAGCCTCCTTTGCCAATAATGCCCACAGGAACGAGGTCTTCCTCTGTCTTAATCTCAGTGTTTTTGCCGGTCATGTCTATTCCAGTTTTGTCAAATTCATAAAATTTTGGGCCTAAAATTGAAGTTTTAGACGTCTCTCCATATCCACTTCTGAAATGAAATGTTCAATTAGCATTTACGCTACTAATCGTTGCTACCAAGAACTAGGAAGAAATTATTACAATAATAAGCAGTAACGATTCCCTAGCATGCAAACTATGAATTGTCGAAAAGATTCAGATTCATTTTTGATCCTGGTTGTTCATTGTTAACACTGTTAACTTGTCTTGAGCAGATTCACTCTCAAGATCTATAATGTTAATAAAAATAAAGACGACCTCATTACTTTCCTTTGAATTACGCAATCCAGGAAAGTACAAACTATTCCAGACTCGGTGTAGAACCAACAAACACTTTTTCAGGGGTCTTTTTGACTTGTTTCTATCCAACAAGCAAAGTGTGTCAGCCCCCCACGACAAGATAGACTCTAGTGTATTAGAATTGAGTAAATAGAGGATAACGTTTTTCTTGTTCGAAAATGCTTAAATTTATTTGCCGTATTTATTGGGCAATGTATGACGATTTCGGTTATGTTTGCATTCTAAACATTCGTTTGGATTAAAGGCATTTCCTTCAAATCCTGGGCATGTATCACATTCCGCGCAAGCGTTTCCATCGACTAATATATTTTTAACAAGCTTATCAATTGGAGTAGGAGCAGGAATGCTCAGCACGTCTTCATCAGATTCAGATTCATTCTCTTCTTCCAATCTTCGCTTCATTTCTTCTTCTGTTTCTCCAAGATACTTTGAAGTGGCAACTACAGTAACATTCTTACCACATGCGAAACTAACAACGCTTCCTCTGCCTATCCTGTTTACCATGGAATTAAATCCAGGCATGAACCCGGGAATAGGTGTGTACTTTCTTTCTTCGTCCTCTCCAAATATCATTTTACGCGCAAGTTCGCCGTGCTGATTACTTCCCCACGAGTACAAGTCCCCATCAATTGTCATGGCGACAGCATGCGTGGGACCATTGACGACCCTGACAAATAGCAGATGCATATCAACTGCCACTCTGGACACCGCCGGTGTAGTGCAACAGGCTATGTCGCCTTGGGCTAACTGTCCATGATACCCGGAGCCCCAAGTATACAACCATCCTCCGTTGTAGCAAGGAGGAACCTGTATAATGGCGCTGCTGTGCCAAAACCCTAGTGATATATCCACTACTATCAATCCCTTTAACGTCTCCACCAATGTCGGTTCTTGTCTATCCCTATGGTCTCCATGCCCGAGTCTACCACCATCTCCCGAACCCCAAGTAAAGATTCCTTCATCTGTCACCACTGCTGAATGGTTGGCTGAGCATGCAATCAACCTCACTTTGACAGCTGCTAATAATGGAACAAGGGTGGGTTCCGGGAAGTACCTATTGTATGGTGACTTCACACCACGACGATCTAAAACTCCTAAACCAAGTTTACCGGAATTCGAAAACCCCCAAGAATAGACATTCGAGTTTTCTTCAAGAAGGACCATTGTGTGTGTTTGTCCAATCGCTAATTGTGATACGACTTTACTCGACTCTTGCAAGGTTTCAACCAACACTGGCGATTGTTCAACGACAAATTTCCCAGTACCTAATTGACCCCTTGTACCATCTCCCCACATGTAAAGGTCCCCGCCATCTGAAACTGCTCCACTGTGATTAGGTCCGCACGCAATTTCAATAATTCCCTCTCCTTGTAGCGTTTCAAGCAACCGAGGTGTCACTAATCCGTCTTCACCCACTCCCGCCAGCGAGCTGTTAATAACGTCATGGCGACCTTTTGTTTGTTTTGAAAACACGGGGTTAGGTTTTAAAGGCGTCCCTGTGCCAACACCGCCCCAGGTGAAAACATTTCCATTTTCACTCAATGCAAGCGACACATCTCCTCCTGCACAAACTTGCATGATACCTTTGCCCCTCAACTCTTTAATAACAATAAATTCATTTCGATCAATGCGGTCTCCTAATCCAAGCTGTCCTTTTCTGTTGAGTCCCACCGAGTACACACTTCCAGACTCCTCTAATGCGGCTTCGGCGCGTCGCGAGGCTTCGACCATTGCCAGGTACTCTAATTCTTCTTCCTTCTCTTCATACACAGATTGCTGAAGACGTGCTTGAAGGGTCTTCTTGTGGCCTTTGCTGTTTAGACCTCGAGCTTCCAACGCCGCACGTAACTCTTTCGTCTTCAATGTGTGGACATCAATTTCTGCCCAATAGTCCTCGTCATCATCTTTATCGTTTTGAACTGGTAAACTACCTCGGATACTGGTTAAACCGGTAGCTAGATCAGATCTTTGTTCTGCGAGAGACACTCGATTCATTAAACAAAGGTAGTCGTAGTTTCCAACGGTATTATTTTTTATGGGTCATGGGGTGCTGGCAGTGTTCGAACTCGAGAAACGGTCAGGGCATATTTCGCATCATATTCAATTCTCAAAAGAAGGAGGAGAGTTTTATAATGAGGAGCCTTTGCACACTGCTTCTCTTCTATTCGCACTACAAACTGGTGCTAATTTGAAGGAATTCACCACCGGCAATGTGACAGTGACCTATGACTATTCAAAACAAAATACCATGGCTGTGGTTTTAGTACACAGGAAAATGCCACCTCGTTACGGTGAAGGAATATTGCGACTTTATTTTGAGTTAGGGAAAAGATCATTTTATGATGAGCAAGATAAATGGGAATATGACAAGGATCTTTCATATTTAATTTCGTATAAGCCTATGCGAAATAAAGCATCGATATCCTTTCGTCAATATATATTTCAGGTGTTAACATGCACCAAAAAAAACCTTCAAGTTCTACCCGCGGCGTCAACAGTGAAATTGCGGCATACATTTGGATTAAAGGCATTGAATCCAGAGAAGCATTTGCAATCAATAGAAAACAAGATACTTGATGACTTCATGATAGAAGGAAACACAAAAACATTTTCCCATTGCATTCAGGAAAAGGAGTTTAGCTTCTTCATTGATGATATTCGTGTTCTATTACCAGCTGATAAACCACTTAAGACAATGGCATGGTGGTTTTACCACGGGAAGAATCATCTAGATCGCCAATGGAAACATCTATTAGTTTAAAATTAGAATTTGGAAATCAAAAAACATAATTGATTTTGTTGTTTTGAAAACAAATCGATTGCGACTACACCTGACAAGAAAGGTAGGTAGACCCTATATTTTCGTATTCATCGTTTGATTGCTCATCAGCCAATTGTTGCATCAAAACGCCAATCATGGATGTCATCCTTAGTATCGCAGACGAATTTGTGTTCAACAAAATATACCCGGAGCATTTAAAGCCCGATGATGTTCTTCGTCAAACCATTAGTCTATTCTTCATGTTGACCATTGGCGGATCCTTTTTGTATCTGGGAGGAGCATACGCCAATTACGTTTTCATCTTTGATAAAACGCTACTTAAGCACTCGAAAATTTTGCCACATCAGATATCAAAAGAAATCACATGCTCGATGTCGGCTCTTCCAATTATGTCTATTTTGACCATTCCATTCTTTTTGGCAGAGTTGCAAGGGTACACACTATTATATGACGACTTCTCCGAGCGATCAGTGGGGTACACAATATGGAGTGTGATGTGCTTTATGTTTTGGAATGACTTTCTTATCTACTGGATTCATAGAGGGCTTCATTCTAAGTTGCTTTACAAGCCGTTACACAAGGAGCACCATAGGTGGTTGGTTCCTACTCCATTTGCCTCTCATGCATTTCATCCAGTAGACGGGTGGGCGCAGAGTTTACCGTATCATATGTTTACCTTTATGATGCCGTTGAATAAATGGATCTACATTGGTGCTTTCGTAATTGTTAACTTTTGGACAATCAGTATCCATGATGGCAATTACCATGTGCCTGGTTTTCTGAAATCTATAATTAATGGAGCAGCGCATCACACTGATCATCATTTGTATTTCAATTACAACTACGGGCAGTATTTTACTCTATGGGATCGTATTGGAGGGTCGTTTCGAAACCCTTCACCATATGAAGGAAACGGTCCTTATGATGATTTAAAAAATAAGGCTTTGTAGATCTATAAAACAATATTATGTATTAAGGTTGTCGCACATTGTACACTTGTCACTCTTTCCGCTATTATTGAAAGTGCATCGTAGACAACTCCATCCAGCTACACTCTTTTCTAATTCCTTGCGTCGCTTCAGGGGCGAATCATCGATTACTATTATATTGGATCTCTTCTTACTGATGGGAACGTCGATTTTCCGCACAGATTTCGGGTCATTATCATCATTCGTTACAGAGAGTGATTTATCATCAACCGCTGCAGACGGTGCTTTATTATTATTCACTACAGACGGTGATGTATCATTATTCACTACAGACGGTGATGTATCATTATTCACTACAGACGGTGATGCATCATCAACCACTACAGAAAGTGATGTATCATTATTCACTACAGACGGTGATGCATCATCAGCCACTACAGACGGTGGTTCTTCCTCGACTGTCGGTTTAGACTGTTGAATTGTTTCGCTTACTTTTGTCTTTCGCTTTAGAACCTCCTGCTGCAAAATACGAAACTGTTTCCTTGCCGCTGTTGATTCAGGATCTAATTTCTTCACAGATCGCTTTCTGTTTTTTTCGTTTTTCATTACTTCCTTGGCAATGGCAGCTAGGGATTCATCGTCAAGAGCATTCCCATCTCGCTTCGCATTCCACAACAAGGTAAATTCCTTGTGACGCGACTCCAATCGAGGCCTATCTCCCGTTGTAGGTAATCCTATTTGGGCCAGTTTATGTTTGAGATCTTTATCTTTGATGGCTTTATAGGGTAGAGAGGTCATCTTAGCGAATGTGCTGGGCACGTTTGGAGTGGATTTCACCTGGAGACAAGACTCAATGTTAATATTACTCAAAAGATCACGTCGGGCTAAAATAAAGGCGTCAATCACGGACTGCATGTTTCTATTGGGTAATAAATCGGCGGAGGTGCAAACTTTTCTACATTCAGGACAACTTTTATTTTGCTGCAAGGCTCTTCGAATACACTCGGAACAGTAAATGTGCGAGCACGATTTGAGAACAACAGGAGCATTCAGATAATCTCGACACATATTACATCTTAGTGTCTTGTCCAAAGACTCCAATGAAGCCAAGCGAGTTCCTCGCCACACACTCTCATCATGGTCCATTTCAAAACAATAGGAGGGAGGGTCCCCGGTTCTGATGACTTCTCATAAGAATCTCGGAAATTGTGAAGCGATTCTGCTCGAGAGAATTTCCAAATGACATTCTTTCACAACTAGATCGGCACATGAGTCACTGATTCCAAATGATCCATCACTGGATCCCAAAATACTTCCGCATTCAATTTGAAAAGAGCCGACCCCTGCTTCGTTGCATCGAATCATAAAGTTGGCGCTATTTTGATCGTAGTTAAACGACATGTCGTTGCAAGCTGTGGTAGTGAGACATTTCGAAAAGCTCCAGAACACATTTCCCTTTTCGTCCCATACCGTCAAGTCAACAATGACCTTGTCATGGATATATCCTGAGAAAGTATCTGTGCGAAAGTACAAAGAAGGTTGAGTGAGGGTGGTTCCTTTTGGTCCATTGATGATTACTTTACGGGATACATCTCTTTGACAATCCTTGTGTTTCAGCAAAGGGAATGTCAAGCTTCTTTGATGAAGTTCGTCACGAGTTTCAACCTCTTTGAAACACATACTCCACCAATTTTGACCAAAACTTCGCAAACTTACTTTGCAAGTGAACCCGTGTAAGCCATATCGCGAATCCAAATCATCGGCAATCGGTCGATGTACTGCTGGAACCACCTGTAGTCCCATAAGAACATCAACGTGATTGAGATTGATGATCAGAAGCGAGACACTGTTGTCTACTACCTCATAGACGTAGGAACTGCGTTGGGAACTCACGGCAACGAACTTGGCGCCATGCTCTGCTGTGTATTCAAAGTCCCGGCTCTCTACAGTATTTTTTGGATGGGCTTCAAAAACCGTCACGGCGCGTCTTGAATTACGTTTAATCAGTTGGGAGCGACATAAGACTTTGAGAGAAGCAAAATCCCACAACGAGAGATTCAGTGGTATTTGAACCTTAAGACAACTTGAGAGATCAAAGCGAAGGGCTCCAGTAGATATGTTGGGAGCCGGAATAGCAGAAAATACACGGAAAAGCTGCTTGGCTCCTTGCTGACTTTTCTTTCTAAACGCCATCAACTCACAAGGCACTCCATTGACCTCCACGAATAGTTCAACTTGTAGTTTTTCTATCAGAGCATTCAGAGAATTTTCGAATCCTGTTCTGCTTTGAGTTGTCTGAACCATTCGCTGCAGCTTGCTACAATGTTGTAATTCCATCTTGGATTTTCGCTCGAAAAACAAATCCATGATCCGGGTATCTTGGTTGGATGAAATCGAGCAGGTCTCCTTGAAATTCCTTTTCCAGATGTCTTTCCAAATGGTGTCATCAGAACAAATCCTGAGCATTTCTTTGCAAGTAGCTCGGAGAAATCCCAACGACTTCAAATCTAAGCATCCAAAGACGAGCACGGCTATATTATCCACCGGCATCATGTCCATTATGCTCCGTCTTGTAATGCGCCTTCGTGGTTGTGAGAGTGAGTGAAGCCTGTTTGACATTTTCCTACGTGAGGGTTGATTCAATGATGAGTTTCGCATCGAAATAGACGTTATAAAATTTATTATTGTTTATCGAAGCAAAGTGTGGTAGTAGCCCCCCCAATAGTATATCAGTGAAGAGTGTTTAAACAGTACTGGAGCTGGCAGGAAAGAAGCCACAATTCTGTTCGCCGAAGAGGAGTGGCGCAGATATGTCATCTAAAGTAATGACGAAATCATAATAAGGGAAATAATTTGCTGCTAGTGTGGTGATGATATGGCATATTTTAGGGTTTACGAGTTTTGACTGCAAATTGGCATGCGCCAGATATTAATTCCTGGCCATTCATTTTAGTCGTTCTATTTTATTAAATATCACTAAC
>Ga0105055_10006284_pt1 | contig 16382 bp, 12 predicted proteins | sample BON03_FD_78090 | JGI IMG/M metagenome (GOLD analysis project Ga0105055, IMG submission 78090) | Freshwater microbial communities from Lake Bonney liftoff mats and glacier meltwater in Antarctica - BON-03 | ecosystem: Environmental > Aquatic > Freshwater > Ice > Glacier meltwater | place: Lake...
CCAGCTAGCCCGAATAATGAGCCCGAAAGTGAACATTGGGCTGTTAGTAAAGCAATAAGTATTGATAAAGTTGATTTAGGACCTGATTGGTCAACAGCTATCAAAGGTCTAACTAACCCTATTTTATCAGAATACCGTTATACCTATGCAAAGGCCGGTACATATAAAGCTACCTTCGTTGCTGCTAATGGTAATATAGACCAGCAAAAAGTTGTTACAAAGGAGATTACAATTACAATAACTCCTTAATTTGTTCAGGTTTCTCTCTCGCCGTAAATTCATCGGTGGTGTCGCTACAACTGGTGTTGGTTTGTATCTCGGAATATCACCGGTTTTTGCCAGCAGGAATGGGTTGATCATTCCTGCTGAGAGCGATCCTCTGCTGGACTGGTCTGCATGGGAAGAATTCCGCACAACAGTGAAGCATCCTTGTCTGACCATAAAAGCGGAGAACCTTAATTTTGCCCATGAAAATATCAGACGATATGGATGGGCGAAGGACTATGCATCGAGAGTTGAAAGAATTATCAAACGCTATGTTCATCTAATAACTCCGGTATTTCTGGAGAATATGATCGAAGAGACCACACCAGGCGATCCGCTGTGGACTCCCTGTCCGGCATGCCGTGATCAGGAAAAATCTGTCCATCCCCATGGTTTATGGACATGGGAAATTGAAAATCCTGAGCAGCTAAAGTGCAATATGTGTAGTACAGTTTTCCCTAACTACAAGTATCCGGAGGATATCATTCTTAAGACAAAATGGGGAAAACCTCAGACATTTACTTATTGTGGCGGAGATCCTTTTAAAATTTTCGGCTACATAGGCCGACCCAGTTTCAGTGCCAATATCCGTTCCAGGAAAGTGCAATGGATTGCCAGCTATTGTCGTACTCTGGCAGAAGGATACCTGCTAACAGGTGATTTGCAGTATGCTAATGCCTGCCGGGATATACTGCTCAGGTTTGCAGATTGTTATCCGACATGGCTAGTCCACGTTGGCTATGGAGAATATGCCGACATGGATCCACGTATTGCCTCCATGAATATCAATAACCTTCCTGATCCTGAGCTTTGTCCTCCACCAAATGAACCTGACAAAAGTCTATGGACAGGTTTCTGGAGCGCAGGACGGGCAAGCGGGGTAGGATTAGAATCGGATTTTGTAAGGAAAGTAGTAGCGGCTTATGACCTTACGTGTAGTGCAATTAATTTGGGAAACAGTCCTGTTTACACAGAAAATGAAAAACGTAAAATCGAACGCGACCTGTTGCTGGAAAGCACCATTCTTCTGGTATGCGATAAGCAGATAAATAACAAGTCAGTAAGTAATCGTACGGCCGCAGCACTTGTGGGAATGTGTGTTGGTCATCCCGGACTGGTGCGCTTTGGACTCGATGGTTTCAATAAAACTGTTGATGGATGGTATTTACCTGATGGCACATCCAGCGAAACACCCTTTTATGGGTTGATGGCATTGGGTGGTATATGGGATATGGCACAGGCAGCACAAGGCTATTGTGACCCTCCAGCTTACAGAGATCATGAAGGAAAACGGATTGACTTGCTCGATCTTTATCATGATACAAGTTATCATCGTGTTTTGGATGCTTTTTTTAAAGGACTACAGGGAGACCTTAGTTATCCCCCATACGCTGATTCATTTCGAAATACAAATCTCGATGTCTCTTACGTTGAACTTATGGTTGCAAACTATCCCGAACGTATTGAATATCTTTCATTACTTAAGGCGCTATGCGGGAATGATCTTGACCTGCATAGCGGTTCTCCGAAATTTAGCAATAAGATGGTTGAGGATGAGACCGAAGATGAACCTGTTCTGACACTTCCTTATGACCTCACGAAACCAGGGGGAGCATCCTCATTTTCATTTTATTACCGTAGTCCTGGTCTTGAGAATAAAGCTTCTCCGGTTTTGACATTTCCTGACTGGTGCCCGCCACAGTTACGAATCGGACACTTACGTACTGGCGACGACGGGCGGGAGAGCCTGCTGTTACTGAGTGCCAGCCACTGGGGAGTGCACCATGAAAACGACAGTCTGAACCTGTACTACTGGAAAAAGGGATGTGAAGTCTTATCAGATTTAGGATACCTCTGGGATCATCCCCTCAAACCTCAAAATATTCGTACAGTAGCCCATAACACGGTTCTTATTGATGAAAAAAATCAGATTAGTAAGGAGCGAGGAGGTGAGGTATTGTTCTTTAAGACATTCGAAAATGTCAAGGTCATGGAGATGTCTTCTTCAGCATATCCTGAAGCACGTCTATACAGACGTACATCAGTGATAATTGACCATGGCAAGGGGCAAAATTATGTTGTCGACTTCTTTCGCGTTGAAGGAGGAAAGCAGCAGGATTACGTTTTTCATGCTGCTGAGAGTTCCTGTAAAGTATACGATATTGAGTTGGAACCTTTAACCTCTGGGAAACTTTACGACTTCAGTAATATCCGTACAGCCGATGGTGCCGGCGTTTGGCGTGCCGCATGGAAGAGCGGTACGAACATTAACTGCGTTGCATGGTCGGTTGGACAGCAGGGCGAGCAAGTTCTGGTTGCTGACGGATGGGGCCAGCGCGACTGGAAGAATTCAGACGTTGGTGCGACAATTCCCTACATTATACGTCGGTGTAAAGGAGAGGGCGTCAAAACTTTTATCTCTGTATTCGAGGGTTACGAAGGAACCAATCCTTTTGTGCGTAATGTCAGACTTATTGATCCTGCCGGCATAATACTTGTCGAAACAGCACTTGGCCAGGACTATGTGATGTCAATGCCTGACACCGGTATTTTGAAAATTAATTCCGGTACGGGCCGACAAAAAATTAAAGCACATTTCGCCGCTGGTTCAGTTCAGAACAACAAGCTCGTTTGGAATGTTAATGTACCAGAATACTCATAATATATGAAACCAAGATCATTGTTTTATTGTTTAAATTCTATGAGCTAGTTTGAATATGAAAAGGAAAAAGTGGAACATGTTAGGATGCGGGCAATGGTTGTTGATTATTTTATTTCTCTTTAATCCATTTTTTATTTTTGCCCATAATAGGAAGGAGATCAAAGGAACTGCTCTGGAAATAATTCGTAAGAAAAGCCCTGCAGGTTTAGCTAAGTGGAATCAGAAAAAACGATGTCAGATCCTAAAGAGTATGGAGAAGGTAATGGGGAAATTGCCTGATCGTAAGAATCTTCCTGATTTTGATATTAAAATAACTGATAGCTTAAAGGACAATGGTTTTACTCGTTATTCCTTGAATTTTGCTACTGCTGTAAATGAAAGATTAACGGTTTATCTATATGTGCCTGATCAAAGTAGGCCAATTAAGAGATTACCGGCAATGCTAGTTTTACACGGAACACATGAATTAGGTAAAGGAGTTGTTGATGGTCAAGGTACTAGGCCAAACCGTGCACATGCGCGTGAACTTGCTCAGAGAGGTTATGTGGTCATTGCCCCTGATTATCCAAGTTTCGGTGAACTGAAAGACCATAACTTTGTGACTGATCGTTATCAATCAGGTACAATGCTTGCAATTTTTAATCATATGCGTTGTGTAGATCTTCTTCAAAGCAGGGCAGATGTTGATCCCAATAGGATAGGAGTGATAGGGCATTCATTAGGTGGACATAATTCTATGTTTGTTGCTGCATTTGATGATAGGCTTAAAGTAACTGTATCGAGTTGTGGATGGACTCAATTTGAAAAATATGATATAGGAGAGGCAGGTAGTAAAAGGTATGGAGGCAAGTTGGGGCCTTGGGCTCAAGATAGATATATGCCCCTTATAAGAACGAAGTATAATCTTGATCCTTCACAATTACCGTTTAATTTTAGTGATGTTATTTCTGCCATTGCACCCAGGGCTTTCTTTTCAGTATCACCCCTATATGACAGTAATTTTAATTTAGAAGGTGTAAAAACAGGTATTTCAATTGCGAAAAAGTCCTATGAGCATTTTGGAGTAGAAGACATGATACAGGTCAGACATCCGGATGCTGAACATGATTTTCCGGTTGAAAGTAGAAAAGAAGCCTATGAATTTATTGATAAGATTTTGCAATTTACACCCAGAAGTATGGTGTTAAATTAATTAAAAAATTTAGCGTTAAAAGGTTGTTTTGACCTATTTTAACTAGTGCTTTTATTTATCCATACAGAAATATTTTAAATAATCATTCAATGCTAAAATTCAAGAAACTCATTATCCTCTATTTCCTGATTCCTTTTATTGGTGTTGCCCAGGAAAGCAATGTCAATAAAAATGAGTCTTCCGGTAGTTATTATAAGACTCACGAAAAGCACAGAAAAGCTATTCTTGAAAATATGGAAAAAGTGATGGGCAAATTACCTTCAAGAACCCTAATCCGTACTTCCGACCTCAAAATTTTAGATAGCCTTATAGAGGATACATTTACCCGTTATAATATTTTATTTAGGGTAGCTGAGAATGAAACTTTGCCGGTATACCTGTATGTACCTCATCATTTAACAGAAGGAAAGAAGCTTCCTGCTATGCTGGTTTTGCACGAAACAGACGATATGGGTAGAAAAGCAGTAGACGGACAGGCAAATAAACCCAATAGGGCACATGCCAGAGAATTGGCTGAGCGTGGTTATGTGGTAATAGCACCTGATTTTCCAAGTTTCGGTGAAACTGCAGATTATAATTTTGAAACAGACAGATATGACTCAGGTACGATGAAGGGTATTTTTAATCATATGCGATGCATCGATCTGTTGCAAAGCAAATCATATGTTGACCCGGAACGTATCGGGGTAATCGGACACTCTTTGGGTGGCCATAATTCAATTTTTGTTGCCGCATTTGATTCCAGAATTAAAGTAGCTGCCAGCAGTTGTGGCTGGACCCAATTCGAATACTACAGCATTGGTGAAGCTGCTGAAAAGAAATATGGTGGAAGGCTTGGTCCTTGGGCTCAAACCAGATACATGCCATTTATGAAATCAAAATTTGATTTAGATGGCAATCGTATTCCTTTCAATTTTGATAAGGCTATTGCAGCAATTGCTCCGAGAGCGTTTTTCTCAGTTTCACCAATTCGTGATTCCAATTTTGATTATAAAGGGGTAAAAGCAGGGATTTCACTGGTTGAACCTGTTTATCAGTCTCTAGGTGCATCTGATAAACTACAGGTCAGATATCCTGATGCTGAGCATGATTTTCCTGTGGAAAGCCGTAAGGAAGCTTATGCATTTATAGATAAAATACTACGTCATAAACCCTTGAGTACAGTAGTTAATTAAGTTATTATGAATTATAAAAATTATTCAAGAAGAGAATTTTTATTAAAAAATTCAGTCGTAGGTTTGGGAGCAGTAATGTCTATGGGTATGATGCCATCACTGCTGGCAATGACTAAAAGCGATGATTTAAGAAATCAGGCAGAGCCGATTATTGATATTCATCAGCATACTGATTACAGCGGCAGATTGAATGATCTGCTGATTCCACATCAGCGTGCAATGGGAGTAACAAAAACAATTTTATTGCCTGCCGGACGTCCGCTTAGTTATGGTTCAACTTATTATGGGTATAGTAATGGACTGCAGGCGAAAGCAAGCGGTAATGAAGTGTGCTATCAATTTGCAAAGACTCATTCTGATGAATTTATTTTCGGGGCAAATGAAGTTCCAGATATGCCGGGTGCAGTACAGGAAATTGAAAAATATCTAAAACTGGGTGCACCAGTTATTGGGGAACTAAAATTCGGGGTCGATTGTGATTCTCCCGCCATGCAAAGTATTTACGAACTGGCACAGTCTTACAACGTACCAGTTCTGATGCACTGGCAGTACAATATGTATAACAGGGGCTTTGATCGCTTCCACACCATGCTTAAGAAATATCCGAAAGTAAATTTTATCGGCCATGCACAAACCTGGTGGGCAGATATTGATAAGGATCATACTGATCCCAATATTCTTTACCCTAAAGGTAGTGTCAGTAGAGGCGGACTTACAGATCGACTCCTTACTGAGTACCCGAATATGTATGCAGATTTTTCTGCAGGTTCGGGCCTGGGTTCTCTAACAAGAGATGAAGATCATGCACGTGGATTTTTAGAGCGTCATCAGAATAAATTGCTTTTTGGAAGTGATTGCTCTGATTCAATAGGGGCCGGAAATTCCTGCCTGGGAGCTAATATAATACCTGCTATTCGTAAATTAGCTCCTAGTAAAGCAATCGAACGAAAAATACTATACGGGAATGCCCAAAAACTATTCAAACTTTTTTAAGTTTCGGTTAATCCTTAATCAATACATCTATTAAAAATCATTCCGAATGAAACTTTCAATTATTAGTCTCGCTTTGGCCTTTATGGCTCTTATGAATCCAGCTTTAGCACAAAATAATGCGTCCCTTGAATGGAAAGCAGGTGTTGGCAAAGCCGATATTACACCTAAAATGGCAATGCCAATGGCAGGCTTTGCCTCCCGAACCCATTCATCAGAAGGGATATTGCACCCGATTTGGGCAAAAGCATTAGCCCTGGAAGATACAAATGGTAAAAAGGCAGTGATGATCAGTTCGGATCTTTTGGGTTTTCCTAAAGATGTTTCTGACAGGATAAGAGACAGGATAAAATCTAAATATGGATTAGATCGTGCTCAGATACTATTGAATAGTTCTCATACCCATTCAGGTCCCGTAATTGGGGATGCACTGATGGATATTTATGTTCTTGATAATGAGCAGATTGAAAGTATCAAACAATACACCAAAATATTGGAGGATCAGATTGTAAATATGGTGGGAGAGGCTCTGAAAAATCTGGAACCTGCCGGGCTTTATGCTCAGAATGGCGTAACCAGATTTCAGGTTAACCGACGCAATAATGCAGCAAATTTACTAACTCAACTTACTGAACTTCAAGGCCCAAATGATTATGCTGTACCGGTGATCAAAGTTTTGAATGCTAAAGGAGATATCAAAGCAATAGCATTTGGATATGCCTGTCATCCAACAGTTTTAAGTGGATATGATTGGTCGGGTGATTATCCCGGATTTACCCAGATAGAGCTTGAAAAAGCTTATCCCGGGGCTACAGCACTTTTTTTTCAAAGTGCCGGAGCCGACCAGAATCCATTGCCACGAAATACAGTCCCTCTGGCAAAACAATACGGAAAAGAGCTGGCAGCAGCAGTTGAACGAGTACTTGAAGAGGATATGAGAAAATTGCCCACTGGCTTAATGACCAGCTACTCTGAAATAGACCTTCCATTGGCAACTCCGCCAACTGAAGCAGAATACACAAAATTCATTAACACTACCACTGTTCCTTATCAAAAAAGATGGGCCGAACGTATGAGGGGAAAGATTAGAGCAGGAGAAAAATTAATCACATCTTATCCGTATCCGGTACAAGTTTGGTCTATTGGAGATCAGTCAATTGTAAGTTTGGGAGGTGAACTTCTGATTGAATATGGCATTAAAATTAAGCAGATGCTTGGTGCAGAGACATTTGTATATGGATATTCTAACGATGTCATGGCCTATGTCCCTTCATCTCTGGTACTCAAAGAAGGATCATATGAAGGAGAATCACATACTGTTTATGGTTTACCTTCCAAATGGCAGGTAGGTATCGAGACAAGGATACTGAATGAGGTAATCAAATTATCTGAGAAGAACGGATTAATTAAAAATGTTAAGTAATGAGCTGTCATCAAGAATTTAACAGTGAACAGATAACTGTTAACAGGTATATGGTTTAAAATTCAGAATGAAATCCCATATATTTACGTGTACGTAAACGTAAAATTTTAATGAAAAGAGCCCTATTACTATTAGCCCTGATTTTTGTCAGTTATATCTCTAAAGCTGAGAAAAATCCTGATCCTCGAAAAGAGTGGATCAGCCTTTTCGATGGACTTAGCCTGAATGGCTGGCATCATTTTAATAATACCAAAGAAATTAAAAACTGGAAGATAGAGAATGCTGCGCTGGTTTGTCTAGGAGCAAAAGGACCCAGTGGCTCCGGAGATATAATTACCGATCGTTCATTCAGGAATTTTGAGCTTAAATGGGAGTGGAAAGTTGACAAGGGAAGTAATAGTGGAGTTTTTTATCATGTTGTGGAACATCCCAAATATAAAAGAGCTATAGAGACTTCACCTGAATATCAGATTATTGATGATGTTAATTTTCCTGCAAAGTTGGAAGATTCTCAAAAGACCGGTGCTGATTATGCCATGTATTCTCCCGCTGAAAATAAAGTGCTGAAGCCCGTTGGTGAATGGAATACTTCAGCAATCATCTTTAAGAATGGGCGTGTGGAACATTGGCTTAACGGAATCAGAATCATTAAATTTAAAGCATGGACTAAGGCGTGGCAAAAACTTAGATCCGAAGGTAAATGGAAGGAATATCCTGATTATGGCTTATCTCCTGTAGGTAAGATTGGATTGCAGGATCACGGTAATAAGGCTTATTTTAAAAATATTCAAATAAGGGAATTATAATACATTGAACATTAAACTAAAGATTTATGAAGAACAAACAAAACTACTCATTTGTGGGGAATACATTCCTGCTGTTAGGAACAGTTATTTTGCTCGTAGGCAGCAGTTGTGGAAATAAGCAGCTTGCAAGTGATATGAAAGAGGAAAAAATTCGAATTATCACGCTTGACCCTGGTCATTTTCATGCAGCTTTACTGCAAAAATCAATGTATGACGAAATCGATTCAGTTGTTCATGTCTATGCCCCTGATGGTTCAGAATTGGATAATCACATGAAACTTGTTGATAGTTATAATTCGAGGGAAGAGAATCCGACAACTTGGCAGCATATAATTTATCGTGGACCAGATTACCTTGACAAAATGTTTAGTGAAAAGGCTGGAAATGTGGTTATCATTTCCGGCAATAATAAATTAAAGACTAATTATATCAGCCGGGCAATTGATTCGGGCATGAACGTACTTGCTGATAAACCTCTGGCAATTGATCAGGAGGGGTTCAAATCACTTGAAAATGCGTTTGTAAAGGCGAAAGAGAAAAATGTTGTTCTGTACGATATCATGACTGAGCGGTATAATATTTATTATGTCCTTCAACGTGCATTAAGTCAGGATACTGCCTTTTTTGGCGTCTTGGAAAAAGGGACAGCTGATAATCCGGCAGTGATGCAAGAGAGCGTTCACCATTTCTATAAGAATGTTTCCGGGAAGCCTTTGGTAAGACCAGCCTGGTTCTTTGATGTTGAACAGGAGGGTCGTGGATTGGTAGATATTACCACACACATGGTCGACCTGATCCAATGGGAATGTTTTCCTAATGTTGTTCTTGATTATAAGAAGGATATTAATATGCTTTCAGCAAAGGAGTGGACTACACAGCTTAATCTGGAACAATTTAAAAAATCAACTAAAAAGGATCAGTTCCCAGAATACCTTCAGAAATATATCAAAAATGGAATATTGAATGTGATGTCGAACGGCGAAATGAATTATACCATTAAAGGTGTTCATGCTCGAGTTGGGATAAAATGGAATTATGAAGCACCAGAAGGATCCGGAGATACACATTTTGCAAAAATGAGAGGAACCAAAGCAAATATATTAGTAAGGCAGGGAAAGGAACAAAACTATAAGCCTGTGGTTTATCTTGAGCTACTGAATTCAGGACAAATCGCTGAAAAGCAACTATTGGATGCAATTGGAAGATTACAAAGCTTATATCCGGGTATTGCTGTAAAGAAAGCCGGAAAGGAATGGGAGTTAATTATCCCTGAAAAGTATAAAGTGCCACATGAAGAACATTTTGCTGAGGTTGTAAAGAATTACCTGACTTATTTAAAAGGAACTGAACTTCCGGCTTGGGAAGTACCCAATATGCTAGCTAAGTATTACACAACCACAAAGGCCGCAGAAAAGGCTAGAAATAAATAAATTTAGAATATTATAATGGTTAAATTGAACCGTATAGGTTTGTTGAGATAGAATTTTGCTTACAAAAACAGTTTTGTATTTTTTGGTATTGGCTGGAGCTTAAACTCTTTTTTCCAGATCATCGTCATGGAAGATGATCGTGTTAATGTTTTTTTTAATTAAGATTTAAAATGACTGATTTAGAAGTATTAGAACAAGAATTATTAAAGCCAACAGATGCTTTAATTAATGATATTGCAAAGATAGATGGTGACATAATTCTGTTAGGTGTAGGTGGAAAAATGGGGCCAAGTATGGCTAAATTGGCTCGCAGAGCAATTACTAAAGCTGGAATCAACAAAAAAATTATTGGTATTTCGCGTTTTTCAGAAGCAGGTACACGTGAAGAACTGGAAGCTGATGGTATCGAAACCATATCCGCAGATCTTTTGAATGAAAAGGATCTTGCCGCTTTACCTAATGCACCCAATATTATTTATCTGGCGGGTACCAAGTTTGGAACCACAGGAAAGGAACCTTTTACTTGGGCAATGAATTCTTATTTGCCGGGTCGGGTTGCTGAACGATATAAAGATTCACGTATAGTCGCATTTTCTACAGGAAATGTTTACCCATTCACGCCAATTGGTTCAGGTGGTCTTTCTGAAGATCATCTACCCGCTCCGGTTGGCGAATATGGGCAGTCATGTTTAGGCAGAGAACGTATTTTTCAATATTTCTCCGAAAGATACCAGATTCCAACCTTGATTTACCGTTTAAATTATGCTATTGACCTCCGTTACGGCGTTTTACTTGAAATTGCTAAATCAGTAAACGAAGGAAGAGCCATTGATCTTACAACGGGTAGTGTCAATGTTATATGGCAGGGTGATGCCAATGAGATTGCAATTCGTTCTTTGCTGCATTGTGAAGTTCCTGCAAATATCCTTAACGTAACTGGTCCGGAGACTTTATCTGTTAAATGGTTAGCAGATCAGTTTGGACTTTTAATGGATAAAGAACCTTTATTTGTCAATGATCCTCAACCCAATGCATTATTGAGTAATGCTTCAAAGGCTCACAAACTATTTGGTTACCCAAGAGTAACCGTTCGCAATATGATCGAAATGACAGTTGCCTGGCTTCATGGTGGGGGTAAGATGATTAATAAGCCGACTCATTTTCAGGAAAGAAAGGGTCAGTTTTAAATAAATTTTTTGAAGATAAATTGATTAAAAATATGTCAACCAAAACATTAGATCCGGCGCTTAAAAGTTTACTGCAAAGCGGAACAGTTTTACCTGCAATTCCACTAGCATTAAACTCTTCCCGTCAGTTTGATGAGGCTCGTCAGAGAGGACTTGCAAGATATTATGTGGCAACTGGTGCAGGTGGCCTTGCAGTGGCAGTACATTCTACACAGTTTGAGATCAGGGATCCGGAAATTAACTTATTTGAAACTGTTTTGAGAGTTGTATCAGAGGAGATAGATGCTTCAAATCCTGGACGTCCCTTTATTAAAATTGCCGGAATTTGTGGACCAACTGCTCAGGCAGTAAATGAAGCTGAAACAGCGCTAAAATATGGTTTTGATCTCGGATTGCTCAGTATGGGTGGACTTCAGTCATGGACTGAGAAGGCCATACTTGAACGTGTTCGTGATGTAGCTGCTGTTATGCCTGTCATTGGATTTTATCTGCAGCCTTCTGTTGGTGGCCGAATTTTTACTTATGATTTTTGGCAAGAATTTGCCGAAATCAAAAATATAGAGGCAATTAAAGTTGCTGCATTTAACCGCTACCAGACCCTCGATGTGGTCAGGGCGGTATGCGCATCCTCAAGATGTAATGAGATTGATCTTTACACCGGTAATGATGACAATATTATAGCAGATCTCTTAACTAATTACAGTTTTGATATCAACGGAAAAAGAGTAGAGAAGGAATTTGTTGGCGGATTGCTTGGGCATTGGGCAGTATGGACAAGAGCAGCAGTTAAATTACTGGAAGAAATAAAAGCCTGTAAAGCAAATGGCAGTAAGGGTATTGCAGAATTACTGACAAAAGGGATTGAGGTGACGGATATGAATGCAGCAATCTTTGATCCGGCAAATAATTTTCACGGATGTATTCCGGGTATTCATGAAGTTTTACGCAGACAGGGCTTGTTGGAAGGCCGTTGGTGCCTTAATCCTCAGGAAGAATTATCAGAAGGCCAGATGCAAGAGATTGATAGAGTATGTAAGGCTTATCCTCATCTTATTGATGATCAATTTGTTAAAGAACTTCTTCATTCAGAAAAATCTGCCTAAACAGGTATTTCCTGAGCTATTAATTTTTATAAATTCAAGATGGACAGAAGAAAATTTGTTAAAAGTGCCGGTATTATGGCTGCTTTAAGTTCGATGAACTTATCCAACCTTCAGGCGGCTGATCCAGCTGTTTTAAAGCTAATTCGCATCGTCAGTACCCAATCAGATTTTGAACGTGAAAAGCTCATTCGCCCATTTGGATTTAAGGGTGGATATTTAACTGAGTTATGGCAAGTCATTTCCAAAATGCAATCTGAATCTGGTATATCCAGAATTGGAATAGCCACACAAAGCATACTTTATGGAGATTCTGACTTGTTTTCGCATCATTCAGAAGCCGATGGGAATACAATGATGTATGATCTGGTAAACAGAGCTTTGGATATTGTGAAACAAACCCCATTCAGAACTCCGGTAGAATTAATTGATAAAATTCTGCCAAAGGTTATTCAGGAAGGAAAGAAAATTACCGGAAAGCAGGATCTGAACATCAATTTTGTGTACAATGCCCTGATTAGTGTCGATAATGCTGCCTGGCTTACTTATGCTGCTGAGAATAAGTTCAGTACTTTCGAAGCCATGATCCCTGAGCAATATCAAAAAGCCTTATCTCACAGGAATAAGAAAATTGCTATCATGTACCAGATTCCATACGGCATGCCCATGCAGGATCTGAAAAATGCCGTTAAACAGGGATATTTTGTCTTTAAGATCAAAACTGGGGCTCCGGGTTCACAATCAGAAATGCTCCAGGCGGATATTGACAGATTAAGTCTGATTCATGAAACACTTAAAGATCTTAGAACCGAACAGACAGAAAACGGAAAATTGATTTATACCATGGATGCAAATGCCCGCTATGAGAAGAAGGAAACCCTATTAAAATATCTTGATCATGCTCGAAAGATTGGTGCTTATGATCAGATTCTGCTTTTTGAAGAGCCATTGAATGAAAATAATGAAGAAAGAGTTGATGATATTGACATCCTGATTGGAGCTGATGAAAGTGTCCATGATGAACAATCTGCAATTAGACGCCTTGATCAGGGCTATAAAGTGATGGTATTGAAAGGCATTGCAAAAACACTCAGTTTATCAATAAAAATTGCAAAACTTGCTGCCGAAAGAAATGTTCCATGTATGTGTGCAGATCTGACTGTAAATCCGATCTTAATTGACTGGAATAAGAATCTTGCAGCCCATCTAGCTCCCTTTCCTGTTATTAATATGGGCATGATGGAGACAAACGGAGATATGCAATATGTTAATTGGAAAAATATGGTGAATTATCATCCGGCCGCATCTGCGCCATGGATGATTCCAAAAAATGGAGTTTTTGAACTGAATTCTGATTTTTATGAAAGGAGTGGAGGTATTTTTGAGCCATCTGCTCATTATGAGTCTATGTTTTAGATCTATTTGTGATATAATTTTGTTCGATGAGGCCTTATAAAAAAATTATTTCTTTTCTGCTGGCCTTTCTGTCAATTGTACAATTGTATGCACAGACTAAAACAGATACAGTCAGAACCATAAAAATAGATGTACTTGTCGGCTTGCAGTTTGATCTAGTAAGATTTAATGCTAAACCGGGTGAAATGCTGAAACTAATTTTCAGCAATAGCGATGACATGAGCCATAATCTTCTCATTACAAAGCCGGGAGCAAGGCTTGAGGTGGTAAATCAGGCCTTAAGCTTAAGTGAAAAGGGGCCTTCCATGGATTATATTCCAAATTCCTCATCTGTTTTATATTCAATTCCTGTTGTCAATCCCAATCAGTTCAGAACACTGAGTTTTACCGCACCTAAGCAGGAAGGAGTATACCCTTATGTATGTACACTTCCGGGCCATGGCTTGATTATGTTTGGAGCAATGTATGTTAATTCGGATGGGAAAATGCCGGATATAAAGGATGATTTGAATATACCCCCAAATCGTCGTGAAACTGATCATGCGGTTTCGAGCAATCAGTCTATGAAACACAATGAACATCCCAAGGAAATCAAAGCATTGCATCCTTATACTCCTATATCACCCTATTTATATCGAGTTTTTATCGACGGGGCTAGTCCGGCGGCAATTGCGGTTAGCTTAACAAAAGATTTATCTTATTGCTGGGATGCCGGAACATGCAGATTACGATTTGCCTGGTCCGATGGTTTTCTCGATAACTCTGAATTATGGAAGGGTAAGGGAGACGTGTCTGCAAAAGTAATTGGAGAGGTATTCTATCGAGATCAAACTGAATTTCCATTGTATATAAAAGACCGGGGTAAAATACCGGATTATGACTATAAAGGATATTCATTAATTAATAGATATCCGGAATTTCATTATACACTTGACGGTATAGATGTTTATGAGTTAATATTGCCCAAAGAGGATGGTAGCGGCTTGATTAGAAAGTTTAGGATTCCCAATATCAAAAATACAGTTTGGTTTAACACTAAACCTCTTGATGGCGCTATTTATGAAAGCTCCTCAGGGAAATGGCAAGAAAATACCTTAAAACTTTCAGCTTCACAGGCTAAAGAGTTTATAATTATGATGAGCAGAAAGGAAAGGGATTTAAAATGAAAAGTAATTCAATTAACAAGTGTTTTATATCTGTTTTCTTGCTTTTTGCATCAGCTCATCTTTGGGCTCAGAAAGTCAATCAATCCTATCGGGTTGAAACAATTACTATGCCTGCGGGATTAACCAGTGAGAATGGGGCTGTAGAGTTTTTACCTGATGGACGATTGGTGGCAAGTTTTACACGTGGTGAAGTAATGATTTATAATCCACTAACAAAAGAATGGAAACTATTTGCTGAAGGTCTACATGATCCTCTGGGTATTTTGGTCATTAGTAATTCGGAATTATTAGTGATGCAGCGTCCTGAACTAACCCGAATTAAAGATACTGATGATGATGGAAAGGCTGATTTGTATGAGAAAGTGACCGATAATTTTGGTCTTTCCGGGAATTATCATGAATTCAATTACGGCCCGGTAAAAGATAAAGATGGAAATTTATTTATTGCCTTGAATTCTTCTTCGGGTGGTGGCGATATTAGAACTGAGGTACGCGGGAAAATCAATTCTCTAGGTCGGGATAAGAACGCTAAGGGTCAAATGTTTTCAAATTTACCCTACCGTGGATGGGTTATGAAACTTAACCCTACTGGAAAATTGGAGCCTTTTGCATCAGGTTTTCGTTCTCCAAATGGAATTGGATTTGATTTGGATGGAAATCTATTTGTTACTGATAATCAGGGAGACTGGATCGGAACAAGTGCATTACATCATGTTAGGGAAGGGAAATTTTATGGACATCCAGGAGCTTTGGTATGGGAAAAAGGATGGGATAAAGGTAATCCATTTTTCTTGGCACTTCCGGTTTTGGATAGTATGAGGACTAGGGGAGCGGTTTTATTTCCACACGGAATTATTGCAAACTCACCTACACAACCAATTGTTGATGCTACCGGAGGTAAATTCGGTCCTTTCTCGGGTCAGCTACTTGTTGGAGAAATGAATAGAGAACGTATTGTAAGAGTAATGCTTGAACGGGTAGGCGGAGAGTTACAAGGTGCGTGTGTTCCTTTTCTTGACGGTAATGGCCTTCGTAAAGGTAATAATCGCTTAACTTTTGCCTCCGATGGTAGTTTATGGGTAGGACAGAATTCGCATGGGTGGCTTGGAGATCAAGGAATCCAACGTATAATCTTTACAGGTAAACAACCTGCTGATATCCTGAGCATGAATCTAACCGAAAAGGGATTTGATCTGGTGTTCACCCAGCCACTCAACAAGTCGACAGCATTGGAACTTAAGAATTACGTATTTCGGCATTACTTTTACAAATATCATAGTAAATATGGTTCTGATCAATTTGATGTACAGAATATTGCTGTGACTGATATGCAAATTTCAGAAGATTAAAGGAAAGTATCATTGACGTTAAGCTCTCTGAAGCCTGGATACGTTTATGAATTAAATCTTGGGGATATTAAAACTGCCAGTGGAGAAGAACTCACCAATAAAGTTATTTGCTATACCCTCAATAAGCTTAAAACTTCTTCTTTATAAGCATTGTAATTTTTTATCAAAAACCTAACGGATGTGATTTTTAATAGCTAGTGTCCGATAAGAATTTTACATTTC
>Ga0105055_10006285_pt1 | contig 16382 bp, 26 predicted proteins | sample BON03_FD_78090 | JGI IMG/M metagenome (GOLD analysis project Ga0105055, IMG submission 78090) | Freshwater microbial communities from Lake Bonney liftoff mats and glacier meltwater in Antarctica - BON-03 | ecosystem: Environmental > Aquatic > Freshwater > Ice > Glacier meltwater | place: Lake...
CGATGCCTTCGAAAAAATCTGCCGTTTCCGCAGTGGGTGTCCAGAGAGGAAGGCAATGGCGGCTTCTATGTTGAGGACACCGAATGACCACAAAGATAAACATCGTCGGAAACGATGAGTTCGGATACGAACTCCGCACAGAACGAGGATACGTCCTCGGTCCTCGACTATGGACGGCGAAGCCTGCGGCTGGAAAGAACTACCCTGAAGTTCCGGTCAGGCCGTTCACTTCGAAGATCGCCGCAAGTGTCGCGCAGCTTGAGTGGAACCTGTATTTGATGCATGCCCATAAGACACGAAGTAAAAAGAAAGAAAGGATCTCTGAGTAATGTTGGTACTAAAACGCAATCTAAGCGAGAAGATATTTATCCAGTCTCCTGACGGGACTGTGATTTCGTTGATGCTGGTTGACGTGCGAGGCAAGTCCGCTCGCATCGGAATCGACGCTCCGCGTGACTGGGTGATTCTCAGGCCGGATGCGATCAGCCTCGACCCACCCGAGGCTGTTGTGAATGTCGCAGCGAACAGTTTGGTTGCCAAACTGCAAGAAGTTGTGATCCCTGTGGCGCATGTCCCGAAGCGGGCTGCGATTATTGAAAGGATGAAGGCGAAATGAATGGCCTAACAAACATTATGATTGCCGTAGCAATGTCAATCAATTCCGCAGAGACCAAGCCCGCGCCGACATCTGGATTCGCTTTGCGGTCTCGATCGTCGCCCGAGCAGATCGCCAAGGCGGTGGCGAGGAAAGAAGATCGTCTGGCGCTGAAGGCTGAGCAGGTCAAGAAGAACCTGGCGTTCATCGCGGCGATGAGAAGATCATACTCGAAACCTGCCAGTGGATGCAGGTCTTGAAAACATTGAAATGTCGCCGGTCGGTGGCAAATTGGAGAAACTAAATGAAGATCACAAAAGAGTGGCTGGAAGATCAGGGATTCACCACAGGAACTTTTCCTGGGTGCTTCTACAAGAACCTCGGCCGTCGCAACGGCATGGTAGTTGAGATACTGCCGGACAGGATCGTAGCCGAGATCCACATCAATTTGTCGAAGTGTTCTGCGATGATCGGCGTCGAAAATCAGGCTGACATATTACGTGTGTTCGAAGTGTTTACGAAGGAGATTTACAGTGGAAAGTGAACGTACGAAGGCGTTGAAGTTGAAGCTGGTTGGACTGAATGCCGTTAGACAACTTCTTGAAATACATCGCATGGGTTTGAAGAGCATGACAGGGATCGAAGACGAAGATGAACTCGCAGCAGTTGATGATTGTCTAGTCGAACTGATGACTGGTATCGACAGAAAATACCAGACTGTGGAATCAAGTCTCGCAGTGTCTCAAGTCTGTGACAAAGAACGCGCAAGAACAAAGTTCCAGGGCGAACTGACCCACGAGCTTTTACGGAACACGCTGAAGTATGACTCTGTGCTTGGGAGTTTCTCATCGCAGGGTGAAGATGGTTTCTTCAATGTGCAAGCGGCGCATGTGGAGGGTGGCCGGCTGGTCGTTAAGTTGTTCGGAACAACTTACATGGCGCAGAGACTGGCATGGTTTTACCTGACTGGTGAGTGGCCGCACGGCGTGAATGTGCTGGATGGTGACTGGCTGAACTGCAAGATGAATAATTTATTGGAGGCGACGAAGTGACGCTTTCTAAACTATGGAACTGGATCTTCGGTCCACGATGCCGTTCCTGCGGTACACGCGGCGCGACTAGGCTGCGGATGAACACTCAGTATGTGCAAGAGGAACTGAATTACACGGTGGAGTGTAATATCTGCTTCGAGCGAACGCAGGATCACTGGAATGATATGTGGCAGGAACATTGGAGGAATGTCCGGTGAGCGTCGTCGAGCCAAAAGTACAAACATGGAGTCATCAATTAGCGGCGATTGAGTACCTGAACTCGAAGCCTCATGTATTGCTGGATTGCATAATGGGATGCGGAAAAACCTACATCACAATTCAGAACCTGCGACTTGTCGGAACACAGGGAACGAAGCGAACGCTGATTCTGTGCCCCAGCGCAGTTCTCGGTGTTTGGCGTAGAGAAACAGAGAAGCACGCGCCGGGTGAATTCGATACGATCATACTGGACGGCAAGGAGAACTCGAATAAGAAAGCCGAGAAAGCAGCGGACGCGATCCGGCTTCAACGTGCGAATCTTCGGCCGCTGATCATCGTCGTGAATTATGAGTCATTCTGGCGTGACGCAATATGGAAAGTGCTGAATTCTGTGCAGTGGGAGAAGGTCGTATGCGACGAGATCCATCGCATTAAGAGCCACGCAGTCAATGCGAAAGCGTCGAAGCACGCATGGCAGATCGGAAGGAGGGCTGGTTCCCGGACAGGACTCACTGGCACATTTTTACCAAATGATCCAGGAGACGGATTCGCCCAGTATCGATTCCTCGATGAGGGTATCTTCGGGAAATACTGGACGCGATACCGCAATCGGTATGCGATCATGAATCAGTACATCCCTCAAAAGGTAGACAAGTGGATCGAACTCGAAGAACTCCATCGCAAGTTCAACCTGATACGGCACTACATCTCAAGCGACGTTCTGGTCCTGCCAGACAGACAAGACATTCAGATCGACGTGAAACTGTCGCCTGCAGGAATGAAGATCTACAAAGAGATGCGGAAGGAAAGCATCGTTCAGATCCGTAAAGTCATCGAGGATCGACCAGACGAGGTTCGGACTGCAGTCGCAAGCAATGGTGCTGTGCAGTTTCTGAGGCTGTTGCAGCTTGCTCAGGGGTTCGTAAACGACGACACGAAGACGATCGTAACCGTAGACTCAGAGAAACGCAAAGTCCTGATGGACCTGCTGATTGATTGCGGCGAGCCGGTGTGTGTTTACGGCTGGTTCAAAGAAGACCTGGCGATCGTATCTGAATGCTGCAGGATTCTCGGTCTTCGCTACGGTGAAATATCCGGCGCTAGGAAAGACCTGACGCCGCATGCGACGATGCCCGACAACATCGACGTGATGGGTATTCAGGCGAAGTCCGGATCTGCCGGGATTGACTTGACGCGAAGTCGTATCGGGATCGAACTGAATTCGGGGATGCTGAGTCCCGGAGACTACGATCAAATGCGGGCTCGTCAGCATCGACCGGGACAGACAAAGAACGTGGTCTGGTATCGACTGGTGTCAGTCGGCACCGTCGAGACCAAACTGATCGACTCTCGTGGGAAGAAGCGTGATTTGGTGGATGTGTTACTCAACGAAATGGAAGAGGAGGTATTCTAATGCGAAACATCGTATCAAAAAGAAAAAAGCGAGACTTCAGTCTCGAACCAATAGTAGTCTGCTATAAGCCAGTCCTCGACTACATCCTCGCACATGAACTGGACTGGTGGCTGCAGAAGAAGTCCAGGAACGACGCTCGCAAGACAGTCAACGCGCAGTGTCATTCAACATACACGCCGAAGGAGTGGCCGAACGTGGTGTACTACCAGTGCAAAATCTACGGCAAGTGGCGGCGCAAGCACTCCGCCGCGAAAGATCTGGACCACCGAGGATGGGGGAAACTGAAGTCTGCTGTGGAATCCATGTCTCTGCATTTGCAGGGCAGGCCGTTCACAGAAGCCTTGGCAATTGTGCAGTCCAGGGTGGGATGTAATGCGGAACTTCTCCAAGGACTCCCGAATAGATTTCATTTTTGGCTCTAAGTTTCTATTGTGTTGTATGAAAGGTTGTTCTATATTATGGCGTCAATAAAAGATTTAGCCGAGAAGTTCGAAGCGATCATTAAGAACAAGGACCGTATCGCTCGGCAGGACAAAGAGGTAAAGCTCGAAGCGTCCGCAGTCGAGGAAGAGTTACTGAGCGCGATGGTCGAAGAAGGAATGCAGAGTTTTGCATTGGAGTCAGGGATGACCTTTTACCGAAGGACTGATAAGTTCTACGGTGTCGCAAAAGACCGCACAAAGCAAGAGTTGATCAATGCTCTTGCTGAGTGTGATATGACAAGAGATCTTGTCCAGGCGACTTACAATTCGAACAGTCTCAGATCGCGAATCAAAGAAATTGAAGCGGATCGCGGGAGTCTTCCGGCGAACATCATGGAACTGATTTCAGTCCATGAAGAATATAGAGTAGGTCACAGGTCATGAAAATCGAAGATGGAATTCCAGTACCAAAAAAGCCGCGTCAAGGACGACCTTACAAGTACCCATTCGTAGAAATGAAGGTAGGCCAGTCGGTCAAAGTGAAAGCGACGTACTACACGCTGATGGGCTGCGTCAAGAATTTCTGCGCGAAGGTGGAGAATGCTGGTGTGGAATTCCAGATCGAGATGATCACGAAGACTACGGCGCGAATTCATAGGATTAAATGAAGTATCGGGCAACATTCTGAAATGCTTTGGACCATTGTGCTTTGTTAGTCCATCGCTAAAGATCAGATGAGCTTTCTGCCGTTTGCATTGGGCGGCAGAGTCCCGTAAACCATGGATCAACGAAGTTGATTGAAACAGATCGTCTGTGGTTTTTTATGAAGCGCAGCTCGTGGGAGCATCGAGGCTCATAACTTCGAATGGGGGCAGTTCGACTCTGCCGCAATTCAATAGTTCTGTTCCTCAAGGCAGAGCTAGGACACCACGCCGTTCGTAGCGGCGGGTGTCCACTGATCGTCTGTGGTTTTATTTTTATGAATGGGTCGGTAGCTCAGTCTGGAAGAGCGCCGGGTGGTACCTGGGGGACGCAGGTTCAATTCCTGTCCGATCCACTGTTGTTTTTAGTTTTACTAAAACTTTCCGGAGTCTACTGCTGACCGATTCTTATCAAGTTGGAAAAAGGCAGTGCGTAGCAAAAAGTGAACCGGGGTCGTTAGAGGGATGATATCCGATACGCCTGGGTGATTTTTGTGGAGTAGGCTCCGGAAAGTTTTAGTCGGGAATAGACCGGCGATTTTAGGGTGTGTGGCAACTTGGAGTTGTGCAGTGGATCTGGCTGGACACCAGATAATTCCGCGAGGAATATCCAAACCACTGGGAGACGTTCGAATCGGACACACCCTGCTGAAGCGTGCCGAGCTTCGATCCCGTTTATCCGGGTGATGATCGGCCCCTGTGACTTGGGTTAAAGCGGAGTAAAGCATGACGCGAATTCTGACATGCGTCGGAGAGAAAACCGACTTGAAAAACTGGAGCAGCAATCCTTAACTGTTGTGACGGGTGCAGAAAATTAGAGGCACTGACACTGGGAAAGACTAGAATGACGATGATTTGCGTGGGCAAACCTGCAGGCCAGTTCGACTCTGGGCATCGTCAAATACCGTTCATCTTCGAACGGTAAAACAAAGTTTCATTTTTTCAAAGGTTACAGAATGGCAGAGAACTTATCGTTGACAGTGGTTGAGCGAAATGACTTCCTGGTACTTCAGGAAGGCTCATACGCGGCCGAGGCGCTGGCTGAGAATATGGACGGAGGAGGATTCTCCGAGCAGGATCTGATTCAGGTGAAGACGCCGTCTGGTGGCGGGTCGTACTGGGAGGTGGCTGGTCCTTCCGGGATCAAAGCTGAGGCGTTCATCGAAGGCGTGATTGTCTTCAAGTGCCTCAAAGGCATCCTGTGGCCTTCTGAGAATATGTCGGACGACATCCCCGTCTTAACGAGCGACGACATGAAGGTCGGAATACTGCGCATCCCGTTCGATGATGTGCCGGAAGACATGCAGCTCGTTCTGATCGACCACGAACTCACGGAGGAAGAGATCCGCACAGATCCTAAGTACGCGAAGACTTCCGCTGAGTCTTTGCCGCGATTGTTCTGGTGGGATGGACCGAACAAGCTGCCGTACTGCGAGTACGGAAGCTCAACGAAGGTGGACGCGAAGGGTGTCGCGTCGAAAGGCAAACGAGCCAAGGACAAGCAGGTCTTGTTCGTTCTGCAGAAAAATTCTGCGCTTCCGCTGCGGATTGAACTGGGTCCAACGAGCATTAAGCCGGTACGAACATTCATGATGCAGAACGCGGATCTTCCGTACTACCGATTCATGACGAAGATCGGCCTGAAGAAGATCGAAGGAACGAATCCATACTCTGTGGCAACGCTGCAGAGAACGGAAGTGTTGTCCCCTGAAGCTGGAGACATGCTGAAGGCTCGGTACACGGATTTGATCAAAGCGGCGCATGAAGCCGGTAAGTTGAACATGGTCACGGCGGATCAGGATTAGACCCGGTAAGGGATGACCGTCCGGCCAAGGATGGTTGGTGAGCGGGGTGCGCAAGTGCCCCGCTTTTTTATGCGAACTAAGGACGAACGAAAATGCAAATCGAAAAAGTGACGATTACAGGTGCAGACGACACAACTGACATTCAGTGGATGCGTGAAATCAGTGAGCAATATCCGTTCGTTGAATGGGGAATCCTCGTCTCGAAAAGATCGATGGGTGTCAACAGGTTTCCTTCTCTCGAATGGATCGGCCGACTTGTCGAACATCAAAGTGAAATGAAAACTGCGATACACGTTTGTGGTAAATGGGTGCGTCAAATCCTCAGCGGCGACTGGTCAGAATTCATTACGGAAATCGGCACTGCGGCAAGTAATGCACAAAGAGTCCAGTTGAACTTCCACGCGGGTGCTTACAAACTCGGGGACAAGTTCATTCAGTCTGCAAAGCGAGCGGCTCGTGATGGCGGTTGGCAGTTGATATTTCAGGTGGATGGCGTAAATGACGATCTGTTATTGAACGCGCGTAACGCCAGGCTCGACGCTGTTCCTTTGTACGACTTGTCTGGAGGCACTGGCGTTTTGCCTGCGTTATGGCCACAGCAGGTGGATGGAATTTACAGTGGATATGCTGGCGGTCTTGGCCCAGACAACGTGCTGGCTCAAATCGCCAGGATCAGCAGTGTCGCATCCGGAAAAATCTGGATCGACATGGAAACAAATGTGCGAACAGAAGACGATCATGAACTTGATTGTTTTGCTGTCGAATCTGTTCTGAAACAGTGTTCAGTAAACATGGAGATCGTACATGTGATCTGATTGACTGGGGCTGCGAGTAACCGCCCAACTGAATCGAGAGACGTTGCCGAGCGGATACGACTCAGGGATCAGTGTGAGAAATAGGGTATTATCAAATGTATGCAGGATATAAAGAAGAAGGCGACATGTGCGGCATTGATGGATGCTGCGCGTCGCTGAGTTTTACGGAAGTAGAAAACTGCAGTTGTCACATTTCGCCGCCGTGTAGTCAATGCGTGAATAATCCGCTGAGGTGCCCCAAGTGTGGATGGTCTGATGAGCAAGAGCCGGAGTCTCGCATCGTCAATGGCGGCGGTGGGATCGGCGTAGTCGAATGGAAGCCGAGACAGCTTGATAGCACCAAGATTGATTATCGGTCAAAGAAGCACTCGTCAAGTTCGATGATAAAAGAAGGCGTCTACCCAACCGGAACGCCGCGAAACGAAGTCGAAGCAGAAGTTCGCGGGACGTTCGGCGGTCGATTTGAAAAGTTTGGTAGCGGGACTTTTCGGTACATCGCATACACGGATTAGCGTAGTCGGTACATATGACTAAGCGACACCGCTCACTATCAGCCGGCCTTCCGCCGTCCCATGCTCACCGTTACTCTGATCCCATTCGGCAGTGATGCTCGCCTCGTCGTCAGACGAGACGCCTCCGGAAAGAGTGAACTTTATCGCCCTGCCTGCGATCAGCGTCACATCCTGACACGGCTCAGGTCGTTCCACAGTGACGTTCGTCGCGATGATCTCGGGCGTGCCCACTGTGACGTAGGAGTCCGACGCCTCGACGACCGGGTTCGACGCATTGACACCTGTCGGCATCTGGTTCAAGTCGAAGTAGAATATCTTCGTCGCGCGGACGTGCTTGCACAGAAGTTCCGGTGCGGTGACACATGAATCGGACATCAGTGAACCTCGAATATCTGTGGTGATGATGAATACGTCCATGTGTTCGGCTGATTCAGGTACGTCCAGCCGTCAACAGGATCTCCGTAGTCCGCCGCCGCTGAACTATAACATCCAAGCAGTGCAGCACGATCGAACGCACTTATCGATCCGTCTGGTGGTCTTGTGCCTGCTCGGCCGACGCTACCGAATCGCAGCGCTGCTGACCTTTTCGATCTGGTATCTACAGCCATTACGATGCCTCGTTTTTCGTGAACGTCGTCCCGTTGTCTGAGACAGCCTCTGTGCTGATGACAGTCGTCGTGTCGTCTGCGAAGAGTTTGCGTTCAGTGGCTGTCTCGGTGGATTTATTGCGGAACCACATGAACATCCACGTCAGTTTATCTTTCAGGCTGCTCGTGGCTGCTGGTGGCGACGACAACTCAGCGAAGGTGTCAACTGACAGCACATCAAGCATCTGGGCGTTGATGTCTGCTGGTGTCGCCAACCCGCTCTGCACTGCCGTCACACTTGCTGCGTCCAGTGCTACTGCTGCCGTGACACTCGCCACAGCACCGCCAGCGTAAGTCGATCGGCTCGATACCGACGCATCGATTCGTGCCAATTCAGTCGCCAGTTCAGTCCGCACTTGAAGGGCTGAAAGATTCGTTGGTGCGACCGTATTCGCACCGTCAGTCCCCCTCATGTCCGTGTTCGTCGTCGTTGTGTCAGCCAGCGTCACTCTCGGAATCGTAGTTCCAGCCGCGAACGTCGCTGTACCAATCGCATTGGCCGCAATCGACGCCGCATTGATTGCATTGGCCGCAACAGCACCAACACTCGCATCAATCCGACCACCAACCAATGCGACTGGCAGAAGTGCTGCAATAGTGCTGGTGGATGCGGTGACGTTTGCGGGTGTTGCTGGTGCGATGGTATTCGCACCGTCAGTGCCACGCTCAACGGCCAAAGTTCGCAATGTCCAACTCTGAGTGTAGGTCGCTTGAGCCGTCGTTGTGCCGGTGACAATCGCTGATTCCTCAATCGTGTAGCTATCGCCCTCGACCTCTCCCGCTGGATTGTAGGAGCAATCATAGATCCCGGTCGTTGCCGCACGCTTCGTGATCGTAACGCTGTCGGCTGTTGATGCTCCGTTTTTACGCACTGCGACAGTTGGTAACGAATCAGCATCTTTGAGCGTCATCGTGTCAGGGTTTCGGACCCGCATAACCCAGTAGACGACGCCACCGACGTGAAAGGTTGTTGGTCGCATTGTCTTATCCTATCACTTGTGGTGTTGAGAGCGGGTGGAATGGACGACCGCCGCCGCCTGTTGCCGCGACTGCTCCGATATCCGGGTATCCAATAGACCCCGAATAACTAGGGCTCGTCTGAACAAAACTACCACGCCCAGAGTTCTTTGCGGATGCTAATGATAACTGAAAATTACCGTTAGCCGCATCGACATATGGATTGGAAGCGTATGCGACATTGCCGGTGTTTAAGTAGACAGAAAAAGCACCACCGACCTCTGCGATAGATCCGAGTGAGTTATTAAACGTGCCGCAGTTTGTAATAATTACCATCGGTGCTCCGTCATTTGGTCCGTTTAACTCGATCCCATATCGTGTGTTCAGAACCGAGTTGCAGTTTTGGATTATTTGTAGTCCACCATTCCCTCCATCAGCACGGAACCCGCTTCCAGTGTTTCCGTATGAATCGCAAGACACATACACAGCCGCTGAACGGTTTGCAGTATGTCTGAATCCGTGGCCACTATTTGAATCGGCGATACAATGAAAACACCTTCCAGAAGCAAACCCAACGCCTAGATTATCATGTGCTATGCAATTGATTGAGAGAGTCGCACTTATACCAGCACCGCAGGAAAACACCTCGCACTCGTGCAGCGTTCCAGCAGATAATAATCCAGTACCTTTCATGGCGGACACAACTAAATTCGACCCCGCGCCGTATACCTGAAAACTCGATATAATGACTCCTGTCGCACTTCCTGTCGCCCCGTTATTTCTGAACCAAATATCAGAAACTATCGCAACACCATCCCCGAAGTTCGTCGTGAACAGAGTGTACGATGCTCCCGTTATGCCCCCATCGATGATTGCACGCGATCTGTCACCATAGCTAGTTCCATAGCCGCTTACGTTCAAATCACTTCCGATAAGTTGTGCTGTAACATTGTACGTGCTGTCGTTTTTTAGGTTCAATCGTACATTCGCGTTGTTCAACAAATTCACATGTACGGTCGCACCAATAAATGGGAACGGCAATGATCCACTAGGACCGCTCCACGCACCACCGATTCGCAGTGTTCTGTCTCCTGCACTAACGCCCTGAATCGTTCCCCACGTCATGGCTGCAAATGGACTAGCTATTGTAATTTCCCTCGTACCGGCATTGACCGCCGTGATTCTAAACACCGAGTAATTGTTTACGGTCGGAATGGTCGCAGAATCTGGTGTCAATGAAGCGGCACGACCTACGATAACCTCCGTTAGATCCGCTCCTATAGGAGCGGTGTAGATGTTAGTTCCGTTCCAACTACCTCCGATAAACGTAGCAACCGGGGATGTAGACGGTTCTACCGATGAACCATTTAGTGTGCCCGCATTAAGGTTGTTGCCACCTGCTCTACAGCAAAACTCGGTAAACGCCATTAGACCGCCTCCGTCTCATCAGCAATCTTCCGCAACGCAGCAACGCCAGCGGCTTGTTCGCTGGTTCCAATCTGATTCATTGCAGCGTTAAATCGCCGTGTCCAGTCGATGCGTTTTGTCAGTGCGTCATCGGCTTCGATTGCCGTCTTGCATTGCTCCGCCGTGACAGTTTCTTCACCAGCCAGCGACACATACGTCACGCCAGCGGATTTTATCGCATCACGCAAAACATCTGGCCACCCACCACCGACCGCGAGTTGGTCGATCATGCCTTGACGTTCGTCCGTGTGTAGGCTTACACCCACCGTCGAAACAGCTTTACCGATCGAACGCATCAGCCCGCCCATGGGCGTATCCTCTTCACCCGCTTTGTCGATCGTGTAAGCCACCACCGCCGCACCTTCAAGACCGACGATTTCGGACAACTCACCGATCGTGTAAGCGTGCGGATTTCGAACGGGGAGATTCGTGCGATTCATTATCGCAGCAACAGCGTCCCAATCGAGTGCTGCCAATTCGGTTGCCGCGTGTGTTCTGATTAAGTCTGCGAGCATTTCATTACCTCAATACATCCTCTAGTTTCGGTAGCACAATCTCAGGGTTCAGTTCCCGCGCCTTCACGCACCACTTGTCAAACTCGTCTTTTTCAAGACTCACCACTGGCCGGTTATTCAGGGTAGATTTCATGTCATTGACCGTCTGGATCAGCGAACCACGCTCACCAATCGTTCGACGCATTTCATCGACTGCTATTTTTACAGTTTCAACTTCCTGCATTAATGCCGAAGGTGGCACCTTGAAAACAATGACCATGATCGAGGCTTGGATAAAGTTGGTCAGTATCAGAAAAGTAAACAGCCAACGACCTTGTGGCCCCGCTGAAATGTGACTCGTCATTTCAACTTCTCCGATATCAACTTGTCCAGCAGAGTTGTTGACAGTTTCAGGTGATCCGCCAGTTCCCGAGACTCTCTCAGCGAATCGAGCAAGTCCTGATGCGATTTCTCTCGCGATTCTGACCGCGAGTCCTTGTCCTTTAACATAGGCTGCATCATCACAACCCAAATGATGAGTACTGAGACCAATTGAAACGTCTGAGTTCCCGAAGGCGAATTGAGTATTTTCAGCAGGCTTCCCAAAACATTCATTGGCAAGTCCTCTGTTTTGCTGTTCGTCTCTGGCATGGGTCATAGTTCCGTTCCTGCATCCATTATCGTCAATACCTCACATAAACTGCAAAACCCTCATCGACCATCTTGTCGTTGATTTGGATTTCATCTTTGTACACGGATGCCAAATACCGTCCGTATTTTTCGCGACCGTTTTTGTAGGTCACAAGTTCTACAGATGAACCTGCTGGTAGCAGCTCCCTGAGCCTCGCTGCCGACTTGTCACCGTCTGGTTTCTGCGGCCCTCTGACTTCCGGAGCATTGATTCGTGCAAGACGCACTTGCACAACCTGACGAAGTCGGAACCCGTGATCGATCTCTACGGTAATCGTATCGCCGTCATGCACGCTCAGGACGGTCACATGCCGGAAGGTGCGTCCTGTTTCATTCACCGCTTGGCTCCGGCTTGTTCACTTGTCACGTCGTTGTCACGAGCATTCAATCCCATCACAATGAGGCCGATCGCTGCGACGATCTGGGTGTATTCAGGATTCGTTAAAGGATCACTGTCAGTCAAGGTGATTGCCTGCGCCAACAGGATTGCCAATCCAGCAAAGATCCCGCTAAGTGATGTTTTCCATGACTGCTTTTTCATTACTGACTCCCTGTGTATACCCACAAATCGCCCACAGACTTCATTGTTAGTCCGTCCACAGAATGATACGGCGTCACGCCGATTCTAACACTTTCGAACTTGTCACGCAGCTCAGCGAGCAGTTCTGGATATAAATAGCAGAAAAGTGCTGTAGTTTTCCACCTCTTCGTGTCGAAGTTTCGCGCGTCGCCGATGATGATTGTGATCTTGCCGTCTAGTCCTACTGACTTGACGTTTTCCCATGCCTCGCCTGCTTTCTTTGCATCAATTTCAATCCCGACCGCAGTACATCCGGACGCCTGTACGGCCGCAATTAGTATTTTGCCATCGCCACAACCGAGATCCGCGAAGACGTCATCTTGAGTCAAATTCATTAAGGCAATAGCCTGCTGAACGACATCCATTGATGACGGCTCCTGACCGTAGTCTTCGACTTGCGGCGGTTCAACCCTGATCGCCATCGGCTGATACTGCTGCAATCCTCGCTGGATCTGATTGCACATAGCGCAGTTTGGATTTGAGCAGACGCGACCGGAGTACGATCTGCCGCCGTACATCACTGATGCCGGTCGGCTGTAGGCAGGTTGTGAAGCCGATTTCGCGGAGAACGAAAACCGCCCGTCCCCGTTCGAGCTACTGACGATTACGTCAGGAACCTTCGTAGCACTCCAGCTTGGATCTCCGAATTCGTACGGGACATGCGGAACACTGAACCCGAATCGAGCTTTGCATTCAGCAATCGTGAGAATGTTCGCTTGCGACCACCCCTTGCCGAGGAACCTCTTTTTGGCCGCTGGACACGCGGGACACCACGACTCGCTGACCAAGTACCATTGCTGGGGCGTCACTGCATGCTGGATGACTGGCTGGACGATCGGCCGAACGACTGGCTTCGGTGGCGTGACCTCGGTAAAGATCTCTACTGGCTGTTCCGCAGTCGCGGAGCCAGACACAACGAACGACCCGTGCCCGCGAGACACTGTGATGCTCTGTGCTTGTACTGCGGAGCACAAAAACAAGAACGCGATTGCTACCCTCATGTTTTCCTCATCTTTCCAACTTCAGACGCGAGCCACTGTACTGCGGCGTCCTGCACCAAGACTTTCAGTTCAAGTGACTGCAAACGACTTTCGACCGTGCCGACTGGCGGAACAGGACCGGGCGATGGTCCGCCGCCGGGGATTGGGACAGGGACTCCACCGAACTGCTGCTTCATCCAGTTTGTGGACGGGTCGTTCACCGCCCACTCTGTCGGAAGCCCATTCACGATGCTTGAGTTCATTACGCCGCCCGGTGTGTGACCGCGACCCGTATTATGGCCGATCTCGTGCTTTATCAGAGTCACCCATTGCTGAATGATCTGCTCTGGTGTCGAGCCGCCCTGATATGTGCTCAGGAACTTACACCAGATAGTGGAATCACATCTTTCGTTCTGCCCAACTATCGCCAAGCCGATCCAGCCAGATGAGTTGCTGACGAACGACATCTCTGAGTTTACTGTGCCCGAAAGTGCTCCTCCGACCAGAAGATCTGTCTTCGACTGATCAACGAACCTCAGAAGCAATCCGACTCCTGCGTATGAATACTGGACTCGTTTGATGACTTCCGGAAACAGCGGACGAAGAAACGACGGCATGCCGGATGGATTGACTCGGATCATCGCTGAATGGAAGTTCCCGACTCCGTGGCATCCGGCCCAACCACCAGAACCCTGTGCAGGTTCTGACTGGTTGTCCTGCATTCGCTCGACAACCCGCTGGATGTCCGGGTCGTCGAACGCGAAGATCACTCCCGGTGGCGGCGAGTGGTCCGGGACAGGGCATCGTCCCAACTGAACGAACGCCTCCATCGCCGGGCCTAGTTCACCGTCGAAGTCTGGCAGGCGACCATGTGCCTTGAGGACTTCTTCCGTGTATCGCGCAGGGTCCATCTTTGACAGCGACATCAGAGCCCTGATCACGACCGGATCGGCGGCCGTCAGGTTCTTCAGATCTTCCGCGTGGACGTTCGGGCCATCTGTGTTTTCTGGCGACCAAAAGTGCCCGAATTCGTAAGCTGTCCTGATTGCAAACTGCTCGATCGTTTCGTTGGAGTTTCGTTGAGGCATTTAGATGATTCCTAGTGATTTGAGGAGAGTGAGGATCATTTGAATGATCTGTATGATCTTCTCGAAATCGAGCGCCTCCCCAGTAATCACTGTACCTTCCGGTTGCGCCGCCGCATGGCTGATTGCCTCCAGCGCCGATGCTGGGATGTTCCAAGCAAGAATAAGTCCTGCCTTGAGTTTCGCTGGATCGCTGGTGATTGCCGTGGCTGCTTTCACCCACGCGATCAGACGACCTTCGGCGTTCAGCGCAGTGTCAGCGATTTTGGACGACAACTCAAGAGCCTCTTTGAAATCTTTCTGTGGCACGCCAGCTTTCGCTAAGCTGTCGATGATAGCGGCGATCGCTGTGGCCTCTTTTACATCTTTCAGCGACTTGCTGGCGGCAGCAACTGCGACGACAGCTAGATCTGTCTCATCCGGCGTGACTGGCGGTAGAGGTGTTGTCCCGCCTCCTCCGGGACCGAAACCGTGTACGATCACATCAATCGCCACTGGCGTCGGATTTCCGGGCACATTGTCGATCATTTGAATCTGCCAGACACCCTTGGGTGTCACAATCTGAATGATCCCGTCTGCCATGCTGATCGAGCAATAGACGACTGACAGAATTAAACACAGAAACTTATTCATTTCAAAATCTCCTTCGTAACAATTAAAGAACTGACGCTGCTGCGACATCTTCGTCTGAAGATGCCAAATACTGATGGACACCTAATCGCGCTTGAGCCAAGGCACCTCTACGCGAGATCCCCGGCGTGTTTGCGACTATCTCTTTAGCTGCCAGGCGAGCGGCTCTCTTCGGCTTCTCAGTCACCCATTCCCGCTGCTCAGTCGCTGACATTCCCTTGAAGCAAGGCAGGTTCAGGATCAGCGGTATGAGAGAGACCCATGGAACCATCGGCTCGGCGGACTGTTCTGTTGCCTGCTCGATCGATGCGGCGATCTCTTGTTTTGTTCTTGGCATGACAAACGATCCTTTTGACATCTTACAGTTTTGACGATTTGTGACAATACAAAAAAGACGCCACCCGCCGAGGGCGTCTCCACATGCGCGACGAAGGGCACGCATGCAGCAACGACGGGTGGCTATTCGATGGAATCCGGTGACAACGACGTAACCGCCGCGATGAATCCTGCGCTGGACAGCCACATGGCGAACGATCCGCCCATCAGTAGCGCGACAGGCAAAGACACCCAGAAACCTATGCAAATCGGGCATTCGATGCCGTGGTTGATCCATCCGGATGTGAAACGCTTTTGGACGCGATTCCGGAATTTCGTGAACAGACCGGCTGGTCCGTCTGTGTTCGCCATGGAGAATGCAAGGCCGAATGAGATCAGCCATGCGATGAGGTAATCCATCAGAACTTCATCCTCCTTCGCTTCTTCCGCTGACCATCACCAAACACAAGTGAATTCGATCGCTGCGGTCCCGGCACACATCCTACAGCCGTTCCTGTCTTTATTGCAATTGAGCAATATGTCGAAACCAAAGTTTGGTTCCATCCCTTCCAGTTCAGCCCCTGTATCTCAAGTCCCTGAATCTCGCAGTCCGGGATCGGAATGTCGTTCATCTGATGCCTGCAGTGAATCCACGCCGGGTTTTGGTCGCAAACTTTCTCTTCGCGGATGATATCGCCGGGCTCGACGATCATGTGAACCTGCGCGAAGTCCGGGTGGTTGCGCCAGTTGCGGATCTTCTTGTTGTGGAAGATGTAGCCGTGTGGGAATGTTAACTGCGTGTTGTGTGACGCCCGCTTGGTCCGCTGGACGCACTCCATGAAAGTCGGCGAGAGGAAGTCATTATCTCCGATTTCAATCATGATATGCGGATGTGGTATCGGTTCGTCGTAGACCAGGACGTTCCTCGCGCCGACCGAGGCGAATGAATTGGCGCGTGCGGCAAAGTGTTTGTCGTTTTCGTTTTGCAGCAGGATGATCGCGTAGCCGTCGTGAACCTGATTC